>Ga0310786_10007948_pt1 | contig 13719 bp, 5 predicted proteins | sample AusTroGonzalo_MG_FD_203881 | JGI IMG/M metagenome (GOLD analysis project Ga0310786, IMG submission 203881) | Bovine rumen microbial communities from tropical cattle in Woodstock, Queensland, Australia - Gonzalo_03 (v2) (version 2) | ecosystem: Host-associated > Mammals > Digestive system >... | reverse complement strand
GTCGCGCACCTTGATCGCCTGCCTGACCTTGAGGTTCTCCTGCGGAAAACCGCCGAGACCGCGCTTGCCGACATACGGCTTGTCCAGCGTCTCGAGAAACACCATGTAGTCCTCGCTGCGGTCGGTAAGGTTCGCGATGGCGACTGGAACCGGCTTCGGCTCGTTCACCGCCGCGCGGACCGATATCGACTCGACCGGGTCGAATATCTCCTCCGGCAGGCAGGGAACCGTCCAGTCGCCGGTGACGGGAACGACCGCAACCGAGAACTTGCTCTTCGCGAACTTCTCGAATTTCGCCTTCAGCCGCTCCCGCTCGATCTCCGCGCACGCCTTCCGGTACTCGGCGACGCTGGATACGACTCTCTCGATTCCAAACTCGCGCTTGAGGGCCGCCGCAGGCGACCCGAATAGCAGATAGCCGAACCTGTCCGGCTCTCGGAACTCCCCTCTCACCCTGCACCAGACGTCGTTGGCATTCGCGTTCTTGCGAAACCTGGCGACGTTGAGCCGCAGCCATTCGCCGTCGGTCGGCGGACGCTTAAGGCCAAGCAGCCGGAACGGAATGCGGGCCTTCGCGCCCCAGGCTCCCTTCTGAGCGGCAGTCTCAACGGACCAGTCACCAGACTCGACGCCGCCATTTCCGAGATCCGTGTAGCGCGATCCCGCCTCGTTGAAGGCGAACTGCGCGATCTTTCCGTCGGGCAGCGTGAAGAACACTTCGACCGCGTCGCCGCTCCAGGGCTTCGTCGCATCGCCCATGACATGTCCCTTCGCGTCGGCCTCGAGCTTGAACTTGAGCAGCAGACTGTCGCCGTCGACGGCGGCGGACATCGACATGGGCGACTCTGCCGGCGTCCACTGCCTGAAAAAGAGGAAGTCGTCCACCCACAGGCCGTCCGTCGCCGAAAACGCCTTGCGTGGCTCGATCGAGTCCTCCGCCGGCGCGGAAGCGCCGAGGTTCTTCTTGCCGAGCGAGAGCGAAACGTTGTCCACCAGGAACCAGTCCCCGACGGATGGATTCCCCTCCTTCACCATGCCAGTGTCGCCCCAGACCGAGAACCCGACGGCTGCGCGGCGCGCCTTCTCCGGCGCCTTGAACTTGAGCCGGTACGTCTTCCACTCCCCGGTCGTGGCGGGATTGGGCTTCACGAGCGGAATGACTATGCGGTCCTTGTAGAAGTCGTCGCCCGTCCAGACCCACGCCGAGAGGCCGACCTTGACGCCGTTGCCGCGCAGGTCGAACGAGACGTCGTAGGACTTGCCTGGCTCAACTTCTTCGCCGGGCAGCTTGGGATCGCCACCGACCAGCGCGGCGCCTGTCCAGCTGACAGTTCCCTTAGACTTGTCCTTGTACTCCTGCGACACCTCGACCCGAAGGCACTTGTTCCACGTGCGATCTTCGGTGAATAGCGACAGCTGTACGCCGTCTACCGCCCGGCAGCAGCGCGGCAGCTTGTCATCCGCCGTCTTGAAGTCAAGTTGCAGGGCTAAAGCCGGGCCTGCCAGCGCAAAGACAGCCAGGACTGATGAGAAAGACGTCTTCATTGCCATTCCTTCCATCTTACTTCGCCACTTTCGCCTTGACCGACAGCCCCTGCTCGGAGAGCGTCTCGTCGAAGTCCCCTGGGACGATGAAGCTGTCCGACCCGAACACGAACTTGCCGGACTCCAGCGTGCCTATGTCCAGGTTCGCGGTCCGCGTCAATATCCTGTAGACGCCGTTGAGAACTCCGTCGCCGGCATTGCCGGCCGCGTCTGCGGCGATCATGAGGTTTCCGTCCACGACCGTGAGCCGATAGCCCTTCGGGCCGAGCTTCGCATAGTCGGTTCCTGGCAGGAGCGCGTCCGTGAACCGCGTCCGCCCGAGGAATATCCCCTTGCGGTCGGGCTTCGGCGCCTGCGCGTCCGAGACGATCGAGAGCTCCGTGCCAGTGAGCTTCTTCAGGAACCTCCTGAGCTCCTCGGCGGCGAACATCTCCTTCTTGCCCGCGTTCTCGCGCACGACGATCGAGAAGACGTAGTTGCCCATGGGGTCGTGCGCAACGAGGTCTATCCCCCCTGGCGGCACGAAGGTCGCGTTGGCGATGTCGGCGAGCAGGCCGTCGTCGACGTCGTAGAGCCGACACTTTACGTCGTACGGCGCGCCAGTCGACTTCGTGACGCATAGGCGGACGCGCCCGCCTGGAACGCGCCTGCCCAGCAGGCGGATTCGCTTCACGCCGATGCTCTCGCCCTTCGCCAGCAGCTCCGACTTGCCGTCGGCGCCGTCCAGCCGCAGCTCCCACCCGTCGATGCGCTCGCCGCCACGGAGGTCTTCGCGGAGCAGCACGACGTTGAACGGCTTCGCGGACTCAAGCGTTCCTCCGCCAGCCGGGAACACGCCAGTGGCGGCGCATGCCGAGAAAAACTTCCTGCGCAGCGCCCCGAACCTCCTCAGCTCCGTGATGTTGTCGGGCGCCATCGAGCCGTCTGCCCGCGGCGCCAGGCCGATTTCCATCAGGCCGCCGTGTCCGACGCTGTTGAGGTATATCTTCATCAAGAACTCGGCCGAGCGGGATATCCCGGCGTACTCCGGATGGTAGAACCAGTCGGGGTTCTGCGGGAAGTCGCACCCGGGCACGGCGAAGAGCGGCCCGTCCGCCGCGCCCTTGTACAGGGCTATCCTGCCAAGCTTCTTTCTCTCGGCAGCCGGCAGGAGCCCGCACCTCGCCTCAGGGTCGCAAAACCCGTCCTCGACGCCGGGATATCGGAAGTTGCTGACGCCGTCGCCGCCGCCCAGGCACACAAAGCCTGGGTTCCATTCCTTCAGCCGCTTGGTGAGCGCCGGGAAGTCGTAGTAATCGGGGCCGGATATCCTGCGCTTCTCCCTCGCCCCGCCATAGTATCCGTCGCCGCCGTTGGCGCCGTCGAACCAACCCTGGTATAGCAGTCCGTATGCGCCGGAGGCGAGCTCGCGCCACTGCTCGTGGTATATCTCGCGATAGCGGTCGGTACCGTAGTGGGCGTTGTTGCGATCCCACGGCGAGATGTACACGCCGAACCTCATGCCCTGCCTGCGGCAGGCGTCGGCGAACTCGCGCACGATGTCGCCCTTGCCCCCCTTCCACGGCGACTTGGAGATGTTGTACTCCGTCGTCTTCGTCGGCCACAGGCAGAAGCCTTCGTGGTGCTTGGCGACAAGCGTGAACCCCTGGAGCCCCGCCTCCTTGCAGACCGCGACAATGGCGTCGGCGTCGAGGTTTGTCGGGTTGAACAGCGCGGGATCCTCGTCCCCGTAGCCCCACCTGCGGTTCGCCACCGTCGCCGGACCGAAGTGCAAAAGCGCGTCCGTGTCGAGCTCCGCGTCGAAGCGCGCCAGCATCTCCGGAATCGGCAGCGGCCGCGCCCCGGAGGAAGACTGCGCTCCGGCAATGACAATGGCAGCAAGAAGCATGCCCGCACAGTATTTCATCTCCTCTTGTCCTTTCTTTCTTTTGCTGCCTGACGCAGCTCCGTCAAATCACTCTCACCGCACGATTACGATGCCTCCCGGCCTGGCATAGCAAAGCGTCGCATCGTTCGCCCCGACCGACACGGAGTAGTTCCTGGTCCTCTTCGGCGGCAGATCGACGGACGCGAAGCCGCCCACAAGGCCGCCGGCGCTCTGCAGGAACGCCGTAGGCCGCATGTCGACAGGATCTCCGACCTGCACGACGCGCAAGCCGATCTGAGCCAGCTGCAGGGCCCCGGGGACGACGACCTTGTCGACCTGCCCGTTCTTCGTGTCGATCGTCAGCGTTGCGCCGGAAAGGACAGGCTGCGTCTCGAAGGTCAGCGTGCCGACCGTTCCTGCGCCAGAAGGATTGATCTCGTCGGTCACGGTAAGAGCCCCGCCGGAGACGGTGCCACTGCCCCACACGGACGAAACCGTCTTGTCGCCGTCGAGCTTCAGGCTGCCGTCCACGACAATTGCCTCCTTGACCGTCGACACCGCGACATCCGCGTCGCCGAGCGCGTAGCCAGTCGTAAGACGCAGCACAGAGCCCTTCGCGAGGGTCTTCACCGGCAGCCCGTCGAACGAGTGACCGGCGAACGTGACCGGCGCGCCGGCAATTTCCACGGTGCCGGTGCCCTTCAGGTAGTTGGAGAACACTATCGGCTCCTCGTTGACGAAGCGAAGCGTGCTGTCGCACAGCCAGACCTCGCCGGTGCCGAGAGAGTCGCCGCGCGCGACCTCGAGCTTCGACCTGATGATGTCGGTGCCGTTCGAATAGGTGTTCGCGCCCGTCAAGAGAATCGTGCCCTTGGAATACGCGAGTTCGAGCTTACCGCCCGAAATCGTGCCGGAAACGACGCCAGTCACCGCCGCGTTGGTCGACGCGCTCAGCCTCGCGATGTACCCGATCTCTACGTCACCAGCGACCTCGCCGTCGGCGGTGAACTGCATAGAGAAGCCGAGATCGCCCGCGCGGTGGTACGACGTCGAGCGGATGCCCTTTCCTGACAGGTGGAAGTTGTTGTTCCACACCGCGCCGCGCCTGTTGAAGCGGATGCCGCCGGCGTGCTTGTCGCCGCCGGTTGCATAGACGTCGCCTGTCGAGAAGCACTGCGGGTGCTCCGCCTGGATGATCGCCGAATTGATGCGGGTGACGCCAGAATACGTGTTCGCCTCTGTAAGGCGGACGCCGCGCCAGCCGCGCGTCTCGATGTCTGGTACGCTCACCACGGAAAGCCCGTTCGCGGCGACAATCGGGACGGATATGAAAGACGTACACATGGTCTCGACCTCGCGCGAACTGCACACTATCAGCGCTGGGGATGTTCCGAAGCTGAGCGTCGCGCCGGCCCCGCCCGAAATTCCGCCGACCGAAAGGTGGCAGATCGCGGGATCGGTTCCGTTTCCAAGCGTCAGCGAAGCATTGTCGCCAAGAGTCAGTCCGCAGTTGCCGGACGGAGATGCGAGCATGTCGGCCACTTTCGACTCTCCGTCTTCGATAGTCGGGAATCTCGTCGCAATGTCGACTATCTTGCCGCTGCCGAAGGCCGAGCCAAAACCGGTCAGGTTGGTAAAGCCGTTCTCGGCGCTGTATCCGAGCGGACAGGGGTTGTAGATGTTGTCGGTGCCGAATACCGGCAGGTTGACGCGCCCGTTCGCCAGCACCTGCGGAGGCGTCGCCAGCTTGACGGTGGAAGACCCGGCGCCCAGCCGCCCGGGATCATGTAGAAACAGCATGCTGCCCGGCGCAAAGTCAAGATTGTCGATAGTCATCGAAACGGCGGCGTCCGCCGCCCTGTCGCGCAAAAACACGACCGCGGAACCATCCACCGACAGCTTCTTGCCCGAGCCATGCGGGCGGAAGGAATACGACTCGGTTCTGCCTGCAAGCTTCAGCGAATGGTTCCTGAGCACCGTGTCTCCGGAGCCGAAGAACGAGTTGTCGGCCGCCAGGCTGGCGTTGGTCTCGACAACCGACGTGCCGCCCTCGCCGACAAATGGGCCGGTGATCTGCATCGGGTAGAGGTATCTAAAGCACATGGTCCCCCTCTGTCGCAGGCCGCCGTCCACGCCGGCGCAGCCTGGATCATGGACGAACGGGCGCTTTATCAGAATCGGAGCAGACTCATGCTTCTGGGTTCCGATGACTATGACGCCGTCCGTCAGCCCAGCGCCGCCGGCGCCGACCCGAAGCGCCAGCCTGTCGGTATCCTCAAACAAGTCCTGCTTGACGTTGCTGCCGACATCGATGTTCTTGCGTGACGCGACGATTTCGCCGCCGTCAAGGAGGAACACGGTCGGATCTGCCGCCGTAGACTCGTCGACAGGCTTGTACGGCGTGCTCCACTGGATATGGAGCCTTCCGCCGTTTAGCACCATGTTCCTCACGCCATAGTCGCTGTTGTTGAGAATGTAGAAATCCCCACCGTTCAGGACCAGGGTCCCCGAGCCGTTATAATTGCCCCTCGGCAGCGAACTGTGTGGCAGAGGAATGCCGGCAAAAGCGTCGTCAACATACCTCGCCGTCTCGTAGGGGCGCGAGAACTCGCCGCCGTTTAGCGTCAGGGTCAGGTTCGCGGCGGCATAGTCAAAGGACGGCACGGACGAGATGAAATGCCCGGAGTTGACCGTCAAGTCCGCCGTAAGCTTCACGCCTTCGCCCTTAGTGCTCAGCTCGCCTATCGTCAGCGGCGTCCCCACAGAGACCTGTTTGGACCCTATGACGCGCCCGGGGAACGTCGCTCCGGTCACATTGTGAAACACCACTGAGCCACCCACTGTGTCAATGGCGGAAATGGTGGAGAAGTCGAAGGCCGAGCTGTTGTCGCCCAGCGTAATCGTCTGCGCCGTTCCGGCGTCTTTCCCGCCAAGCGCTCCGAGCGTGCCGCCGATCTGGATCTGGTCGCCGGTCAGGGTGACGTCGTAGCCTCCGATGTAGAGGCTACCGGAACCCGCCGCCTTGATGTTCGGCATGTGCGCGGACGCTATGCGCGTCAGAAGCGTGACGGGGCGGCCTTCCATATCCTCCAGCCAGAGCGGATGCTGCGCATACCCCTTCAGCGTCGTACTTTGGTTTTCGCAGGCGACCTTGAATGTTCCCACTCCGGGCGCAAAGCGAAGCCAGCTGTTGGTCGGCTGCTGGAGCGAGGGATTGGAAAGAGAGCTGTCGTAAGACCACTCGATGGTGCCTATCAGACGAGCAAGCGCATCCGTCGAGCTGACGACGAAGCCGAACTCCTCCTCTGTCGTCGCGCGGACGTTCGTCCCTCCGTAGCGCACAACCTTCAACCGAGCGTCGACGAACCTGCCGTCGAACCTGTAAGGTCCGCGGAAGAGCGTCATTGACAGATAGGAGTCGCCCGTCGTGACTACGCTGTTGGTGACAATCCCCGAGCCTGTCACGCCCGCAACCGACGCGATTCTGCCGTTCAAGTCGAAGACGCCGCCTTCCTCGACCACGACCGGCGCCCGGTCGCTCAGGGCATTGTTGTTCAGCGGGCGAAACGTCGCGCCGGACCAGATGACGAGGCTCCCGTTGTCCGATATCAGAGCCCTGTCGTTTTCCTTCATGGCCTCGAGGACGCCGGCCTCGACGCGTATCGAGTCGTTGTTCACGAACCCGACGTTCGACGTCAGCCTTCCGCCGCCCTTCTTTACGTAGGTCCTTGGCGAGGCCCCTGAAAACGAGGCGTACAATGGCACGTTTGCCGTAAACGACGCGCCGTCTGCGATGTCGAGCACAACCTCGCTGGCTCCGTTGTCGCTTACGATCAAGCGCGAGTTCGAAGGAGCCGAAGCGCCCTTTGTCAGCGTAACGTTGCCGGACAAAACACATATAGCGCCAGCCCTTACCTTGCCGTCGTCTTGAGTTATGATGACTGGCGTCGCATCGCCGTCGAATATCAGCCTGTGGCCGCTGCCCGGCGTTGCGGCCGGAGACCAGTTCGCGGGGTCATTGAAATCCGCGCCGGCCCCGCCGACCCATGTTAGATCCGTCAGCGTGTCCGAATGGGCGGACAATGCAGCTGCCAGCGCCACCAGACAGATAATGCTACCTTTTACCGACATCATTTTACTCCTCTCTTTCCACGGAAAAGCCCATGCACTTTTCCAAGTGGTTTGTATTATAACAAAAAAATGCACGACCTATCTTGCACAATACGGCACAAAAATTGTATAATTCGTCGCAACCATGCGGAGGATACAAATGACACTCGCCGAGAGAAAGCGCCTGCACCGCAAGTTCTTCGAGGAACTTGGCCCGACAGGCAAGACACTCAGGGACATGTTCTACGCCATTCCCACCGTGGCGTTCTACATGAAGGACCTTGACTGCCGCATAATGGCAATCAACCGGCGGAACTGCGAGATCTGCAACATAAAAGACGAATGGGACGCCATCGGCTTCAAGTCTAGCGAACTCTTCCCGTCGGACTATGCCGACGTCTTCATGGCGCTAGACCAAGAGGTAATCCGCACAGGCAAGCCGGTCCTCCACAGGGTGGAGCGCCATCCCGCCGACCGGTCGATGCAGACTGTAATCACCAATGTCTACCCCCTTCGCAACCATGCCGGCAAAGTCGTCGGGACGGCGCGGGCGTACTTCCTCGCCCCGGACACGGACGCTCCCCTGTCCCGCTACGGCCGGATCCGATCCGTCGCCACCTACGTGGAGGCGCACTACGACGAGGCAATCACAATACCGCAGATGGTCGAGATGACGGGGCTGTCGGAAACGGTCTTCAAGCAGACTTTCGCGAAAGTCTTCAGCATGACGCCAGGGCACTATCTTACCACTATACGCCTCAACGCAGTGCGCCACATGTTGGAAACGACAGACAAGCTTCTTTCGGAAATCGCCGCGGAGACGGGTTTCTTCGACCAAAGCCACCTCTCGCGAACATTCAAGCGCGAGCGCGGCATGACGCCAGGCGAGTACCGCCGCAAACACCGCACGATCAGCGACTGACCACGACCGCCTGCCGCGTTGGCGTTGTTTGCCAAGCAACGCTAGAACTTAAGCGACTGGCCGTCTTTCGCGAGCCTGGCGCGCATGCGCGGACGAGTCTTGCCGGCGAGGATGAGGTCGGCGAGGGGGTCTTCGACGTATGTCTGTACGACGCGTCGCAGCGGCCTCGCGCCAAGAGCGGGGTCGTAGCCCTTCTCGACCAGGAAGTCCACGGCCTTGGGGTCGATGGAGAGCGCGATTCGCGAGGCGGCAGATATGCGTTCCTGGAGGCGGCCGATTTCGAGCTTCAGGATGAGCTCGACGTCCGCACGCTCCAGCTTCTTGAAGACGACGGTCTCGTCGAAGCGGTTGAGCAGCTCCGGGCGGAACGCTCGCTTCGCCTCTTCAAGAAGCTTTTCCTTCAACATCTCGTAGCTGGTCTCGGCGGTATTCTTGGAGAATCCGAGGGAATGCCCTTCCCGCGCGAAGTCAAAGCCCAGGTTTGCGGTGCAGATTATGATCGTGTTGCGGAAGTCGATGACGCGGCCCTGCCCGTCGGTGAGCCGCCCTTCGTCGAGTATCTGCAGCAGCATGTTGCAGACGTCGGTGTTGGCCTTCTCGAACTCGTCGAACAGGACGACCGAATACGGACGCCTCCGCACCTTCTCGGTCAGCTGCCCGCCCTCGTCGTAGCCGACGTATCCAGGCGGCGCGCCGACGAGCCTCGACGACGAATACTTCTCCTGGAACTCGGACATGTCGAGCGAGATGAGGGACTTCGCGTCGCCGTAGACCTTTTCGGCCAGCATCTTCGCGAGATGCGTCTTTCCGACGCCGGTCGGGCCGAGGAACAGGAACGACCCTATCGGGCGCTTCGGGTCGGCAAGCAGCGCGCGGCTGCGGCGAAGCGAGCGAGATATCGCCTGTATGGCTGGGGCCTGCCCGACGACGACTTCGCCCAGGGCCTTCTCCATTCCGAGGAGCTTCTCGGCGGTCGCCGTGTTCATCTTCTCCACGGGAACGCCGCTCATCGACGACACCGTCTCCGCGACATCGGCCTCGGAGGCTTCCACGACCTCCTCAGCATGGGTCTTGCGCCACTCCTCAAGCGCCTTCTGGAACTCCGCGCTCGACTTCCTCAGCTCCTCGCGGCACCTTGCCGCGGAATCGAAGTCGCCCTTCGCGACCATCGCGTCCTTCTCGCCTCTGAGCGAGTCTATCCTCGCCTGCATGTCGGTCAGCCTCGCCGGCCTCGCGCTCGCCCCGGCGCGGATGCGCGCACCCGTCTCGTCGATTGCGTCTATCGCCTTGTCGGGCAGCTGGCGGGCCGGAAGGTAGCGGGCCGTCAGTTCCACTGCTGCGCGTATCGCCCCGTCTGAATATGCGACCGCGTGGAACGATGAGTACTTCGGCGCAAGGCCCTTTAGTATCTCAACGGTCTCGGCGACCGTGGGCTCGTCGACGGTGACGGGCTGGAACCTTCGCTCGAGGGCGGCGTCCTTCTCGATGGACTTGTGGTACTCCTTCAGCGTGGTCGCGCCGACGCACTGAAGCTCGCCGCGTGCGAGCGCGGGCTTCAGTATGTTCGCCGCGTCCATCGCGCCCTCGGCGCCGCCGGCGCCGACCATCGTGTGTATCTCGTCAAGGAAGAGTACTATGTTCCCCGCCCTCTTCGTCTCGTCGATTATCTTCTTGAGACGCTCCTCGAACTGCCCGCGGTACTGCGTTCCCGCGACGACCCTCGCCATGTCGAGGGCGACGATCCGCTTCGTCTGCATCCGCTCCGGAACTTCGCCGCGGTGGATGGCCTGCGCGAGCCCCTCCACTACGGCGGTCTTGCCAACTCCGGCCTCGCCGATGAGGACAGCGTTGTTCTTCGTACGCCGCGAGAGTATCTGCACCACGCGCTTAAGCTCCTTCGCGCGCCCTATCACCGGGTCAAGCGCGCCCTGCCGCGCAAGCGCCGTGAGGTCGCGTCCGAACGCGTTTATCGTCGGGGTCTTCTGCTCCTTGCCGTTTGCGCCGCGCGATGCGGAGCGAGAAGGCTCCTCGTCGGCCTTCTCGGGTTCGTCGTCCTTGGCAGCGTCCTCTGTCTTTCCGGAGCCTCCCTGCACTCCGGCTGCGACGAACTTGTCGACGGTGAGCCCCGCGTTGAACAGCATCTGAGCCGCCGCGTTCTCCCCTTCCCGGAGCATTGCCAGCACAAGGTGCACCGTACCAACGGGATTGCCCTTGCCGGCGTCCAGGGCCGCCATCTCGAGGATCTTCCTTGTACGCGCGGAGAGCGGGAGCGGCCCGCGCTGCATCGTGCCGACGGCGTCCCCGGATATCATCGTGCGGAGCGACTCGGCGAGTTCCTCGAGCGACAGTCCAAGCGACACGAGTCGCTTCGCGGCCTCGCATGCCGGGATTGCGATGATGGACAGGAACACGTGCTCCGCGCCTATGTGGTCGTGCCCGAGCTGCCTCGCGCAGCTCGTCGCGGCGTTCATCGCGTCGACGGCATGCTTTGAAAACAGTATGTTCACAGGAACTTCTCCTCGGCGCGCTCGTTCAACACGACGTCCTCGAACCGGCGGTTCATTTCGTCGGCGCGGTCCGCGTCGGCCTGGTCGCGCTCCTGTTCGGACAGCTTGTCCTCCGCGCCGGAAAGGTCGATGCTGTCTGCCATCCTCATGATCTCCGCAAGCCCGATCCCGTCGAGCATGTCCTCGCTGGCGGCAAGGCGCATCGGCGACAGCAGGTCGAAGCACTCGCCGGGCGACAGCAGGCGGCAGTTCTTGAGGACCGCCAGCGCCCTGCAGAGCGCGTCGCCGAACACGCGCGGCAACTCCTCGAAGAGCCTTATGCGGGCGTTCCGCTCCTCGCGAAGCATCGCCTTCGCGACGCGTTCTGCGGTCTTGGCACCGCAGGCGTGGCGTATCGCGTACACGTGGCCGGAGTCCTTCACCCCGTCGGCGTCTACGCCGACGAGCTCCATTTCTAGGGCGTGCAGCGCGCGCTTGACCGCCTCCAGCTCGCCGATGAGGTGGAGACCCTCAAGATGCAGGCGCTCGCCGATGCGGAACGCCTTGTCGAGAGAGTCCATGGGGAAGTCGCTGTATTTCGGCGTCTTCTTTGCCTCCGCCGCCTTCTTCGCCTTTTCCAGGTCGGAGACCATGTCGTTGAACGCGTTCATGATGGCGCCGAGTATGGGCGGCGGCTCCTCGCCGTCGCCGGACGACGAAATCTCCGTCACAGACATCGACACGCCAGGCGGAAGCCCCGTCACCTTGCGCGTGCGCTGGCTCTTCTTCTGGCGACGCTGCCTCTCCGCCTTGGCGCACGCGGCGCACACGTACAGTTCGTCGGCGTCGTCGCCTTCGCCCCGCTGGATCGCCTTTTCGGCGTCGGCCTTGTGGCAGATTTCGCACTTCATCTCGTCAGACCGCCTTCACGTCTATGGCTGCCATGTGCCCGTTGATGTCGACTTCTCCAGACCCCGGGACGACCGAAACCTCGAGCGCAAGGGTCTCGTTCTTGATGTGCTCCATGTGGGCGCCGAGCGCCGCGGCGAGAACGTCGTCAGACGCGACGGCAATCGCGATCCTCTGCGTGACGTCGAAGTCAGCCGCCTTGCGCATCGCCTGCACGCGCGAGACGAATTCGCGCGCGTCGCCCTCGGCGACAAGCTCGGGGGTGAGCGCTGTCTCGAGGCCTACGACGACCTTCCCCTCGGAGGCGACTACAAGGCCCGCCTTCGGCGTGCGCGTAACCGCGACGTCCTCAAGCGCAACCTCCACGCCCTCGATAGTCATCGGCCACGAGACCTTGCCGCCGGAACTTCCGATGCCGGCGATCGCCGCGGCGACGGCCTTCATCTTCGAGCCGCACTTGCGCCCGAGCGTCTTGAAGTTAGCCTTGTAGCTGATGTCGCAAAGCTCCGTCTCGTCGGAGATGCGGTCGACGCGCTTCACGTTGAGCTCGTCGAGTATCAGGTCCGACAGCTCCCCTTCCTCGAACTCGACGCCGGCCACGCGCAGCGCCGCAAGCGGCTGCCGCACCTTGAGGTCGTTGTCGGCCCTGAGGCGCCGCCCCAGCTCTACCACGGCCTGGACGTCCGCCATGCTGCGCTCGAGCGCGATGTCGCGCGCGGACGCATTGGCCGTCGGGAAGTCGCAGAGGTGGACGGACTCCGGGGGTTCGTGGTTCGTGGTTCGTGGTTGGTGGTTCGTGGTTGGGGGTTCGTGGTTCGTGGTTGGTGGTTCGTGGTTCGTGGTTGGTGGTTCGTGGTTCACTTCACGAGTCACGAGGCCCGAATCACGAGTCACGAGGCACGAATCACGAGTCACGAGGCTCGAATCACGAGTCACGAGACTCGAATCACGAAGCACGAGGTTTCTGTATATCTCCTCGGCGATGAACGGCGTGAACGGCGCCGCGACCTTCGACAGCTGCACGAGCACGTAGCGGAGCGTGCGGTACGCGGCAAGCTTGTCGCCGTCGTTCTGAGACTTCCAGAAACGGCGGCGCGAACGGCGGATGTACCAGTTGGTGAGGTCTTCGACGAACTTGACGAACGGCCTTACGGACTTCTGCAGGTCGTAGGCGTCCATCGCCGCCGTGACGTCGGCGATGAGCGTCTCCATCGAGGATACGATCCAGCGATCCAGTACGTTCGAGGCCTCGAACGTACTGGCATCGCCCTCCGAAGCCTTGGCGAAGGAGGGCTTCATCACCTCCGCGTCGTCGAACCCGTCGACGTTGGCGTAGGTGACGAAGAACGAATACGCGTTCCACCACGGGATCAGCAGGTCGCGCATGAGCTGCTTGACGCCGTTCTCCGAGAACTTCAGGTTCTCCGCTCGCACGACGGGCGAGTAGATCATGTAGAGCCTGATGGCGTCGGCCCCGTAGGTGTCGAGCATCTTCGACGGGTCGGGGTAGTTCTTCAGACGCTTCGACATCTTCTTGCCGTCCTCGGCGAGCACAAGCCCGTTCACGATGACGTTCTTGTAGGGGCTCTTGTCGAAGAGGCAGGTTCCCAGAACCATCAGCGTGTAGAACCAGCCGCGAGTCTGGTCGAGCCCCTCGGCGATGAAGTCCGCGGGGAAGAAGTCTTCGACTTTCGTGGTTGGTGGTTCGCGGCTCGTGGTTGGTGGTTCGTGGTTCGTGGTTGGTGGTTCGTGGTTCGTGGTTGGTGGTTCGTGGTTCGTGGTTGGTGGTTCGTGGCTCTCTTCACGAGTCACGAGACACGAATCACGAGTCACGAGACACGAATCACGAACCACGATACCCGAATCACCTCCCATGTAGT
>Ga0310786_10007947_pt1 | contig 13720 bp, 18 predicted proteins | sample AusTroGonzalo_MG_FD_203881 | JGI IMG/M metagenome (GOLD analysis project Ga0310786, IMG submission 203881) | Bovine rumen microbial communities from tropical cattle in Woodstock, Queensland, Australia - Gonzalo_03 (v2) (version 2) | ecosystem: Host-associated > Mammals > Digestive system >... | reverse complement strand
GACCCTGCCCTTGTTGGACCGCGACAAGTTCAACACCGTCGCGAAGATGGCGGCCGTGAAACTCTCCGACTACCTCGCGGGCACGGCATCGCCCGGAGACTACCTCCTGGCCTTCGCCAAGACCTTCGGGATGGTCTTCCGCACCTCCCCCGACGGCTCCTCCGTGCAGCTCCTCCTCCGTGACAACTATTACACCGGCTTCGGTGCGCCCATCGACCTGACGGACCGCCTCGACACGGGGCGCGAGCTGGAGGTGCGGCCCTTCCGCATCGGCCACCGCTTCTACGAGTTCGTGCCGGACAAGGTGGAGGGGGCATACGCCTCCGACTACCTCGCAAGGTATGGCGGCAAGTACGGGCGGCAGCTCATCAACACCGGCTACGACTTCGACGAGAGCGCCAGCGAGGTGATGCAGGGCGTGGCCTTCAACGGCGCCGCCGACGTGCGGGCCGCTTCTCCTGGCTACGAGGTGGTCCTCGGCGAGCAGGACGCCCTGGGGCAGGCGCAGAACTACGCCCTGAAATTCGCCTTTTTCGACACGGTGAAGTACACCCTCTGGTACATCGCCGACCCTGACGACCCCACCTTCGACGACACGATCACCGTGGAGCCGGAGCCCTTCGTCTATCAGTTCGAGGGCTACCTCAACGGCACCAATAACCACTTTTTGGACCTGACGGAGTTCCACGACGCCTCCGGCAAGTGCCTGGACGGGAGCGGCGTGCTGCTCTTCTACAACGGCGACACCGTGCCGCCCTTCCGGCGCATCGGCGCCAACCTCATCTGGGAGGCCCTCTTCAAGCTGACGGACGACAACTTCGCGGCCATCGAGGTCCTCAACGGCAACGTCCCCTGCTGGGACGCATCCACCAATACCGGCGTGGTCATCAACAAGATCCCGTCCTTCAGGCGGTGGCTCTACTCCGGCTCCACGATGATACTCTCCCAGGACTTCGGCAACCCGCTGGAGAAGAGCGCCCGCAGCAACTTCACGCCGGATGTGGGCGTCTATGAGAACTTCTGGAGGTCGTATATCGAGGACCGGCTGGACCAGGACACCACGGTGGTGCGGGCCTATGTCTTTTTGGACGGTCTCGGCATCCCTCCCGGCCCGGATCTCCTGCGGCACCTCTACTATTTCCAGGGGAGCCAATGGGTCCTCAACGCCGTGGAGAACTACTCCCTGACGACCCTCGGCCCCACCCTCTGCGAGTTCGTGAGGGTGAAGGACATCAGCCACTACACCAGCGGACAATATCAAATCTAAACGACTATGGCAGTAACAGAAGATGTAGTAATCCTGCGAGTGGATACGGGCGAGGCCGTCAAAAGTGTGGGCGACCTCCGCGAAAATATAAGGCAATACAAGCAGATCATCAAGGACGCGGAGATAGGCTCCCAGGAGTACAAGGACGCGCTGAAGGGACTGACGGAGAGCCAGAACGCCCTGAAGGGCGCGATGTACGCCACCGACGCCAGCCTGGAAAATGTCACCCAGGCGGCGAAGGGGCTCGGCACCTCCTACAACGCCCTCGTCAACCAGATGGCCGAGCTGAAGAAGCAATGGCGGGCCACCAACGACGAGGCGGAGCGCAACCGCCTCGCACCCCAGATAAAGGAGATAAACGACAAGCTGAAGGGGATGGACGAGCAGACCGGGTCCTTCAAACGCAACGTCGGAAACTATACCAACAGCATCGTGGACGCCTTCGGCAAGATGGGCGGAGGTGTGAAGGATGTCATCAATCCCATCAAGAACGCCACCGCCGCCCTGGACGTTATGGGCAAGACCCCGGTGATCGCCATCCTCGGCCTTCTGGCTTCCGTCCTGACAAAGGTGATCTCCGCCCTCAACTCCAGCGAGGAGGCGACGCAGGCCCTCAACAAGGCGCTCGCCCCGCTGCGCGTCCTCGGTGACGCGGCCACCCGCACCCTCCAGGCCCTCGGCGATATAGTCGTCAAGGTGGCGGAGAAGTTCGGGCAGCTGACGCAGGCCATCTTCGGCACCAACGAGGCGACGAAGGAGCGCATCGAGCTGGCCGAGATGGAAAACCGCCTGGCCAATCAGTCACGCGAGACCACTATGCGCAACGCGGAGGCGGAAAGGGATGCGGCAGAGCTCCGGGCGAAGGCCGCCGACAAGGCGAACTACACCGCGAAGGAGCGCCTGGAATACCTCAAGCAGGCGGGCGACCTGGAGAAGCAGATCAGCGAGCGGGCTTATCAGGACGCCAAGCTGCAATACGAGATCATCAAGGAGAAGAACTCCCTGACGAAATCCAGCAAGCAGGACAAGGACGCCGAGGCGCAGGCCTATGCGGCGATGGTGAAGGCCGAGACTTCCTACTACGAGAAGGTCCGCAGCATCAACTCCGGCATCGCCCGCGCTATGAAGGAGGACGCCACCTCCGCGGCGAAGGCGGTGAAGGCTATGAAGGAAGCATACACGGCCCCGGACTTCGATGCGGTCCTGGAGGAGGATGACGCGGAGGCGCAACTCGCGGCCGCCGAGAAGGCGGAGGCGGAAGCACGCGCCCGCCTTGATGCCGAGCTGAAGGTCATCCGCGAAGGCCTTGAAGCAAAGACGAGACTGAAGGAGCAGGAGATAGCGGACCAGAAGGCGCTCGACGAGGAATATGCAAGATGGAAGGCGCAGAAGGACGAGGAGGAGAAGAAGCGGGCCGAGGAGATGCGGAAGGCGTGGTCCACCGCAGTCTCCGCCACGGCGTCCATCCTCGGATCTCTCGCGGACGTCTTCGAGAACACCAACAAGGCGGACGTCAAGGCGCAGCAGAAGGCGAAGAATCTCCGCATCGCTTCCGCCACCATCCAGATGATACAAGGCGCCATCGGTGCATATATGCAGTCCGTGGCGAGCATCCCTCCGCCCGCGGGCATCATCACCGGCGTGGCGCAGGCGGCCACCGTCACCGCAGCCGGCCTCGCCAACATTGCCAAGATGCGCTCCACCTCCCTGGAGAGCGGAAGCACCTCCACCTCCACGCCTTCCTTCTCCAGCTCCACCACCTCGGTGGGGGCATCCCTCGCGGCGCAGCCGGTGACCAGCCCCACCACGATGGCCACCCTCGCCACCGACACCCAGATGCTCAACAGCCTCGGCTCGCAGAGGGTCTATATCCTCGCCTCTGACCTCGAAGCGGAGCAGAACGGGCGCAGGGTCCGCGTGGCGGAGACGACCTTCTAAACGGCCCGCAAATAGGCCACACGGGGGCGCAGGGTGAACAAAACCTTGCGCCCTCCGTATTTTACGCAAATACTTTCAAAAAATGATCGTAACAATAGACGGCCTGCCCGTGTATAGGGCAGAAATAGAGGGCGCCGGAGAGGGGATGTATTGCATCTCCCTCGTGGACGAACCCGCCGTGCTCCGTGACTTCCAGGCCTTCAAGGCAGAGCAGAAAACCACCCGCCAGATGTACTCCATCGCAGACGAGGAGAAGCACCTCGTCCGTGGTCCGATTATGCGGGCGGACTTTCCCATCTTCCGCCGTGACGGAGCCTTCGAGTACTACATCATCTACAAGGCCGACACCATCCGCCAGATGGCGGAGAAGTACCTCGCCGACAAGCTCCAAAACCAGGTAAACCTCGACCACCTGGAGGGTGCCTATGTGGACGGAGTGCAGATGGTGCAATGGTACATCAAGGACACCGCCGCAGGCATCAACCCGGAAGGCTTCGACGACTGCGCTGACGGCAGCCTCTTCGCGGAGTTCCACATCACCGACCCGCAGATCTGGGCCGAGGTGAAGGCCGGCACCTACAACGGCTTCTCCCTGGAGGGCTACTTCACCCTCACCCCGGAGGAGGACCTCGACGACGTGGAGCGCATCGTGGAGGAGACCCGCGGCCTCTTCAGCAAACTCTCTAAAATTTTCCCGAATATGAAATTCACAAAATTCATCAAGGCCCTCCAGAAGGAGGCCTTCCGCACCGTTACCACCGACAAGGGGCTCGTTGCCTGGGATGGCGATGACGACCTGAAGGTTGGCGACGAAGTATTCATCGAGGACGAGGACGGCAACCGCGCCGCCGCTCCCGATGACACCTACACCCTCACCGACGGCACCCGCGTAGTGGTCGCTGACGGCAAGGTCTCCGAGATCCTGGAGCCCGAAGCCGAGGCGGAGCCCGAAGAGATCGAGGCACCCGTCGAGGCAGCCGAGGAGGAGGAGATCCCCGAAGTGGAGAATCCCGACCGCCCCGGCGAGGAGACCACCCCTGACGCCATCGAAGAGCTCCGCAAGGAGGTCAACGAGGCATACCGCCGCATCGACACCCTCGAAGAGGCAGTCCGCGAACTCCGCGATCGCCTCGCAAAGGTCGAGGAGACCCCCGCGGCTCTCTCCGCACACAAGCAGGCAAGCCTCCAGAAGGAGGACGCCAAGACCAGCAAGCGCGAGCGCCTCGCACGCCTGGTCCGCTAACCCGAAAATTCACTAAAAAACACTACACAGCAATGAAGAAAAAAATGACCCTCGACGCCATCGCCAACTTCGTGGTGTCGGACCTCCCTGACTACATCAAGGAGAACCGCGACCTCCTCGTCGCTGACCTCGTGCTCGGCTCCAGCACCCTGGAGCGCATCTCCATCCAGACCGGCGTGAAGCACACCGCGCCTATCCACATCCTCGACTTCTCCGGCAACCTCCAGGCTATGGGCTGCAACCCTACCGCCCAGGACGAGACCCTCACCTTCACCGACCGCAACATCGAGGCAGTCGAGATGGGCTTCAACATCCCCATCTGCGAGGATAACCTCCTCGGCAAGTGGGGCGAGTACGCAGTCCGCGTCACCGCATCCGACGAGGACCTCGCCTTCGCAGAGTATGTCGTGGATGCGCTCATCGCAGCCGCTCACAACGACCTGGAGAAGCTGATCTGGCAGGGTGACACCTCCAACAGCGACCTCATCGACGGCTTCATCACCATCGCCACCGCTGACGTACCCGTAGCGCAGAAGATCACCGTCTCCGGCAGCGCTTATGCAGGCATCCTCGCAGCATACCTCGCACTCCCCGAAGAGGTCCTCAATATGCCCAATGTGGAGATCTATGTCTCCCCGGCTATCTTCCGCACCTTCGTGGCAGATGTCACCGCCGCTAACCTCTACCACTTCAACCCCGCTGATGCTACCGCAGAGGAGATCTTCCTCCCCGGCGCAGCTGCAAAGGTCGTGAAGCGCGCAGGCCTCACCGGCAGCCTCTCCATCCTCGCAACCTATGCGAAGAACCTCTACTTCGGCACCGACCTCGAAGGCTCGAAGGAAGACGTCGCCATCGTCTGGGATGCAGTTCACCGCGTACACTATGCGCAGGTGGTCTTCACCGCAGGCGTCCAGATCGCCTTCCCTGACCGTTGCGTCCTCGCAACCTTCTCCGCAGCTCCTACCGCTACCGCTTCGGCAGCCGACAGCTTGCAGAAGATCGCGTCCACCGTGGACGAGGACCAGAACGCAATCAACACCGTAACCCCGTAATTTAGGGAGGACGAGCTATGCCTTGCACACAGACTTTGGCGGGCATCGCCCGCGAGTGCGGCGCCAATATGGGCGGCATCAAGGCCGTCTATATGGCCAACTTCGAGGACGTGGACACCGTGACCATCTCCACCAATGTGGTGACCGCCATCACGATGGTCTCGTCCAAGAAGTTCTACGCATACTATTTCAACCCGAACACCTCCAGCTTCACCACCACGATGCAGGCAAACCGCGAGAACGGCACCCTCTACTTCGAGACCGTCCTCTCACTGGTCTTCCCCAAGCAGGATGCCACCAAGCGCGTGGAGGTGAACGCCCTGGCGCAGGCAGGCCTGATGGCGATCGTCCAGGACAGCAACGATAACTGCTGGCTCCTGGGCTACAACGATCCGCTCCTGATGACCACCGGCTCGGCCGAGACCGGCGTGGCCCGTGCAGACCGCAACGGCTACGCGCTGGAGCTGACGGACGCGCAGAACCAGATGCCCTACACGGTGGACGATTCCATCATCGCAGGACTTCTCTAAACCGCTTCAGTTTTTCCAGGAAGGGGGACGGCCGCGAGGCTCTCCCCCTTTTTGGTGGGCGGCGTGAAACAAAAAAGCGCCCCCTCCGTATTTTGTGAAAAATATGATTTACCTGAAGAACATAACCGAGCCGCAGCCGGTCTACATCCCCCTGGAGGAGCCGTGGACACCGCCGACGGATGACCCCTCCACCTGGTGGTATCTCGACATCTTCGACACCTTCCGCCTCGTCACCCTCCCTCTCGGCAACTACCTCACCGCGGGCGATTGGACCGACTTCCTGCACTATGCGGCCTGCGAGGTCACCCTGATGGTGGACGGCGAGCCGGTGGATCTGCCGGAGGGCTCCTACGAGTACCGCTTCCACACCGCGAGCGGCAAGGTCCTCTCCTCCGGCTGCTGCCAGATCGGCGTGTATGTTCCCCAGGTGACGAAGTACAACCAAAGCATCGAATATGACCCCTACACACTCTAACGTGCGCTTCGCCGCCATCGACCCCTATGTGGACAACCGCATCGTCTCGCCGAAGGAGACACCCTCCCGCGGCGGTGATTATATCACCTGGGGCGACGGCAACGCCTTCCCCGACTACCTCCTGGATCTCTTCAACCGCTGCGCCACCCTGCGCAGCATCATCCTCGGATGTACCGACTTCGCGGCCGGCAACGATGCCACCCTCCTGCGGAGGCTTCCCGGATTGGACCAGGATGTCGTCAACCGCCAGGGCCTCACCGCCTGGGATATGGTGCGCCAGCTCGCGCTGTCATATTATCAGTACGGCGGCTTCGCCATCCAGGTGATACGCGCCCTCGGCGGTGATGTGGCGGAGCTCTACCCGCTGGATCTGCGCTACCTCCGCACCAACGGCGAGGCCGAGGTGTTCTACTACTCGGAGAATTGGCGCAAGAAGGCCGACGTCTCGGAGTACCCCGCCTTTATGGCGGACGGACGCAGCGCCACGAGCATCATCTATGTGCGCAACACCTACACCCAGGTGTACCCCGCGCCGCTGTATGGCGCCAGCCTGAAGGCCTGCGAGACCGAGGCGGCCATCGACACCTTCCACCTCAATAACATCTCCAACAACTTCGTCTCCTCGTTGTTCGTGAACTTCAACAACGGCAACCCCACGGACGAGGTAAAGGACGAGATCGAGCGCACCTTCTGCCAGAAGTTTGCGGGCGCTGAAAATGGCGGCCGCATCGGCTTCTCCTGGAACGACAACAAGGACAGCGCCACCACCTTCGAGACCTTCTCCGTGGAGGACTTCGGGGCAAGATACGAGGCCCTCGCAAAACATTGCAGGCAGCAGATCTTCACGAGCTTCAGGGCAATCCCTGCTTTGTTCGGCATTAACCCGGAGAATACCGGCTTCAGCCGTACCGAATACGCAGAGGCCTTCAGCCTCTTCAACCGCACGATGATCGCCCCCGCGCAGGCTGCTATCATCGGAGCCATTGAGAAGGCCCTCGGAGAGGGTGCCATTGAGATCACCCCCTTCTCCCTGGGAGAGGAAGACACCACCGCCACCCTCGCCGTGCAGCTCGGAGTGGGCGGCACCCAGGCCCTTATGTCGGTTATCGAAAGCACCACCCTCTCGCAGTCGCAGAAGGCTGGCACCCTCAAGGTGCTCTTCGACCTCAATGACGAGCAGGTGGCCCAGATGCTCGGCATCCCTCAACCTGAAAATGTAGAATAATATGCCCGCAATTAACGCCATCACCGAGATCCTCCTCACCTCCGAGAGCTTCGTGAAATCCGTCACGAGTGCCAGCGACAACCTCAACGCGAAATACCTCCGCCCCTCCATCCGCGAGGCGCAGGAGATCCACTACAAGCGCATCGTCGGAGGATGCCTCCTCAACAAGCTCAAGACCCTCGTGGCTGCGGGAGAGATAAACCTCCCGGTGAACACCGCCTACCAGCTGCTCCTGGAGGAATCGCAGTATTACCTCGCCTATATGGCCCTTGTCGAGGTCTCCGACAAGGTGGCCTACAAGATCGCCAATATGGGCGTCGTCAAGACCGCCGACCAGAACATCTACAACGCCAGCCAGGACGAGATCGCCAAGCTAAAGTATTACTACCAGGCGAAGGCGGACGCCTGCTGCTACGAGCTCCAGGGATACATCCTGAAGCACAAGGCCGACTACCCGGAGCTGGACCGCTGCCAATGTGAGAGAATACGGAGCAACCTCACCAGCGCCGCCACTTGCGGCATCTGGCTGGGAGGTGCAAGGGGAAAGAACAACGCGGCCCCCTGCGGCTGCACAAGCGGAAGGAGGATTAACTGATGGACTACCCGCTCACCCTGCTCGGAGTAATACGACGCCTTGAGGAGGTGGCCCTCGCGCAGCCGCCCGTGAAGCAGATCATCGAGAACGATGTCGATCGCCTGAACAAGCTGCCGGATGCCAAGTACGGCATCTTCGCCTTCACGCAGGGACGCCACCAGGCGAGCGCGGACGGAAGCCTGAAGCGCTATGCCTTCACCCTTATGTATGTGGACCGCCTGACGGAGGACCACGGCAACGAGCTCCAGGTGCAGAGCACCGGGGACTTCGTGCTGGACAACATCCTCCGCACCCTCGCCGAGGAGTGGGAGGTGAGCGAGTGGACGACGCAGACCTTCACCCAGCGCTTCGCCGACGACTGCGCGGGTGCCTATTGTGAAGTGTTGATTGGCGTGCCGGTATTCGCCGGCGACTGCGCCGAGTACTATGAATAGGAGGACAAGACAATGAGCGAAGAAAAGAAGGAACGGATCGCGGGCTGGGTATTTTGGACCACCCTGACGGTGGCCATCGGCCTGATGATAGGCGGTTTTCTCACCCCTCCGATGGCGGTCATCGACGGGAGTGTCCTGACAGCCGTGGGCGAGCTCTTCGCCTTCGCAGCTTTGGGCGTCGGCCTGGAGGCCGTGAGGCTCGGCCGCAACCTCCGCCTGAGTAAAGGCGACCTGGTAGCAGAGATAACCCGCAAGAAGCAGCACGCGCAGCCGCTGCCGTACGAAGCGCCTGCAGACGAGACACTAAATACTGAACAAGATGAAAATACGAACTGACCATTTACTGCACGCGCTGGCGTCGTTCGCCATAGCGGTTATCATTGCCGCTATACTGTCGGCTTGTGGCGTGACTACGGCGTCCGTCTGGGGCGTAGGTATCGCATTGCTGTGCGGCGGCGCAAAGGAACTGTACGACCTTATCAGCAAGAAGGGAACGGCGGAGTTTTCCGACTTCGTAGCCGACCTTCTCGGCTGCATCGCGGCAATCGTCGTGGCTATGCTTTTACGGATATGACCTACAAACCGCGATATTTCAGCGCTGGCGAGTTCAAGCGCTGCACGCCGTCCTGCGATATTTCGCAAATGGACGAAGACTTCCTGCGGACGCTGGACAAGGTGCGAGAGTACGCCGGTATTCCGCTGGTATTAAACTGCGCTTATCGTTCCGTCGCTTGGGACAAGGCGAAGGGGCGCAGCGGCAATTCGGCGCATACCAGGGGCAAAGCCGTAGATATACGCTGCAACGCCAGCGTTACAAGGTGGAAGATCGTCCGCGCGGCTATCGATGCAGGCGTCCGCCGTATCGGTATCGGCGACGGCTTCGTGCATATCGACGGCGACGGCACGCTGGCGCAGTGCGTTATGTGGCACTACTATTAAAAAGAATCAATAAATTTTAATCAATTAACCAATAAATTTATAGATTATGGCAAAAGCTTTTAGAGTTTCGAACGGTACGTTTTACGTGCAAGGCGAATTTTCTGCGCTGATAGATAGAGAGACAAGTAAGCGCATTTATGAACACGCTGCACAAATAGGGCAGGAAGTCGAAGGCACTTTGCATTACTATCCGCGCATAAGTTTTATTTATGATTTGAGCGACGACGTAGTCGAACCAATTTCTGCGGCATTTGCGGACGCTGCGCCGGATACTTCGTTGGATTTGGTAACCGCATTATTTGCGCAAACGGTATGGGGCGCAGACGGCGCTGTAATATCTATTGACGGCTTCGCACTATGCGAGGGCGAAGACGGCAGTATGGCGCTCGTCAGAGTGTATTACGAAGCATAAACTATGCGCGCTACCCTCATATCCCTCGCAGCGGTTTCGCTGCTGGTCGCCGCCTATTGCTGCGGACTGCATCGCGGCAAGGCGGCGGCGCCAGCGCCGGAAATAATCCGCGATACCGTAGTGCTGCGCGACACGATAGTAACGCTTGAGCCGGTTATCGTAACGCAGCGCGTAACGGACACCCTCGAAATAGAGGTGCTGACGGTGCAGCACGATACCATTACGGCGTACCTTCCGCGCGAAGAAGTGACGTACGAGGATAGCAGCTATACGGCAATCGTTAGCGGCGTGCAGCCGCGCTTGGACTATCTGGCTATCTATCCAGAAGTACGCACGATAACGGTAACGGAAACGATAAACGTACCGACGGCGCAGCGCTGGGGCATCGGCTTGCAGGCCGGCTACGGGCTGACGCTCGCGGACAAGAAGATATGCGCCGCGCCTTATATCGGCGTGGGCGTAAGCTGGAATTTACTAACCTTTTAACACTTTTATACAATGGCAGCAATAAAGATGAAGCCGCTGACGATTGATATGGGCGGGGAACTGAAAAGAAAATTATCGTCCGAGGCAGATTACCGCAGAATACGGAGTGCTTCCCGTATTTATCTAAAAAATACGCAAAACAATGCCTATGACGGTGAGTTCAGGGCGGTATCCTCTCTCAACGATACGATAGCGTTCGAAGACTATGGCGGAATCGTATTTGTGCAAGAGCAAGCACAAACGGAAGACGGCTACTTGGACGGGGCAATTTACTGTCGCACCTATTTAGACGATGATAACAATTACATTATTGAAGTAACCGAATCATAACTGATTATTAACAACCTAAAACAAATACTATGGCAAAGGCATTTAGAGTAAACCTACCCGCAGGGGGCGGGGTAAATTAACGCAGATTCCGCCCGAAGGTCAGTACACCGTTGAACAAATGGCAGAATACGGTATTACTGCCGAATTGGTGCAGGCAATAATGGCGGGGGACATCGCCTCCGTAATTGTAGGAAGTGAGCGATATTGCATTACGGAAGCTATAAATTACGAAGGGGCTTGGTCGCTCGCCTTCTATCGCTGGGTTTATGGGGCAAATGGCAATATCGATAGTCTATACGGTGCAAACATTTATGTCGGCGGAGGAGGAGAGATAACTGTGCAAATATCCGAAGTGTAGCGACTATAAAAAGTTAAATTGCTATCTTTGCGTTGCAGCCGCAAGGCTGCTTCATATAGTTTTGCCCGCTGCTGCGATCCCTTCGTGGCGGCGGGTTTTTTCTTTGCAATACCCCGTTTTCTGCCAGAAATCGAAAGATAAAAATCTGCTAACTTTGTACGGAACTGTGCAGATGTTTACAAACTGTTACACAATTTACAAAAATAAACAAAAGATAAAACCGTATAACGATTTGTGTTACTGCAAGTTACGAAAAATCCCGCTATAAAAGTAGTAAATTTCTGAAATATCCAAGCGAGAAGGCCATATAAGCCACATTTTCGCCCCTGCCCTCGTTTTGCCCTTTTCACTTTCTTTTACTTTTGGCTATATTTGTCGGCAAATGTTACACAATAGTTTGTCACAAATGTAACCGAAAAATGATAACCTTCAAGCCCGTCGTCAACTACCGCCGGAGGGACGGCACCTACGCCGTCCGCATCCGCGTGACCTTCCGCCGCCAGCACCGCTACCTGGCGACCACGATAACCGCATACCCGCAGCAGCTCACCAGGAGCCTCCGCCTGAAGGACCCCGCCCTCATAGCCGCAGCCGAGGGCCTGGTGCGTGACCTACGCGAGGTGGTCTCACAGCTCAACCCCTTCACCCTGGAGGGCAAGACGGTGGACTGGGTGGTGGCGTGGATTCGCCAGCAATACCGGCGGATGGAGTTCCGCCTGGACTTCTTCGAGTTCGCGGAGCGGTGGCTGGAGGGCAAGAAGCCGCAGACGGCGGAGAACTACCGCAGCGCCCTGCGTGCCTTCTCCAGGTTTATAGGGAGGGGCTCCATCGACATCAACGACATCGACCGCCCTCTGCTCGCCTCCTTCCTGCGGGATGCTCCCGTGGTGCGTGGTGGTGCCGGAGCCAATGCCCGCTACCTCTCCCTCCTCTCCGCCATCTTCTCGGCGGCCCGCAGCTTCTACAACGACGGAGACCAGATACGCATCCCCCGCACGCCCTTCGACGGCCTGGATCTGCGCAAGCCTCCGGCGCAGGGGCAGGACGCCCTCCCCGTTGAGGTCATCCAGAAGATCATCGACGCAAGGCCGGAGAGCCGCAAGCAGGCCGTGGCCCTCGCCACCTTCGTGGTGAGCTTCGGGACGATGGGCGCCAATCACGCGGACCTCTACGACGCGAGATCCTTCAGGGGCGATACCTGGAAATATAACCGGCAGAAGACGAGGGACCGCAGGGCGGACCACGCGAAGGTGCTCGTGGAGATAGACCCGCGGCTGCGCTACCATCTCTCCATCCTCCAGGAGGGCGGCGGTGAGTGGTGGCTGCCCGCCATCCACCGGCAGGAGACCTGCAACGGCTCCTACCGCCAGCTCTCGCAGTACCTCTACGAGTGGGAGGAGGCGGAGGGCCTTCCGCACTTCACCATCGGAGCCACCCGTCACTCCTGGGCGACGATCGCCCGGAGCATCGGCGTGGAGAAGGCGACGGTGGACGAGGGCCTGGCGCACGTCGGTGACTTCCGCGTGGCGGACATCTACGCGGAGCGGGACTGGCGGAGGATTAACGATGCCAACCGCAGGGTGTTGGACCTCTTCAGCTGGGAAGGGTGCGGAGCATAACGGCGAAGAGGAGATCGGCCAGGGCGAGCTCCAGCTCCCCGTAGTCAGGGGCAGGGTGAACAAGGTCGGCCCCTTCCCGTATATTGTCGTGAGTTGATTCTTTCATCACGATCTTTTCTTTTGGTTTGTGGAATAGGTTTGATTTGATTGGATGTTTTGGCCCCCCGTCTCGTGCAGGCGGGGGGAGTTTTTTTACCATCCGGGGAGCCGTACTATACGGCCCCCTTTTTTTGTTGCTCTCCGCCGGTGAGGCGGTCTATCACGGCCTGCTGGCTCTGGATCGTTTCTGCCATCCCTCCGATGATGCGGAGCATCTCTGCGGGCGATAACTCCTCCACCTTACGCGTGGGCGCAGGCGCAGGGGCGGGCGATTTATCATTGTCGAGGATCTCCCGGCGGACGCGCTCGGCAGTCGCCACGAGCTTCTGGCTAACGGCTCCGCTCAAAGCGCTGGAGAGCGTCGAGAAGTGTATCCCCAGGAGGGATGCGAACTCTCTCTGCGTGGTGACATACCCCAGGCTGCGAAGCTCGTCATAGATTTGTACAAGGCGATTTTCTGATTTGTTCATAATTTTTTGCGAAAAATTTGAAAAAATTTGGATGTTTGGGAAAGTTTGTTTATTTTTGCGGTGCAAACAAATTTACAAACGATGATTGAATTTTCCAAACCCACCCCGCAACCTCAAGGCCTGAAGGCAGCCATCAAGGCTCTGCCGGTCGGCCAGCTGATGGTGGTGTGGTTTACCGATTACAAGCACAGCTCCGTAGCATACGCAGCAAGTATGGCGGGCCGCGAGATCGGCGGCAAGTTCTCCGT
>Ga0310786_10007946_pt1 | contig 13721 bp, 13 predicted proteins | sample AusTroGonzalo_MG_FD_203881 | JGI IMG/M metagenome (GOLD analysis project Ga0310786, IMG submission 203881) | Bovine rumen microbial communities from tropical cattle in Woodstock, Queensland, Australia - Gonzalo_03 (v2) (version 2) | ecosystem: Host-associated > Mammals > Digestive system >... | reverse complement strand
CGCAGGAAAACCTCACCAGAGATCATCCAACCCGTTACAGGAGTCCAGTAACGACCCAGACGCAAACCAACCGAGGGGTTCAGGTTCTTCAGAACATCGCTGTTTTCGGTCGTCTTCATACCTACACCAGCGTTCACACCCACATACCAGTTGTCACAGATGTTGCTCTCTTCGAGAGCCTCTTGGGCATTGGCCTGTAGCGCAAAAAAAGCTACGGTCGCCATCAAAATTGTTTTTTTCATAACGATTAGAAAATTAATAGAAAATATACTGTTTATAGTTTCACCTCGTTAATGATCTTGGCACCCTCCTTCAGGGCCTCCATGTTCAGGGGAATCAGTCCATGATGACGCTCAGGCAGTGTCTTGTAGAGAGCCTTCTCCACGCCCTTGTCGCTCACCACAGGAGCCACCTTCAGCAGGCCACCCAGCACAATCATGTTGAAGACCTTACCATTCTTCATCTCGGCAGCCTTGTCCATGGCATTCACCTCATAGATGGTGATATCCTTACGGGTGGGCTTGTTGATGATGCCAAAGCCGTCGTAGATCAGGATGCCACCAGGTTTGATCTTAGGTTCAAACTTCTCGAGTGATGGCTGGTTGAGCACCACGGCGATGTCGTACTTACTGAGGATGGGCGAAGAGATGCGCTCGTCACTCACAATCACCGTCACGTTGGCCGTACCACCACGCTGCTCAGGACCATAGGCAGGCATCCATGTCACCTCCTTATCCTCCATCAGTCCACTATAGGCCAGAATCTTACCCATTGAGAGCACGCCCTGACCTCCGAAACCACTGATAATTATTTCTTTTTTCATAATTTCTTACGTCTTACTACATACATCTTACTTCTCACCCGTTGTATCCTTCAGGTCGCCCTTTGGATAGAAGGGGAACATGTTCTCCTTCATCCACTCGTTAGCCTTGGCAGGCGAGAGTTTCCAACCACTGTTACAGGTAGACACAAACTCCACGAGTGAAGAGCCCTTGCCAGCCATAGAAGCCTCGAAAGCCTTGCGCAGCGCCTTCTTAGCCTTGTTGATAGAGGCCACACTCTCCACACTCTGACGAGTGACGTAGCAGGTACCCTCCAGCTGAGCAGCGATATCAGCCATCTTCAGGGGATAGCCATGAATCTGAGGATCACGACCGTAAGGACAGGTAGAGGTCTTCTGACCCACCAGTGTGGTAGGTGCCATCTGACCACCCGTCATACCATAGATAGCGTTGTTAACGAAGATAATCACGATGTTCTCGCCACGGTTCAGGGCGTGAATGGTCTCGCAGGTACCAATACAAGCCAGGTCGCCATCACCCTGATACGTAAATACCAGGCGGTCGGGCCAGCAGCGCTTGATACCTGTGGCCAGTGCAGGAGCACGACCGTGGGCAGCCTCCTGCCAGTCGATATCAATATAATTATAGGCGAAGACGGCACAGCCCACAGGCGACACGCCTACGGCCTTGTCTTCCATACCCATCTCTTCGATGACTTCGGCAATGAGCTTATGTACCACGCCATGGCTACAGCCAGGGCAGTAGTGCATATTGTTGTCGTTCATCAGCGTCGGCTTTTTGCAGACGATGTTCTCTGGTTGAACTATTTGATTTCTATCCATTGTTCTTTTCTTTTTCTAGGAAATCCTAGGATAGCCTAGGACAGCCTAGGTAATCCTAGATTAATTTCTTTAAAGCCTCAACAATTTCCTCAGGATCGGGCACGATACCACCCAGACGGCCAAACTGCTCAACAGGCACGGCGCCATTCACGGCCAGGCGAACATCCTGCACCATCTGACCAGCGTTGATCTCGGCCACCAGGATACCCTTTACCTTCTTCGACAGCTCAGCAATCTGCTTCTCAGGGAAGGGGAACAGTGTGATGGGACGGAACAGACCCACCTTGATGCCCTGCTCGCGAGCAATCTCTACGCTCTTCTCAGCAATACGGGCGGCAGAGCCAAATGCCACGATAGCATACTCGGCATCGTCCATCTGCTGCTGTTCGAAGCGCACCTCGTTCTCCTGAATCTTGCGATACTTCTCCTGCAGCGCCAGATTGCGCTTCTCCATAGCCTCAGGCTTCAACTCGAGCGAGGTGATCACCACACGCTCACGGTTCTTGGGTTTACCCGTAGAAGCCCAGGGGCACTCCTTAATCACCTCCTCGTCCGTACGACGGGGCTTGAAAGGAGGCAGCACCACCTTCTCCATCATCTGACCGATAACACCGTCAGAGAGGATCATGGCAGGGTTGCGATACTTGAATGCCAACTCAAAGGCCAGGTCCACGAAGTCGGCCATCTCCTGAACAGAAGAGGGCGCCAGGACGATCACCTTGTAGTCGCCATTACCACCACCACGCGTAGCCTGGTTATAGTCGCCCTGTGAAGGCTGGATAGTGCCCAGACCAGGACCACCACGCTGCACATTAATAAACACACCAGGCACCTCGGCACCAGCCATATAGGTGATACCTTCCTGCATCAAAGCAATACCAGGAGACGATGATGACGTCATGGCACGCTTACCAGCGCCAGCAGCACCATACACCATATAAATAGATGCCAGCTCGCTCTCAGCCTGAACCACCTGCATACCAGTGGTCTCCCAAGGCTTCAACTCAGCCAATGTCTCAATCACCTCACTCTGCGGAGTAATAGGATAGCCGAAATAGCCGTCGCATCCGCATCGAATAGCAGCGTGGGCAATAGCCTCGTTGCCTTTCATCAACACAACTTCTCTTTTTTCTTCAGCCATAGCTTATTCCTCCACTTTTTTACGATACACGGTAATACAGCCATCTGGGCAGACAATGCCACACGATGCGCAGCCCACACAGGCTTCCTCGTTGACAGCCTCCACAAAGGGATAACCGTGAAGATTAACTTTGTTGGCCAGGGCGATAACCTTCTGAGGACATGCAATGATACACAATTGGCATCCCTTGCATCTCTCGGTATCAACCACAATAGCACCTTTTAATTTTGCCATAATGTATTTGTTTGATGCATTTAAATCCAAAATTCAATGTGCAAAGTTACTAATTTATAGGGAAAATGCAAAAGAAAAGTGTTTTTTTTCGAGCGCAACAGCGATTATCTGAAAAATTATTCAGAGGCTATACAGAAAAGATATCGGGGGAACCAATTGGCTCCCCCGATATCTGCTTTAAATGATGATTTTAAAGACCCTTGTTACGTAGTGTAACGCCCAGTAGCATCATGTAGGTATCATACTGTTTATCATTGAGTACCTGTCGCATCTGTTGAGCGTCCTTGCGCACTGCCTGGTGAATCAGGTGCTGGCGCTTAAGGCCTCTGGATGTTGCAGCTTCCTGCACTTCGTCATTGAAGCAGTCTTGAATCACTTGCACAGCCTCCATCTGATTAGCATCGAGATCCAACTTGGCTGCCAGACGATGCATGTCGAAACTCATGTCGTAATTGATTGGTTGACGATTAAATTTGTTACTCTCTGAAGTCTCGGCATAACTTACTGCAAACATCATCATTGTTACCACTGATAATACAATCTTCTTCATAATTCGTTTCCTTTCCATTTTTTAGTTTTGTTATTACTATCGTTTTGTTATCCTGTTCTGTCTTTTTGACGTGACAGGCTCTGGAAAGTTTAAACCAGCCTCAAATAAAAAAGTTTTGTACACAGCTGAAACACCGATAAACAGAGGGGTTTTAGAGGCATAAAAAAAAATCCGTAGGATGCTTGTCCTACGGATTATACATGTCTTTGCAATAGAAGGCCATGATATCGTCGAGCATGCGCTTGGCCTCGACAGCCGGACTGTCGGGGTCAAGCGCAATCGCCTTGATATAGCAGTTAATGGCCTCGTGCCATTTGGATTCCTTACGAAAGGCATTGCCCTTCTCATACCATTCCTCTGCAGTCATATCACATGAACTATAAACTATGCTCCGAGCTTGCTCGCCTGAGCACCCACTGGAGCGCAAGAACTCTTAACTATGAACTATGAACTCTTACTTATAGTACTCCTTCTTTCCTGCAGCCAGTGTATTCTTCATCAGCGAGCAGATGGTCATGGGACCCACGCCACCAGGCACAGGTGTGATGAACGAGCACTTAGGAGCCACCTCGTCAAACTTCACATCACCAGTCAGGCGGAAGCCACTCTTGCGCGTTGCATCAGGCACGCGCGTGGTACCAACATCAACAATCACGGCACCATCCTTCACCATGTCGGCAGTCACAAACTCAGGACTGCCAATGGCGGCGATGATGATATCAGCAGCGCGACACTCCTCCTTCAGGGTCTTTGAGCGCGAGTGACACACCGTCACGGTCGAGTCGCCATACTGCTTCTGCATCATCAGCTGAGCCATAGGCTTACCCACGATGTTCGAACGACCCAGAATCACACACTTCTTACCAGAAGTCTCGATGCCATAGCGCTTCAGCAGGGTGATGATGCCCAGCGGTGTAGCCGAGATGAAGCAAGGCAGGCCAATAGCCATGCGACCCACGTTGATGGGATGGAAGCCATCCACATCCTTGCGATAGTCGATAGCCTCGATAATCTTCTGCTCGTCGATGTGCTTGGGTAAGGGCAACTGCACGATGAAGCCATCCACATCGTCGTCCTTGTTCAACTTATCCACACAAGCCAGGAGCTCCTCCTCCGTGATGTCGTCCTCATAGCGGATGAGGGTCGACTTAAAGCCGCAGGCCTCGCAAGCCAGCACCTTGTTCTTCACGTAGGTCTCAGAACCACCATCGTGGCCCACCAACACAGCAGCCAGATGGGGCTGTTTGCCACCTTTGGCCATGATCTCTTTCACCTCTTCGGCAATCTCAGCCTTAATCGCTGTTGCCGTTGCTTTTCCGTCAATCAGTTGCATATCATTAAGTCTTTTAAAGTTCTTATAATCGTTAAGGACCTTAAGGGCGCGAACGTCCTTAAGGTCCTTAACACATGCGACATCAGGGTCGCTTCATATTCTTCATGGCAGCAGCCATCTGCGCCATCTTTCCTCGGTCCATGCCAGACACCATCTTCATCATCTTCTTGGTCTGGTCAAACTGCTTCAGCAGGCGGTTCACCTCTTCAAGTTTGGTGCCAGAGCCCTTGGCAATGCGCAGTTTCCTGCTCTGGTTGATGATATCCGGGTTAGAGCGCTCCTTGGGTGTCATCGAGTTGATGATAGCCTCGATACCCTTGAACGCATTATCATCGATGTCCACATCCTTCAGGGCCTTGCCCACGCCAGGAATCATGCCAGCCAGTTCCTTGATGTTACCCATCTTCTTGATCTGCTGAATCTGGTTCATAAAGTCGTTGAAGTCGAACTTGTTCTTGCGAATCTTCTTCTCCAGTTCACGTGCTTGCTTCTCGTCAAACTGCTGCTGAGCGCGCTCCACCAGTGAAACCACGTCACCCATACCCAGGATGCGGTCGGCCATACGCTCAGGGTGGAACACGTCGATGGCCTCCATCTTCTCGCCCGTACCCACAAACTTAATAGGCTTCGTCACCACCGTGCGGATAGAGAGAGCAGCACCACCACGCGTATCACCATCAAGTTTGGTGAGCACCACGCCGTCAAAGTCCAGGCGGTCGTTAAACTCCTTAGCCGTGTTCACAGCATCCTGACCCGTCATCGAGTCGACCACGAACAGGGTCTCGTTAGGATTGATGGCCTCCTTCAGGTTGGCAATCTCGTTCATCATCTCCTCATCCACAGCCAGACGACCGGCAGTATCGACGATGACCACGTTATAGTTCTCCTGCTTAGCCTTGCGGATAGCGTTCTGAGCAATCTCCACCACGTTCTTGTTGCCCTCCTCCGTATAGACATCCACGCCTACGGTCTGAGCCACCACCTTCAACTGCTCGATAGCAGCAGGACGATACACGTCACAAGCCACCAGCAAGGGGTTCTTGTGCTGACGCTCCTTCAGCATCTTGGCCAACTTACCCGTGAAGGTTGTCTTACCAGAGCCCTGCAGACCAGACATCAGGATGATGGCAGGACGGCCCTCAAGGTTCATCTCAGCAGCCTTGCCACCCATGAGTTCAGTCAACTCATCGTGCACAATCTTTACCATCAACTGACTCGGCTTGATGGCTGTGAGCACGTTCATACCCATAGCCTTCTGCTTCACAGTGTCAGTAAACTGCTTGGCCACCTTATAGTTCACGTCGGCATCCAACAGGGCGCGACGCACATCCTTCAAAGTCTCGGCAACGTTAATCTCGGTGATCTTTCCCTCACCCTTCAATATCTTGAACGACCGTTCCAGTCGTTCACTCAAATTCTCAAACATATTTTATAATTGCAATTATTGGGGTGCAAAGGTAGTAAAAAAAAAGCATTTGCGAAAGAAAATCAAGCGATTTCTTTCGTCATACTCACCCCACAACCATGTCTACCGTGAAATCATGCGCATCCACAGGCACCTCTGGCACCCTCTGGAAAGGCCAGCAAACACCCATCTTCCTGGCCTGAGGCACCAACGGCAGGAAGCGGTCGTAATAGCCCTTTCCACGTCCCAGTCTGTGTCCAGCCGCATCAAATGCCATGCCAGGCACCAGCACCACATCCACAGTATTGTAAGCCGTGAACGGCTCACCTATGGGTTCCAACAGGTGATAAGGCCCTTCGGCCAGGTCATTTCTCGACGAGAAACGGCGCAGTTCCATCGTCTCACCATCCAACACCTTGGGCAACACCAGGGTATGACCCTGCTCAGCCAACTGCTCCACCAACGGACGGATATCCACCTCGTCAGGCAATGACCAGAACGCCATGATGGTGCGTGGTGAGGGTTGAGGGATGAGGGATGAAGGCTGAAGAGTAAAAAAATGCTGTAACTCTCCCGTGAGTTTTTCCACCACCTCTTTTGACAGTTTTTCCAACTGCCCCTCATGCTGTTTCTTAGCCTCGCGCATCTGGGCACGCAGCAGGGGTTTGGTGTTCGCACCATTTCTGGCCGAGAACTCACACCCACAATATTGCTGGTTATAAAACTGATTTTCCTTGAGCAGTTGGTTGCGACGCTCCTGGAGTCCACCCTTGCGCCAGTTCTGCGCCCAGAACACGGTACCAGGCACAGTTTCCTGCGCCATCAGTCCAGCCCGTTCAATCTGCTCCAGACTCTTCCAGCGACTCGAAGCCAGTGTGGTGGCAAAATAGCGGAAACCCAGTTCTTTGGCCTTGCGAGCCGTCTCAGTGAGTCGCAGCGTGAAGCATTGCTCGCAGCGCAACCCCCTTTCAGGCTGGTTCTCCAACCCACAGACACCTGTTCGCCACGCCCCATGGTCATAATCCCCATCAATCCAGTCGATTCCTAAGCCCTCAGCATGGCGCTTACTCTCGTTCTTGCGAATCTCATATTCCTCGCGAGGCCAGATGTTCGGATTAAAATAAAAGATGGTAGGGCGCACCCCATTGTTGAGCAACCACTCAACAATGGCCGACGAGCAAGGAGCGCAACAAGCGTGCAGCAACACCTTCTCACAACCTTCAGGAATCAAAATAGCAGGCAGTTTCACTATGAACTATGAACTATGAACTATGAACCTCAAATCCCCCTCGCTTTCCAAATACGTTCTTTTGCCGCATTAATCTCTTGGAATTTCTTTTCAGCAGCCTTGCGCACATCATCACCCAGTGCAGCCACACGGTCAGGATGATGCTCCAAGGCCAGTTTACGATAGGCTTTCTTCACCTCGGCATCACTGGCATCAGCACTCACACCCAGCACCTTGTAGGCATCCTCCAGCGAGTCACCTTCCAGGTGCAGCATCGAGTCCACCTCCTGGGGCGACATCTGCATCCACTGAGCCACCTCCTTCAAGGCCATCACCTCCACCTGATCCACACGCCCATCGGCCTGAGCGATCATCACGAGGAAGTTCAGGAGTTGCAGGCGTCCAGAATAATCCACGTTCATGGCAATCTGCTGACAAGCCTGACGGATGCGCTCACGATAGACACTAGCCCCCTGGCGATCCTGCTCAGCAAACAACTCGCGCATCACCTGATCACCCTGTTGGGCAGCAGCCTCGCCAAAGTTCTGGCGCAGCATGCCACGCACCAGTTCCATTTCCGAATGCATCACTTTCCCGTCAGCCTTCACGATATAGGCCGACAGCACCAGCATTGACAAGAAGAAACTATTGCGGTCGCCCTGTCGCGACTGCTCATTGTCCAGACGTATGGTATCAGCGCCCTCCCGAGAAGTGGCAGTATCAAACAGCGCCCCAACAACAAATCCGATGAGTCCACCCAACGGACCAAAGGCGCTCCATCCCAGATAGCCGCCTATCCATTTTCCAAAAGCCATATTATGTTTTTATCCTATGACATTCATCAGGAAATCGACAGCGCCATTCACACCAAACTGCTTGACGTTCAGCGAGATGTCATAGTTGCGGGCATCCTGCCATTCACTTCCTGTAAACGTCTTTGTGTAGAGTTCACGACTGTAGTCGTTGTCAACGATCATAGCAGCCGCATCACTCTCTGAAATATCGTACTTCCGCCCGATACGCTTTTTCCTGCAGTCCACATCCGCATGAATGAAGATCTTCAGGGCGTTAGGATGATCGCGGAAGATATGGAAGCCACAGCGGCCCACAATGACGCATGACTCCTGATTGGCAATCTTCTTAATCACCTCGGCCTGTGCGTCAAACAACTGGCGCGAGGTCTCGTCATGCTCCTGACCACTGTATTCGGCCTTAGCCATATACGAGCGATAGAACTGGGTGAAGTCATCACGCCACAAGGGGTTGCGGGCCTCAATCTTCTCTACCGCCTCTTCCACAATGTTAAACCTGCGAGCCATCTCGTTGAGTATCTGCTTATCGAGAAGCTTCACATTGAGCCTACGGGCTAACTCGGCTCCAATCTCATGTCCACCAGTACCGAACTGTCGACTAATGGTGATAACAAATTTCTCCTCCTTATTCATAAGCATATAGATTAATAGGTTTCACGTAAAGTATCTGTTCTGCCGCAAAGATAAGAAGAAAAAATGAATTTCACAAAGAAATCAGCTATTTTTTTCGAGATACAACGCACACATTTCTGCACAGCGCTCACCATCCACACCAGCCGACACAATGCCACCAGCATAACCAGCACCTTCGCCACATGGGAAGAGGCCTTCCACCTGTACATGCATCAGCGTCTCATTGTCGCGAACGATGCGCACTGGCGATGATGTCCTGGTCTCCATGGCAATCATCACAGCCTCGTTAGTCAGGAAGCCATGCGCCTGACGGCCAAACACCTTAAAGCCCTGTTGCAATCGCTGTGAGATGGGCTTTGGCAACCAGAAGTGCAAGGGCGACGACACCAGTCCAGGGGCATACGAACTCCTGGGCAGGTCGTAACTCAGTTTCCCGTTCACAAAGTCGGCCATACGCTGTGCAGGCGCAGTCTGCTTCATATTTCCCTGCTGCCAGCACATCCGTTCCAGTTCCTCCTGAAAACGCATCATGGCCAGCGGGCCATTCACATCCCCCTCGGGGGACAAAAGGGGGGTCAAATCCTCTGGTCTCACCTCAACCACCATGCCCGAGTTACTCCATTGTGTGCCACGACTGGCAGGACTCATACCGTTCACCACCAACTGTTCAGGACCTGTGGCGGCAGGAATCACAAAACCGCCAGGACACATGCAGAACGAATACACACCACGACCATCCACCTGGGTCACAAACGAATATTCAGCCGCAGGCAGCCATTGTCCCCTGCCCTCCTTACGATGATATTGAATCTGGTCAATCAACTGCGACGGATGCTCCAGGCGCACACCCACGGCAATGCCCTTGGCCTCCAAGTGAATCTGTGCCTCGTTCAGATAGCGGTACACATCACGCGCCGAATGACCTGTAGCCAGGATCACAGGACCCATGTACTCTTTCTCGCCAGCCACACAGCCTATCACCTTCTGATCTTCAAGTAATAGCCTTGTCATCTTCGTCTGGAAATGCACCTCACCACCACAACGGATGATGGTGTTGCGCATAGCCTCGATCACCTGAGGCAGACGGTCGGTACCAATATGCGGATGCGCATCAGCCAGGATGTTGGTCGATGCCCCATGCTGACAGAACACACGCAGGATCTTCTCCGTGTTGCCACGCTTCTTCGAGCGCGTATAGAGTTTTCCGTCAGAATAAGCGCCAGCACCACCCTCACCAAAACAGTAGTTGCTCTCGCCATCCACCTGTTGTGTACGCGAGATATTGGCCAGGTCCTTCTTGCGCTCATGCACGTCCTTACCACGCTCCAGCACAATGGGACGAAGGCCCAACTCAATGAGTCGCAAGGCCGCAAAGAGTCCGCCAGGACCAGCACCCACCACAATCACCTGTGGTTTGTTGCTCACATCCTGATAATCTACATGCTCAAACTCATCCTCCGTGGGCAGCTCGTTCACATAGGCCCTTACCTTCAGGTTCACGAAGATCGTACGCTGACGGGCATCAATCGAGCGCTTCAGAATGCGCACAGCCTTCAGCGCGCCCAGGGCCAGTCCCTGTTCCTCAGCAATATACTTGCGTAATTGGTCTGCGTTGGCCGCCACTTGCGGCAAAACGCGTAGTTGGTATTCATTCGTCATAATTCGGCTACAAAATTACGAAAAAAACAGTAAAATATGGGTATTATTGCAATTTATTTCCAATAAAATAGCTGTGTCGGAAAAAATCCAAAATAGTTTTGGTTTTTTACACACTTTATCGTACCTTTGCACCTTAGTAATATAAAAGCAGATATGAAAGTACTCAAGTTCGGCGGAACCAGTGTGGGTTCCATAGAGAGCATCCTTAGCCTGAAACGCATTGTCGAGGCAGAACAAACACCTGTCATCGTGGTGGTGAGTGCCCTGGGTGGCATCACCGACAAACTCATTGCCACCTCACGCCTGGCCCTGCAGGGCAACGAGCAGTGGAAGCAGGAGTTTGAAGCCATGCGTTTGCGCCATCTCGATATGATTAATACGCTCTTCAAGGAGCACGACAAGAACCAGCAGCTCACTGACACCATCAACTCCTTGTTCGATGAGTTAAAGTCTATTTACTACGGTGTCTTCCTGATTCACGACCTCAGTGCCAAGACCGAGGCAGCCATTGTGAGCTATGGCGAGCGCCTGAGCAGTCACATCGTGGCAGCCCTGATCCGTGGGGGTAAGCGCATGAACTCGCGCGATTTCATCCGCACGGTGAAGAAGCAGGGCAAGCATGTGCTCGATGCCGAGCTCACCAACCAACTGGTGAAGGAGGCCTTCCAGTGTGCTGCGACATTGTCGCAGCCTACAGTCGCTGTGGTTCCTGGCTTTATTGCGCGCGATCGCGACACCAACGAGACCACCAACCTGGGGCGTGGCGGTTCCGACTATACCGCAGCCATCATTGCAGCGGCCCTCGATGCCGAGGTACTGGAAATCTGGACCGATGTGGATGGCTTTATGACAGCCGATCCACGCGTCATCAAGACTGCCTATACCATCAACGAGCTGTCGTATGTCGAGGCCATGGAGCTCTGTAACTTCGGCGCCAAGGTGGTCTATCCCCCCACCATCTATCCTGTGTGCGTCAAAAATATCCCCATCAGGGTGAAGAACACCTTCAACCCTGAGCACCCAGGCACCATGATCAAGCAGAAGATTGAGAACGACTCGAAGCCCATCAAGGGTATCTCCTCTATCAGTGGCACCACCCTTATCACCGTCACGGGTCTTTCCATGGTGGGTGTCATCGGTGTCAACCGGCGCATCTTCTCTACCCTGGCCCAGAACGGCATCTCAGTGTTCATGGTGTCACAGGCCTCGTCTGAGAACTCTACCTCTATTGGTGTGCGCGACGAGGATGCCAACCAGGCCGTGGATGTGCTTAATCAGGAGTTTGCCAAGGAGATCGAGACAGGCGCCATGTTCCCCATGCATGCCGAGAGTGGTCTGGCCACCATCGCTATCGTGGGCGAGAACATGAAGCACACGCCAGGTATAGCCGGAAAGTTGTTTGGCACATTGGGACGAAGCGGTATCAGTGTGATTGCCTGTGCCCAGGGCGCCTCCGAAACCAACATCTCGTTCGTGGTCGATGGCAAGTACCTGCGCAAGTCGCTCAACGTCCTGCACGACTCGTTCTTCCTGTCGGAATACAAGGTATTGAACCTCTTCATCTGCGGCATTGGCACCGTGGGTGGCAACCTCATCGAGCAGATTCGCTCACAATACGAGACACTCAAGGAGACGCGCCAACTGAAACTCAACGTGGTGGGTATCGCCTCGTCGAAGAAGGCCATCTTCAATCGCGATGGCATCGACCTGAGCAACTACCGCGAGCAGTTGCAGGACAGTAACATTGCCAACCTCAAGAACGAGGTCATCGGCATGAACATTTTTAATTCGGTGTTTGTCGACTGTACAGCCTCCGAGCAGGTGGCCAGCCTCTATCAGGACTTCCTCGACCATAACATATCGGTGGTCACGGCCAATAAGATTGCGGCTTCGTCGGCCTATGACAACTATGCCAAACTGAAGCAGACGGCCATGAAACGCGGCGTGAAGTTCCTGTTCGAGACCAACGTGGGTGCAGGACTCCCCATCATTGGCACCATCAACGACCTGCTGAACTCGGGCGACAAGATTCTGCGCATCGAGGCCGTACTCAGTGGTACGCTGAACTTCATCTTCAACACCATTTCAAAGGACATTCCTTTCTCCGAGACCGTACGACTGGCCAAGGAGAAGGGCTATAGCGAGCCCGACCCACGCATTGACCTCTGTGGCAAGGATGTCATCCGCAAACTGGTCATCCTCACGCGTGAGGCAGGTTATAAGGTGGAACAGGAGGATGTTGAAAAACACCTCTTCATGCCCGATGCCTTCTTCGAGGGCTCACTCGATGAGTTCTGGAAGAACCTCCCATCACTCGATGCCGACTTTGAAGTGCGTCGTCAGGAGTTGGACAAGGAACAGAAGCGCTGGCGCTTTGTGGCCAAGATGGAGACCATTCCTGGCAGCGAGAACACTGGGAAGACCTTCAGCACCTCTGTCTCGCTCGAGGCTGTAGGGCCCCGTCATCCGTTCTACGGACTCGAAGGCTCTAACAACATCGTACTGCTCACCACCGAGCGTTATAAGGAATATCCCATGCTCATCCAGGGCTATGGTGCAGGTGCAGGCGTCACTGCAGCAGGTGTCTTTGCCAACATCATGAGTATCGCCAACATCTAACCCACCGAGTCCATTCTTCCCATAAAGACCCATCAAGACCCATGAAACATCTCATCATCCTCGGCGACGGCATGGCAGACCACAAGGTGGAACGCCTGGGAGGCAAGACCCTCCTGCAATATGCCCGTCCTGAATATATGAACCGACTGGCCAAGGCTGGTCGTACAGGTCGTCTCGTCACAGTGCCCGAGGGCTTCCCTCCGGGCAGTGAGGTGGCCAACACAGCCATCCTGGGCTACGACCTCAACCAGGTGTACGAGGGACGCGGCCCACTCGAGGCAGCCTCTATCGGTTACGAGATGCAGGCCGACGACCTGGCGCTGCGCTGTAACATCATCACCCTCGAGGATGGTAAGATCATCACGCATAATGGCGGCAACCTCCAGACCGAGGATGCACGCGTACTCATCGACTATCTCAATGAGAAGCTCGCCAAACCCATCAACGAGCAAGAGGGCTGCGAACGCGTCAAGTTCATCTGTG
>Ga0310786_10007945_pt1 | contig 13721 bp, 10 predicted proteins | sample AusTroGonzalo_MG_FD_203881 | JGI IMG/M metagenome (GOLD analysis project Ga0310786, IMG submission 203881) | Bovine rumen microbial communities from tropical cattle in Woodstock, Queensland, Australia - Gonzalo_03 (v2) (version 2) | ecosystem: Host-associated > Mammals > Digestive system >... | reverse complement strand
GTTGACGCTAGTGCCAAGATTCTGCTGGGCCCATTCCATGATCTTCACGGCAGCCGTCGGAGCGAAGAGGGCGCCGATGTTGATGGCCATGTAGAAGATGGAGAAGCCTGAGTCGCGCTGTGCGGCATACTGCGGATCGTTGTACAGGTCGCCCACCATCACCTGGAGGTTACCCTTGAAGAGACCCGTTCCCAGACCAATCAGTACCAGCGCGGCCAGCATGACAACCAGTGCCAGCGTGTCGCCGCCAAGGGGAACGGAGAGCAGCAGATAGCCTGCAAACATGATGAGGATGCCGATGGTGACCATACGGCCGAAGCCGAACCTGTCGGCCAGCCAACCGCCTACGATTGGCAGGAAATAGACGAGCATGAGGAAATCGCTGTAGATCTCACCTGCCCAACCGGCATCGAGTCCGTAGTTAGCACGGAGGAACAATGCGAAGACTGCGAGCATCGTGTAGTAGCCGAAGCGCTCGCCGGTGTTGGCCAAAGCCAACGCGAATAAACCTTTAGGTTGATTTTCGAACATAGATTATTTGATTTTAGAGTTTTTGGTTCTCACGATGTCAAACAAGTAGGTGAACTTGATGACGATATTGCCGTAGTTGGAGCGGGCAAAGTAGTCGCGCTTCGTGGCACCATAGATGTTGCCCAGTCCGAAGTAGTAGCGTCCCTCGACGAGGAAATGGCCCAGATGGCGGTGGCTGAACTCAAGGCCCAAGCCGGCAGCGATGCCGTAGTCGAACGTGTTCTCGATGGCCATCGTGTCCTGTGCCACCACGTCGGAGACTCGCGTGGTCTTGTATTGATAGTCTGGATTCGGAATGTCGATGCTGCCCGGGTTGTATTCCTTCTGGCGGACGTCGAAATTGGTCTCCGCCTTATCGCTCAGATAGAGGCCGAACTGGGGGCCAATCTGGAAAAAGAACTGGAAGCCCTTGCGCTCACGCCCCCATCCCATGCGGGCCAGCAGGGGAATCTGCACATAGTTGATGCGCCGCGAATACTGGAGGGTCTGCGTGGGGTCGTCGAAGAGGGGCACAGGCTGGTCGTTGAAGTCGAGGATATCCTCCTTCCAGCCGATCTGCGCGTAGTTGACCTCAGCCGTCACGGCACAGATGCTCTTGAAGTATTTCTCGCAGGTATAGCGTGCAGTGAAGCCGCCCGTGATGCCGCCCAGCATCCCCTGTGGCACCTTCGGCACAAAGGCGATGTTGCTCAGCGTATAGCCCCCATTGAAGCCCACCGCAAAGTCTGTGCGGTATTCACCCACCTGAGCAAATGAAGGTGAGAAAGTGAGAAGGGAAGAAAGTGAGATAAACCACACTCTCAACCACATCATCTTTATCACCTTTTTCCTGATCCTATTATCTCGCATATTCAAAACTTAATAGTTTCCACCCTGTGCTCAGGCATATAGTGAACAAAGAGCATACTGTGGTTCTGGAGGCCGCCGTTGCCCATACGCTCGAAGACGAGCGGCGTCTGTACGGGCGGATAGCCAAACACACCTGCGGCTCCGTTGAACGACTTGCCGTACTTATGGAGTCCCATCAGGAAGAAGTAGGCGTGGTCGAAGCCAGTCAGCGCAAACCTTGGCAGCGACTGCATCATGTCGGCATGGAAGTTCCAACGGTATTTCTGCTCCAGACGCACGGTCTGGCTCGACAGGGGATTATAGTAGAAGACCGACGGGATATAGGTGTCGTACTTATAGAAGTTGTCGAGGTGCGTACGGGTGTACATCAGCCATTCGGTATAGCCGAACATCGTGATGCTGATATTGGGGTAGTTGAACTTCATGCCGTTGATCTTGGCAAAGGCGACACCCAGCTCTGGCGAGCGGGCCGTGTTCAGGATGACGACGTTCGGCTTGCTCTGGCTGAAGGCCTTGGCAAAGGCATCCTCACCCGACTTGAGGTTTGTGATGTTATAGTCAATCTGACGGGCCTCCAACTGACGGCGCAGGCCGAAGGTGAACGTCGATTTCTTGCTCGTAGAGTCATTGCAGTCGATGAACACGGGATGATAGTTCCTGAAACGCTCCAAGAAGCGGACGATGGTGGCATCGTTGATGTTCGTCGGCGACTGCCACACCTGGAAGATATTGCGGTTGGTGAGCAGCTGCGGGGCACTGATGGAGAACGGGATGACCAGACGGATATCGTTTCTCTCGACAAAGTCGGACATCGCCTGCATCTGGGCAGAGTACAGGGGGCCGAAGATCAGGTCGCAGCGGGCAGCGGCCTTGTCGGCAAGGATCTGCGAGACATCGCAGCCCTCAGCCATGTTCCAGGCGTTGACATCGACGGAGATGCCCAGTTTCTTCAGGCTGTCGCAGGCCATCAGGATGCCACGGTAGTACTCCACCATCCTGCGCCCGTCGCCATTGATGTTGTGCAGGGGCAGCATCACCCCCACCCTGATGGCGCGCTGACGGACATCGTCAATCGTTGATGGTGCCGGTGTGACGGCAGGCGTCGTCGCAGGGGCTGTCGTCTGCGGCTCGGCAGGCTTCGAGGCAAGAGGAATACGGATGACGTCGCCCTTCTTCAGCTCGTAGTCGGAAGCCTTCATCTCGGGATTGGCCTCAATCAGGTCCTCGATGGTGAGATCATACTGACGGGCGATGCCGAAGATGGTCTCCTTACGCTTCACCTTATGCAACCCGCGTATCTGTTCCGTGACCTGGGCAACAGCCGTGTCAACAGCGAACAAAAGGGCCGAAAACAACAAAAAATATCTTAAAAACCGCTTCATAAATTCAAAAATTACCAATTTACCGTGCAAAAGTACAAAATAATTATCAATTATCAATTGTCAATTATCAATTTTTTACTATCTTTGCACAATTAATACTTACGACAATGAGAATTAAAAGGATTATACTACTGTCTTTTGTGGCTCTTCTGCCCGCTTTCGTTCAGGCCCAGGACGTGATCGACTCCGACGAGGAAGGCACCGAGGCCTCCGACTCCACCGAGGTGACACCCACCAGTACGCTCACCTTCCCCAACGCCTTCTCGCCCAACCACGACGACATCAACGACATCTACAAGGCGAAGGAATGCCAGAACATCGTCGAGTTCCATGCCACCATCTTCAACCGCTGGGGCCAGAAGCTCTACGAGTGGAGTGACCCGAATGAAGGCTGGAACGGCACCTACAACGGCAAGGATGTCAAGCAGGGCACCTATTTCGTGCTCGTGAAAGCCAAGGGTACTGACGGCAAAGAGTATAAGATCAGGAAAGACGTGAACCTGCTCAGGGGCTACACAGACACCACATCCGACAATAAATAGGTGGACAGCAAGATCAAGGTTTTCGGTGCGCGCGTACATAATCTTAAGAATATAGACGTTGAGATACCGCGCAACTCGCTGACAGTCATTACCGGACTGAGCGGCTCGGGCAAGTCGTCGCTGGCCTTCGACACCATCTTCGCCGAGGGGCAGCGCCGCTATATCGAGACCTTCTCGGCCTATGCCCGCAATTTCCTCGGCGGCATGGAGCGCCCTGACGTGGACAAGATTACGGGCCTCTCGCCCGTCATCAGCATCGAACAGAAGACCACCAACAAGAATCCCCGTTCCACGGTGGGCACCACCACCGAGATCTACGACTACCTGCGCCTGCTCTATGCCCGTGCGGGCCGTGCCTACAGCTATGCCACAGGCGAGGAGATGGTGAAATACACTGAGGAGAAGGTGATCGAGATGATTCTCAGCGACTATGCGGGCAAGCGGATATTCATCCTTGCCCCGCTGGTGCGCAGCCGAAAGGGCCACTACCGCGAACTCTTCGAGTCGATGCGGCGCAAGGGCTATCTGAACATCCGTATCGACGGCACCCTGCAGGAGATCGTCAGGGGGATGAAGGTGGACCGCTATAAGAACCACGACATCGAAGTGGTCATCGACAAGCTGCAGATCCCCCTCCTACAGGAGGGGTCAGGGGAGGTCACCCCCAACGAGCGCCTGAAGAAATCAGTTGGCATCGCCATGAAACAGGGCGAGGGCCTCATCATGATCCTCGACAAGGACACAAACGCCGTCAAACACTATTCGAAGCGCCTGATGTGCCCAACGACTGGCATAAGTTACTCAGACCCAGCACCTAACAACTTCTCATTCAACTCTCCGCAAGGCGCCTGTCCCCATTGCAAGGGCTTGGGTGTCATCAACGAGATCGACCTGAAGAAAGTCATCCCCGACGACAAGCTCAGCATCTACGAGGGCGGCATCGTGCCCCTGGGCAAATACAAGAACCAGATGATCTTCTGGCAGATCGGTGCCCTGCTGAAGAAATACGACAGCGACCTGAAGACCCCCATCGCAGAGATCCCTGACGAGGCGATGACGGAGGTGCTCTACGGCTCGTTGGAGAACGTGCGCATCGAAAAGGAACTGGTGCATACCTCCAGCGACTACTTCATCTCGTTCGACGGCATCATCAAATATCTGCGGAGCGTCATCGACAACGACGACTCTGCCAGCGGCCAGAAATGGGCTGACCAGTTCCTCGCCGAGTGCGAGTGCCCTGAATGCCACGGGCAGCGCCTCAACCGCGAGGCCCTCTCCTACCGTATCTGGGACAAGAACATCTCCGAACTGGCCTCGATGGACATCGCCGAACTGCGCGAGTGGCTCGACGAGGTCGAAGACCATTTAGACCACCAGCAGCAGCAGATCGCTCACGAGATACTGAAGGAAATCCGCACGCGACTCGACTTCCTGCTCGAAGTGGGCCTCGACTACCTGGCCCTCAACCGCCAGTCGGCCTCGCTCTCGGGCGGCGAAAGCCAGCGCATCCGCCTCGCCACGCAGATCGGCTCACAGCTCGTCAACGTGCTCTACATCCTCGACGAGCCGAGCATCGGCCTGCACCAGCGCGACAACGAACGGCTCATCAAATCGCTGAAGGACCTGCGCGACCTGGGCAATACGGTCATCGTGGTGGAGCACGACCAGGACATGATGCTCAATGCCGACTATATCATCGACATCGGCCCCCTGGCAGGCCGCAAAGGAGGCGAAGTGGTCTTTCAGGGCACCCCCGCCGAACTCCTCAAGAGCGACACTCTCACGGCCAAATACCTTAGTGGACAGTGCAAAGTTGACAGTTATGATTACCTTGCACGCCCTGAGAGTAATCAAAACTGTCCACTCTCCACTGTCCACACTTCACTCAAATTGAAGGGTTGCACGGGCAACAACCTGAAGCACATTGACGTAGAGTTCCCCCTCGGCAAGCTCATCGTCGTCACAGGCGTCAGCGGCAGCGGCAAATCGACACTCATCAACGAGACCCTGCAGCCCATCCTCAGCCAGCACTTCTACCGTTCGCTGAAGAGGCCGATGCCCTACGACAGCATCGAAGGCCTGAAGAATATCGACAAGGTGGTCGATGTGGACCAGTCGCCGTTAGGTCGCACCCCGCGCTCCAATCCTGCCACCTATACGGGCGTCTTCTCCGATATCCGCAGCCTCTTCGTCAACCTGCCGGAAGCCAAGATCCGAGGCTACAAGCCTGGGCGCTTCTCGTTCAACGTCAAGGGCGGACGCTGCGAGGAATGCGGCGGCAACGGCTACAAGACCATCGAGATGAACTTCCTGCCCGACATCCAGGTGCCCTGCGAGGTCTGCCACGGCAAGCGCTACAACCGCGAGACCCTTGAGGTGCGCTATAAGGGCAAGTCGATTGCCGACGTGCTCGACATGACCATCAACCAGGCCGTGGAGTTCTTCGAGAACGTGCCCGACATCCTCCGCAAGATCAAGACCATCCAGGACGTGGGCCTCGGCTACATCAAACTGGGACAGCCCTCCACCACCCTCTCCGGCGGTGAGAGCCAGCGCGTCAAACTGGCCACGGAACTGTCGAAGAAAGACACGGGCAAGACGCTCTACATCCTCGACGAGCCTACCACCGGCCTGCATTTCGAGGACATCCGCATCCTGATGAACGTGCTCCAGAAACTGGTTGACCGCGGCAACACCGTCATCATCATCGAGCACAACCTTGACGTCATCCGCCTCGCCGACTGGATCATCGACATGGGGCCTGAAGGTGGTCGTAAGGGCGGTCAGATTCTCACTTGCGGCACCCCCGAGCAAGTCGCCAAGAGCAAGAAAGGCTACACCCCGGCGTTTCTCAAAAAAGCCCTCGGATAAAACCCCAGCAGAGGGCTCCTGTCGTCAGCAGCAGGCGTCGAAGATGCCTTGTCAAAGCATGTTGACGAGGATGACTCCGCGAAATGCGGACTCATCGTCGGTTGTGTTTCATGCAAAAAGTGTTCTAATGAGGAATGAAACTATCCTAATTGTGCATCACGTCAAAATATTCGTAATATTTTACAAGATTTTGTTCCTCAATTCAAAAAAATTGCCGATATTTGCATTATGAATCGTAAGGTAAACGGCAATTATTCTTATATCGGGCCTACTGAATACAACTATCAGCGACTTGATTATTCGGACGGCGATCTTGCAATTATCAACCACCTGTCGTACACCGCCCGTATGCATAGTTCGCAAATCAACATGGTGTTCCTAGGCATCTGTCATCAAGGCATATTCCGCTTTGAGATGGACGGCGAGGACTTCTCCATCGGCAAGAACGACGTGTTTATCGGGCACCCCAACGCCATCTACGACAACTTCCGGATGACCCAGGATCTCGACTGTCAGCTTTTCTGCCTTTCAGAGCCCCTGCTTCTGGAAATGCTCTATCCCAACCAGGGCATCTGGAACAGGACACTTTACCTGAAGAAGCATCATCTGGTTCACCTGACTGAAAAGGAAGCCAGACAGATGGAGCACATGAACGCGCTGCTGAAATACAACCTGGAACAAAAGGATCAGCTCTTCTGCAAGGAAATCATCCACTCACTTGTCCAGGCGATGGTCTATGAACTCTGCCGTTCACTCTCCATCAATACGGAAGAAGAGACGAACAAGGAGACCAACCAGCGCAAGATCCTCTTCGACCATTTCATCTCCATCCTGGTGCGGTCGGAGATCAAGAAGCATCCCCTCTCCTACTATGCCGACCAGCTCTGTGTATCCTCCCGCTACCTGACGATGGTATGTCGTGAGATCAGCAACAAGACGGCCTACGAGTGGATTTGCGAATATGTGCAGAGTGACGTGCGCTACCACCTGCTGCACACGAACATGTCCATCAAGGAGATCTCCGTCAAGCTGGGCTTCTGCAACCTGTCGTTCTTCGGGAAATACGTCCGTGAGAACTTCGGAGCCTCCCCCTCCGATTTCCGCAAACTGAATCTAACCGACAAATAAGCAGCATAAGAAGAATCCCGATGACAAAAGCCATCGGGATTCTTCTTATCAATAGAAATGTTTACAATCCGGCAGCAGCAATCCACTCGTAGATGCAGCTGACGATGCCGAAGAGGGCGATGCCTGCGGTACAGATGCCAAGGGCAATCTTCGTACCTTCGTCGCTCTTGAACGTCGGCAGCGGCGAGTCGGTCTTCGTGATGTACATGGCCTTCACGATCAGCAGGTAGTAGTAGAGTGACACAACCGTGTTGACCAAGGCGATGAAGACCACGAAGTAAGCTGCGAGTGAACCGTTCTCAACACCAGCCATGAACACGAAGAACTTCGAGAACATACCGGCGAACGGCGGGATGCCTGCCAGCGAGAACAGGGCCAGCGTCATCAGGAACGAGAGCTTCGGGTTGGTCTGGTAGAAGCCGTTGTAGGCTGCCATATCCGTACGACCACCGTTCTGCTGCTCCACGACGTTGATGACGGTGAAGACGGCCATGTTAGCGACGATGTAAACAAGTACATAGTAAGTCAGGGCAGCCACGCCGAGCTGGGAGTTGCCCACCACGGCCAGCATGATATAGCCGGCCTGCGAGATACTCGAGAACGCCATGAATCGCTTGAGCTCCGACTGACGGATAGCAAAGAGGTTGGCCACCGTGATGGAGAGCACAATGACGACGTAGAGCATATACTCCCAATACTCGATCATCGGGGCGAAGACCTTCATCAAGATGATGCACAGCGTGATGGCGGCAGCACCCTTGGAGATGACGCTCAGATAGCCCGTCACGGGTGTAGGCGCACCCTGATAGGTGTCGGCCGTCCAGAAGTGGAAGGGCACGAGCGAGATCTTGAAGCCCAGACCGCTGAAGAAGAACACCAAGCCCATGATGGTGAGGGGTTCTGCGAAGATGGTGTTAGCCACATCGTCGAAGTAGAGCGTACCCGTGGCGGCATAGATAAACGAGATACCGAAGAGCATCACGCCGCTGGAGAACGTCGCCACGAGGATGTACTTGGCGGCACCCTCGGCAGAGTCCTTGCGATGTCGGTCGAAGGCCACCAGACAGGCCAGGGGCACAGAGGCCATCTCGAGTCCGAGGAAGAACAGCAGGAAGTTGCCGGAAGACATCATGACAAACATACCCAGCAGGGTGCTGAGGATGAGCATATAGAACTCGCCAGCAATCTTCGCGGTCTTTTCAACCCAAGAGTTCGACATGATAACCACTACCAGCGTACCGAAGGCCAGAATGGCTTTCATGACATTGACGGCATCGGATGTAACGTAGATGCCACCGAAAGCACTCGTTGGCTCGTTGTGGATAAGACAGCGCGAGATGGTTGACATCAGCATGAAGCTGGTGAGCATCCACAAGCCCTTCCTACCCTCGGCATCACGACGACCGAAGAAGTCGAAAAAGAAGACTATTATCAACCCCAGTACTAATACAAACTCAGGCTGCATATTCATAAATTCGCTATAATTCATATCTTAAGTCCTCCTATTATTACATTACACCAATTGACTGAAGAATCGTTCCTGCGGCGGGTGAGATCATGTCGCTGAAGAAGAACGGCATACAACCCAGACCAGCCACGCAGAAGATGAGGCAGATGACTGCGACGCGCTCATCCCATGTCGCATCGGTGAGCTCGAGGAAATGCTTGTTCTCCACCTCGCCATAGAGGATCTTTCCGACAACGCGCAGGATATAGACGGCCGTCACCACAATCGACGTACAGGCGATGATGGTAGCCACCATGCGGAACGACGTGTTGGGGTCGCCACTGAGCGGCTCGGCACCGAAGGCTCCCACGAAGATGGTCATCTCGGCGATGAAGCCGGAGAAGCCGGGAAGTCCGAGGTTGGCGAGACCTGCAATCACATAACCCACGGCGAGGAACGGCATGATCTTCATCAGACCAGCCAGCTCGCGAATGTCACGGGTATGGGTACGACCGTAGATCATACCGATGAGGGCAAAGAAGAGGGCCGTCATCAGACCGTGAGAGAGCATCTGCAGTACAGCACCCGTTACGGCTGTCTGACTCATCATCAGCAAGGCAAAGAGCACCAGTCCGCAGTGCGACACCGACGAATAGGCGTTGATATACTTCAGGTCGGTCTGTACGCAGGCCGAGAAGGCACCATAGACCACGGAGATGGTGGTGAGGATCAGGAAGATCCACGCCAGATCCTGGGCAGCCTCAGGCAACAGATACATGGCCACACGGAAGCAGCCATAGCCTCCGAGCTTCATCAGCACACCGGCATGGAGCATCGACACGGCGGTAGGCGCAGAGGCATGACCGTCGGGAGACCAAGTGTGGAACGGGAACAGGGCTCCCAGCACACCGAATCCGATGAAGATGAAGGGGAAGAACACGTTCTGGATATCAGCGGGAATGCAATGATTAGCTGCAATGGTGGTCAGCTCAAACGTATAGTTGCCACTGTAGATGCCGTTGAAGTAGTAGATACCCAGCAGACCAAGAATCAACAAGGCCGAACCTCCCATCAGCATCAGCGTCAGCTTCATGGCCGAGTACTCCTTATGACCAGAGCCCCAGACACCAATCAGCAGGTACATCGGGATGAGGGCCACCTCGTAGAACATGAACATGGTGAAGAGGTCGGTAGAGATGAAGAAGCCGAACACACCCGTTGACAGCAGCGTGAACCAGAGGAAATACTCCTTGGTCAGCGGCTTGAGCTGCCACGAGGCGAAGGTTCCCGTGAACACGATGATGCTCGACAGGAGCAGCATCACGACAGAGATACCATCGACACCTACCGAATAGGCGATGTTCAACGGCTTGAACCAGGGTACACTATAGGTGAGCAGCATCTCGGCGGTATTGCCGGCAGCACGCTCCTGGACAAAGTAAATCGTCAGCCAGATGGAAAGGACCAGCAGGCAAGATGCACCTGCCACCATCACGCCACGCACCTGATTGAGGTTCTTGGCCAACCAAAGACCAAGCAACATCAGCACAGGAATTAAAACAAATAAACTTAATATAGTCATATTTTCGCCTCCTTTTCTTTAGATGCATAGCAGAATTAATGTCAGTGCGACGGAGCCTGTGAGGAACCAGACAGCATACTGGCGAACGTCGCCGCTCTGCCAGCTGCGGATGCTCTCACCTGCCTCGTTGGCACCCCAGGCCATGAAGTTGAACGTACCATCGACAATGTGACGGTCGAACCAAGCAATCGGTGTGCTGACGCAACGGAAGATAATACGATGAGTGACATACTGCCAGATTTCGTCCTGATAGAAACGCTTGTAGGCTGCACGGTGCAGCTTGGGGAACGTCTTGTACAGACGGTCGGCAATCGGCTGGCTCTCACCTTTATATATATAGGTGGCCAGACAGATGCTCAGAATGGCAATAATCGTACTCGTAGCAGCAATCTGCGTGTCGAAGTGGATGGTGTAGTCAGTACCTGCGGCTGCCACGTAGCTGCCGAAGCTGCCACCCCAGCCGAGGAATCCGCCCAGCGTAGAGTAGATACCCACACCGACGGTGATCACACAGAGCACGATCAGGGGAATGGTCATCGAGAGCGGAGCCTCATGGGGCGTATGATGCTCGTGGGCCTCCACATTCTCAGTTCCCCAAAAGATGCCGTAGTACAGACGGAACATATAGAAGGCTGTCATAGCGGCGATACCCGTCATGATCCATCCCACCACAGGGCTGTACTGCATGCAGGCCGTGATGATCTCATCCTTCGAGCTGAAGCCCGAGAAGAAGGGAATACCGGCGATGGCCAGACACGAGATGAGGAACGTGACGTGGGTAATCGGCATGTACTTGCGCAGGCCACCCATCAGCGCCATCTCATTGCTGTGGACGGCGTGGATGATACATCCGGCACCGAGGAACAGACAAGCCTTGAACATAGCGTGGGTGAACAGGTGGAACATACCAGCCATATAACCCAACTGTGCGTGGTTGTCGAAGAGGGCTTCATGGCCAGGCAGACAGACACCGAGTGCCACCATCATGAAGGCGATCTGCGAGATCGTCGAGAAGGCGAGCACACGCTTGATATCCGTCTGGGCACAGGCCACGGCAGCGGCATAGAAAGCGGTGAACACACCTACCCAGACTACAATCGACATGGCCTGAGGCGCATACTCAATCCACAGGGGGAACATACGGGCAATCTGGAACACACCAGCCACCACCATCGTAGCGGCGTGGATGAGTGCAGATACAGGCGTCGGGCCCTCCATGGCATCGGGCAGCCAGATGTGCAAGGGGAACATGGCAGACTTACCGGCACCACCGATGAACATCAGCACCAGTGCGGTAGGAATGATGAAACCACCTGCAGCTACGGCCTTCGCCATACTGCCCTGGATGAACGGTGTGGTCCCCTGCCCCATCACGATGTCGCCTGCGAAGGAGAAGCTGAACGAATCGGTGAAGTAACCGAAGGTCAGGATACCCACGAGGAAGAACATATCGGCGAAGCGGGTGACGATGAATGCTTTCTTAGAGGCGGCGATGGCAGGCTTCAACGGATAGTAGAAGCCGATGAGCAGGTAAGAGCTGACACCCACGAGCTCCCAGAACATATACATCTGGAAGATGTTGGTGGCCAGTACCAGGCCCAGCATCGACATGGTGAAGAGGCTCAGGAACGCGTAGTAACGCTGGAAGCCCTTCTCGCCGTGCATATAGCCGAATGAGTAGATATGGACCATCAGCGACACCGTTGAGATCACGATCAGCATCACCACGCTGATGGGATCCAACAGGATACCGAGGTCGAAGTGCAGGTTGCCTAAAGGCAGCCACGTGAAGTTATAGGGAACAATCGTCTGATAGATACCGTTCACACGGTCAGCACCGAAGTACTGGAAAGCCGTGAGGTACGACAGGATCGTGACGAGTCCCAATGAGCAGGTGCCGATCCATCCGGCCACCTTATGCTGCATCTTCATGCCAGCCAGTCCAAGAATGATGAACGACAGCAGCGGCAGAAGCATGATAAAAATCGTGTAACTATACATAATTATCAATTTTCAATTATCAATTTTCAATTAACTACTATCGTTTCATATTCTGGATGGCGTCAACGCTGTCGCTTCTGAACTTGCGATACACGTTGATGATAATGGCGATGGCCACAGCACTCTCGGCAGCGGCGACACCAATTACGAAGAGCGTCATAAACATGCCTTCCATACCCTCCGGATAGAGCAGACGGTTGATGGCGGCGAAATTGATGTCAACGGCATTCAGTACCAGCTCAACAGAGATGAGCATGGCAATCAGGTTGCGACGCGTCACAAAGCCATAGACGCCGATGAAGAACAACAGGGCACTCAGTGCGAAATAACATTCTACGGGAATCATGCCTTATCCTCCTTTCTTGCTACAACCAGACCTCCGATGATACATGCCAGCAGGAATACCGAGATGAACTCGAAGGGTAATACATACTGATACTTACCAGAACCAACCAGAGCCATACCAATGTCCTTCATCGGCACCTCGACGTTGGCAATCTCCTGAGTGATGAAGCCCGTCTTCAGCAGAATCAGACTGACGACAATCAGACCAGCCAATGCAGCCAGACCGCCGACAATCATCTTACTTGACTTCACACGTTCCTCCAGTCCCTGAAGGGTGCGCTTGCTCACCAGTTGGATGGCGAACACATAGATCATCGTAACGCCTCCGGCATATACGGCGATCTGAGCGGCGCCCAGGAAGGTGTAGTCGAGCAGGAAATAGATGCCTGCCACACCAAAGAGCACGAACAACATATATGTTGCGGCCCGCATAATCCTCGTCGTGGTGACACACAGCAGCGCTGAGCCGATGATGAACACCGCGAGGATGATAAACATAACTGTATTTGCCATAATGCGTTACTTCGTTTTAGTGTTAAACTTACCGATTTCCCACTCAGCACCGCCTTCCAGCAGGTTGGGCAGCGAACCACCGGCATAGACCTCCTCGTTCAGGTGGAGCACCAGCTTGGAGCGGTCGAACACGGCGTTCTCGAAATCATTCGTAAACTCGATGGCGTCGAAGTTGCAGGCGTTCGTACAGAGCTGGCAGAACATGCAGTCGCCAAGGTCGTACGCATAGTCGTCGAGCACCTTCTTTTTCTTGCCCGTCTCGGGATCCTCTGCCATGTGGGCAACGATCTTGATGGTTCCGTTCGGACAGGCCTTCTCGCAAAGTGTGCAAGCCGTACACTTGTAGCTGCCGTCCTCGTTGCGCTTGAACACCAGGCGCCCACGGTGACGCTTCGCCACATGGAGTGTGGTCTTGCGGTTCTCGGGGTACTGCTCCGTCGACTTGTTGGTGAAGAAGTCCTTGAAGTATTCCTTCCAGGAGGTCTTCATGCCCACAGCCAGCGTCTTCAAGCCGTGCCCGATTTCTCCGA
>Ga0310786_10007944_pt1 | contig 13723 bp, 8 predicted proteins | sample AusTroGonzalo_MG_FD_203881 | JGI IMG/M metagenome (GOLD analysis project Ga0310786, IMG submission 203881) | Bovine rumen microbial communities from tropical cattle in Woodstock, Queensland, Australia - Gonzalo_03 (v2) (version 2) | ecosystem: Host-associated > Mammals > Digestive system >... | reverse complement strand
ATCTCGGCCGGCATCGCCAGACTCGCGGCGGAAGTCCGTTCGCGCGTCCCGAAGGCGAATGTCCGCGCCACGACGCCATAGACGCAAGTAGCCCCTGAAGGGAAATTCCGGGGTCCCTAGTGGTGGAGTAAAAGGAAAAATTGGGAAAAATTGGGGAGGAACCCCTGGCGCGGTGGTGATTTTGGCTTAGAAACGGCGCAATACTGCAAGATAACAGAAAAGAAGTGAAACGATATGAAGAAGACTTCGCAGAGGTCGTTGCTGTTTCGGCAGAACGTAAACCGGACGGAGGCGGAATGGGTTCATTTTCTTGACGGCTACAGGAAGGCGCTTATCGAGTTCGACATGAAGAAGTTCGGCGACGACTGGCACACCGCCGAAGACATCGTGGAGGAGATTTTCTTAAACATCGTCCGGGAGCCGCGCATCACCGCCCTTAGGCCGCAGGACTCTTTCAGGCACGTCCTAATCAACATGTGCATGCAAAAGCACAAGTCCTTTACCAAGCCGTGGCGAAGGAGGCTTGCGGAAAGGCTCAGCGTCGCGCTTTGTCTTACGATGCGGACGCAGGACGACGCAAGGCGCGAGATCGCGGCGGGGTTCCTCGACCTCGTTTTGGCGGACATGGCCGACGCAACCCGCGACGGAGGCAGGGCGTATATCAACATACGGGGACAGACCCCGCAAAACCCTTGAAAAATGGGCCTTTCTTGGGGTCTGTCCCCAAGATATGGACAAGGGCGGGTACTCCTGACGGGACGCCGCGCGGTCAGATCTTGAGGAGGTGCTTCCTGAGCGCGATTGAGACGGCTTCGCTGCGGCTGGCGGCACCAATCTTCTCGAAGAGCTTCGCGATGTGAGTCTTCACGCTTTCGGGGCTTATCTCAAACTGCATGGCGATCTGGTTGTTGGTGAGCCCACGCGTGATGGATTCGAGGATGTCGCGTTGGCGCGGCGAAAGTTCTGGCACGGGCGGATCGTTTGCAAGCATGTTCTCGATTTCCGGCGAGACGGTGCGCTTTCCGGCGGCCACGCGGCGTATGGTGGATATAAGCTCGGAGTTCGCCGCGTTCTTGAGGATTGCGCCTGTGGCTCCGGCATTTAAAGCGCGGGAGATATCTTCAGATGTGCCGAACGAGGTGAGAATAAGGACTTTCGTGTCCGGCAATTTCTCGTGAAGTGCCGTTGTCGCCTCCACGCCGTCCATCTTTGGCATCACTAGGTCCAGCACAACTACGTCAGGTACGAGTTTCAATGCCTTTGACACCGCAACGGCGCCATTGCCTGCTTCGCCTACGATCTCAAAGTCCGGGACGCGGCCTAGCAGGGTGACGAGTCCCACGCGCACGATTGCGTGGTCGTCCGCCACAAGTATCCTGATCTTACCCATTGGTGGTCTCTCCTGTTGTCTTTTCAGCTGGAATCCTTATCGCGATCGTGACTTTCGTGCCTTTTCCCGGCGAGCTTTCCACAGACATGCCTCCGTCCATGAGGTCGAGTCGTTCCTGTATGCCCTGAAGCCCGAAATGGCCTTCGGCTATGCCTGGGGCAGTGTCGAAGTCAAAGCCGCATCCGTTGTCTCTTACGGAAAAGCGGAGCGTTTCGCCATCAATGCTCCCGGCAATCTTGATTTCCGTCGCGTGTCCGTGGCGGACGGCATTCGTTACCAGCTCGCGGATGATACGCAGGATCGTATGCGTAGTCTTGTCGGAAAGGCGTGAGCGCGGCACGTTGAAGCGCACCGTGAGCGCGGTGAGGTTGACGATCTGCCCGAGGGCGAGCTTGATTGCGTCGTTCATGTCCGACGCCTCAAGGGCCTCGCTTCTGAGGTCCCAAAGGCAGTTCCTTAGTTCCGTGCGGCACGCCTCCACGGTCTTCGACGTGTATTCCAGCTGTCGTTTCAGGTGCTCTGGCATGTCTTGGGCAAGGTCAATGGCCGAATCGATTCCCATTGAAACGCCCGTAAGCGTCTGCGAAAGGGAATCGTGAAGTTCAACGGCGAGGCGTGTGCGCTCCACTACCTTCAGCTCCGACGTGACATGCGCGAGCTGCTCGTCGGCGAGCTCCCGGCCGCGCCGCTCCGCACGGCGGCGAAGCGCGACGTTCCACACGAAGATCCCGAAGATGACGGCGACGAGCGCGCCGACAAGCACGAGGAGCCGACCCGTCGTCCACCACGGCGGCCGCGCCAGAACGCGGACGTCATCAGACTTCCTGGCCGCGATTAGGATACGTTGAATGTGAGGAAAGGCGTTGCCAGGTCGCCAATTCTCCGTTTCCATGATGCAGACGCCCTCTATCTGCACTCGGCAGCCGGGCACTATGCTATTTAGCACAGATAGCGCTTCGTTCGCGTCCACCCATAGAATGTCGTTGCCCCATTTTATTTTAAAGCATCCGCCTTCGGTTGGCGTGTCCAGAACTGTTCCTTGCAGGCGTATCACCTGACCATGCGACGTTGGATTAATTCCTGGGGTTCCGGTCTGGTTGAAGTGCAGGAAACTAGGCTTTGTGTCTATCGACTGTTTGAGTGGAAATTTAGTTGTTGAAGGACGCCATTTGGCGTGACTGAGGTTGATTCGGTAGAGGTCTGTTTCTACAAAACCAGAGACCTCTACGTCCGTTCCATATGCCGGTGGTGCCTGATCGAAGAGCGTTACGCGCATGACGGTGCCGGATCCTGGCTGTAGAAGAAGTGAATCTTTGTTCCAAACGGCAATTACACGACCTGCGGTTCGTCGTCGCGTTGGGCGGGTGTCAGGGAACTCCCCAGGAAGAAGCGGTGGTGCCGCGAAAATATCAGGGTTGAACGCCGTGGTCGGCTGAATTGCCTCCAGATCAGGAAGTACAAGTGTGCGCTTGATCATGCGGCGTGCGCCATATTCGCGCGAACAGCAGAAGCCAGACAGCGTGACTTCCGTGCCGATTAGCTCATCCAGACGATTGGGGCTGGTCGTATAGACGGCCGCTATTACAGTGTCGGATTCGGACTGAAGAATGATTGTAAGATAACTGAGGTCTATCTCGTCTCTAAATACATCTTGCATGCGACCTTTGAGCCGGACAAGGCTCATGTCGCGTTTCCCCATCGTGTAGTCGGCAATCGAAACGTCAATTGGCGGAAGAGCCTTTCCTTGTCCGATGGCGATTGATTGTTCCACGGCGGGATGAAGCATTCCGAAAGTGCCGCGTCGTATGAATCCTGTCACTTTAAGTCTAGTGTTTGGGATGCGTGTGCAGGCTTGTTCGTCGTAAAGAAGAATGAAACCTGACGAATCTTTGAATATCGTGCTGGTTTTTCCACTTCGGAAAACGACTTGACCTTCAAGGCTGAATGGTGTGCCAAGGCTGCTATCGTCTTCAAGAGCGCTTCGCAAATCCGCAGTGCTCGTCAAGGACCCAACATCCTTGGCAATTGTCGACGGGACAAATGCAAGCAGGATTCCGATGCAGAGGATGCGCTTTTTCATGTGCGTATTATACACGATAGCACTGTGTTTTGCTCAATTCCCCCGATTGGGGGAATTGCCATGTGCAACGAATTGTGCGATAATAACACTGACAATCGGCAATGAAAGGAGTGTTGATGCATTTTGTCCCTGAAAAGTCGGGAAGGTTCGTCCTTGCGGCAATGCTGGCGGTTGCGAGTCATAGCGTGGATGCTGCGATTTCGCAACCGACCAGGCTTGTCGTAGATTCGACCAATTCGCTTCAATGGCACACCTACATGGCCGGGCAAGACGGCATCACTTGGGTGTGGCCGGATGGTGCGGCGTCGGCTAAATTGACCGTCAGCGGGAAGGCCGGCGTGCGCATCATGACGTATGTGCGCGCGGAATCCCCGTCGCCTTCCTTTGCTCCTGCCGTTCCAACTACGGCATCGTCGGAAGATGTGGTTGATCTCACCCTTGAGTTCTTCGGGTCGGCAGATGCGTCCGGGGATCCGATCGCAGGCAAGACACTGAGTGCGACGGGGATTGGCATCGTTCGCGGCGTCAATGGAGCCATGGGGGATCTGAGGGCGTGTGCTGACGGTGACAAAGTCTGGTCGCGGGTGCGTGACGCGAGCGCGGTCCTGCCTGTTCCTGTCGGAACGGTTTCGCTTATGATCGGAGGGGAGAGCAAAGCTCTGGACAACGTGCCAGGCTGGTACTTGTGGTCGCCAATAGGAGTGGACATGGCCAAATCGCTCGTTCTGACTACGGAAGCTGAGGTCCATGACATAGTCCTCAAGTGCGGTACGTTTGGCGCGATTCTTATTGTTCGCTGATTTCAAAAGGAGATAACCGAAATGAAAAAACTCATCTGTGCATTGACACTATCTGTTTCCGCCGTGGTCTCTGCCGCGCCAGTTGTTTCCGATGTAATAGTGCGCCAGCAGTGGCCGTGGAACACGTCGGTGAATGTCGATTTCATCGTTTCAGGCACGATCGGCGGCGTTTCGCAAGTTTCGCTCAAAGCATATCGCGGCGAAATTCTCTTGGGAGATATTCCGACTACAGCGTTGAGCGGCGATGTGCTCATTCGCGCCGATGGTGCGAAGAGAGTCTTGTTCAACCCGGCAGACGTGCCTGTCCTGTCTGGGCAATCGACTATGGGAGACTTCCGTGTTGACGTCTCGGTTTCCGGATCGGAAAATTTCCTCTACGCGATCTTCGATCTGACTAAGAACGCCGGGGAACAAGGGGCGCTCACGTTTGTCACCGAGGAGGCCTTGACGAACGGCGCATGGGGGGCTTGGCAGCGCGGACCCTGCGGAATGCTCCCTGATTCCGTCATATGGACGGGCGTGACGGCCGACGATCGCTACAAGACGACGCATCTTGTCATGCGGAGGATTCCTGCGGGTTCGTTTTCATATGGCGAAGCGGCTGATGCCACATACCGGGATACCAGTTCGATCACGTCGAAAGTCGTCATGATCACCAAGCCGTACTACATCGGTGTATTTGAATTAACGGTGGCGCAAAAGGCCATTATACTGAACAAGTCTTCCTCTTCGACCAACAAGACGCCAGCGGACTACGTGTATTGGAACTATCCCGGGACTAGCGCCATGCGCGGCTACGGCGCCGAAGCAACTCTTGCCAACTGGCCTACCGACAAGACGATAAGCAGCAATTCGCTCATGGGCCAGTTGCGTTCGCGTACGGGGTGCGCGACATTTGATTTGCCTACGGAGGCGCAGTGGGAGAAGGCCGCCCGCGCAGGTTCTTCGGGGCCGTACTACCATACAAATGCGGAAACGCTGAACGCATCGTCAATTTCGCCGTATGCCTGGTATCAGGGGAACTACGGCAGCGGCGGCCTTAAGGACGTCGGCCAGAAACTCCCGAACGACTACGGCCTTTACGACGCTCTCGGCAACGTAGAGGAGTGTGTGCTCGACTGGGGCGTGAAAGGCTACATACCAGACGACGAAGACCCCGAAGGCCCTGTCGCTGCGGGAGCTGACCTTGCAAACAAGCGTGTCCTCCGCGGCGGGCGCGTATGGCTTGAACTGGGGAAAATCCGACTTGGATTCCGCTCTTTCGGCACGTGCACTTCATATCAGAACCAGGGCGGCCTGAGGGTCTGCTGCGCGGCATTTTAAGGGCATCCATCCATGGGCAAGATAGGCATGTTGGCCGTCGTCGCGGCGGTTATGGTCGTTCGTGCGTCCGCAACAACCTGGGATTTCACCTCTGGCAAGTGCCCGGAGGGGCTGTTGCAGAACGCGAACGCGTCGTTTGGCGCGGGCGGAATGGTGCCAAAGTCCTTCAAGGACGTTACCGCGCCGGGCGGATGCACGGTCAAGGGCTGGCGCGGCTATCCTGAGGCATTTCGATTCGAGGTCGAATTCTCCGCTCCGCCATCGAACTCCGTACCGGGGCGTTCTGGAATCCTCTGGGACGACATGCGCGTCAACTACGGAGACAAGCGGCCGAACCGCGGGTTACAGCTGGTGTTCCAGCGGAAAAAGGACGTGTGGACCCCAATTCTCTACATTGGCTTCGACGGACGTTTCACGAGCCAGCTGACCGGACCAGGGCGTACCGTCGCCGTCGGCGGGACCGCCCGTGTCTCTTTCGTCTATGACGCGAACGGGCGTGTCGTCTGGGATTTCGACGGAGAGACCAGGGAATGCTTTGTGACGCGCCCAGGGGCCTTTACGTCAAACGAGATTCCGCCGAAGATCGGCGACCGCGCGATTTCAATGTACCAGCCGTTCGAGGGGGCGATCCGCCGCGTGACGCTCGAAGCGATTCCGCGCGAGACGATTGCGATTCTCCCTGCCGGACGAATGGCATTCGTCAGGGGCGAGGCCGGGGCGGAAGCTTGCCTTTCCGTGATGAACATTTCATCGCAGGATGTTTTGGACGCCAAGATGCATGTTCGCACTGTTGCCAGCGGCGGTTTTTCGCCCTGCGAGAAAACGCTTCGTGTCGGGAAAATCCCAGCTGGAGGCGAAACAGAAGTCAAGGTGCCAGTCGAGACTAGGCTTCGGGTTGGTTCGGTCAGGTTGGAGATTGCGCTTATGGGGAGAGAGGGGCAGTCTGAACGGATGTTGAAGCGCGACATCGTATATCGCATTGGGCCTCGGCTTGGTGATATCATGCCTGCCACGATCTGGGGTGTCGGAAACGTGACAGGGCCTGCGAGCTATGGTTTCAACCACGCTTTGCGCTATTACTTTGGTTTTGGCCGACCGTTGCGCGAGTTCGACAACCGCATGGTTCCGATTCGCGTCTTGGACGAGGCCGTAGCGCTAGGCATTCGTGTAGGGCACAAGATCGAGGCTCCGTATCCGCAGGACACGGGACTTGCCGCGAGCAACTACTGGCGGCGGACTCGAAGCGGAGATTCGGTTGGCGGAATCGCTGCTCGAACGAAGCGCAAGCATGTTACACAAGAAGTGTCGAATCCGGATTTCGCAGTCTATGGGCGGAAGGTCGCGCAGGCAAATCTTGAAGTATTCGGAGACCATCCGGGTTTCGCGGCGATACTTCCGGTGTCGGAAGAGCGCGACTGGGCGTTCCCTTCCTTCGCAACGGAACACGAGCGATACTTCCGCGAGACAGGACGCCGCGTTCCAGACGAAGTGAACGACGAATATCTTGAACCGGCTCTGGGCAGGAAACTCTTTCCCGACGGACTAGTTCCCGACGATCATCCGATTCTAGCCTATTACCGCTGGTACTGGAAGGGCGGGGACGGTTGGCCGTGCTACTCGTCGGCGATTGCGGACGAGTATGCGAAGGTGCGTGGGAGGTTTGGTGACAAGAGCAAAAACCAGATGGCCAAGCCTTTCTTCAGCTTTTGGGATCCGGCTGTACGCTGCCCTGCTATCTGGGGTTCAGGCGGCAACTGCGATTTTCTGAACCAGTGGGACTATGCAGTTCCAGATCCGCTGAACGTCGCGGGGCCGGCGGAGGAGATGTTTGCGATGGCATCTGGCCGACCGGGACAAGGCGTAATGATGATGACGCAGCTCATCTGCTACCGATCGTCAATGGCTCCTAAGGAGATGAAGCTTGAGAAGATGCCGGAATGGACGAAGGAGTGGGTCGATGCGCCGTTTCCGACAATTCCGCCCGACATTCTTCAGGAGGCGACTTGGGCGATGCTTGCAAAACCTGTAAAGGGCATAATGTACCACGGCTGGGATACGATATACAATACGGGCTATCGCAAATATTGCTATACATGTCCTGAATCGGCCGTGCGTATCCAGCAGCTCCTGAAAGGGCCTGTTCGCGAACTTGGCCCAATGTTGAAGCGGCTCGGACGTCGGCAGTCTCCTGTTGCGGTGCTTGAAAGCGCGACGACCTTTTTCATGAGCGGTTTGGCGACATTCGGCTGGGAGACGCCGGCAATCTCGTATTTCCAGAGGGCAAGGCTCGATCCCCGCGTCGTCTATGAAGAGGCGGTCGAGCGTGGTGCACTTGATGACGTAAGAGTTCTTTATGCGCCGGAATGCATGTATTTGCCAGTTTCGATTGTGAGAAAAATAGAAGCGTTTCAGGCGCACGGCGGCATATTGGTTGCGGACACGAAGCTGACAAAGGCCCTCAAACCCGATATTGTCGTGCCGGTGATTGCCTCGAAGCCGCGCGAACTTGATGATGCCCAGGCGCAAGACGCATTGATGGCGTCGATCGATGCGAGTCTTAGAACAGCGGCCGTGACGCGAAAGTTCAAGGCTGATTTATTGGCGGCGGCTGACGAAATTCGAGCGAAACTTGCAGAGCGCGGATACCGTCCGGCAGTTGATTCGTCCGATGGCGACCTCGTCGTCTTCAACCGTCAGCAGGGGCCTACGCCGTATGTGTTTGTGATAAACGACCGTCGCACATTTGGCGAGTATGTGGGGCCGTGGGGGCTAGTAATGGACAAAGGCCTTCCGCACAGGGGTGCTGTCAGCGTGCGAGATCCGCATGCGAGATGCGCAGCCGTCTATGAACTTGTGCATGGCGGACGCACAGCCTTTTCGCGGTCGAATACGGGTGAAGTTCGTGTGCCTGTCGCCTTTGAGACGAACGATGCTCGCTTTCTTATGCTGCTTGCCGAGCCGATCAAGGGCGTTAGGGTTGATGTCGCCGACAAGGTGCGTGCAGGCGACGTGTTCGACATATCGGTGACGGTGTTTGGCGAGTCGGGCAAGGCCGTGCCTGCGCATTTGCCAGTGGAGATACGAGTTGCGGATGCCGCTGGGCGCGTTATAGACGGCACGGGCTGGACATGTGCCGAGAACGGGCAAGCTCGCATGTCGGTCCAGACGTCCCTTGACGATGCTCCCGGCTCCTACGATATTACCGTTACGGACCGTGCTTCGGGGCGGACTGCCAAGGCTTTCTGTCGTTTGGTGAAATGAGATTGCTCTCAAAAGGTGCGTGCTGCGCTGTTGCCGCGATTTTTACTTTTTCATCGGCTGCATTTGCCGCAGAGGCCGTTTCGCGGTTCTTCCGACCTCCGCGCTTGACGCGTGGCGATACGAATGTGCGCCGAATCCAGCCCATAGACGATGCTTCGTGGATTTGGGATCCGTATGAAAATGGCTACGCGAAGGTTTTTCAGTGCGCCTTCGACACAAAGGAGGGTGAAGGGCCTTTTGTCATCGACATTTCCGCCGACGAACGGTTCTACCTGACTGTGGACGGGATGTTTGTCGCCAGAGGACCCAACCGTGCCCAGGTCGAGAATTGGCAGTATCAGAGCTATCGCCTCGATCTCCGTCCGGGGCGGCACGTGATGCGCGCCGTAGTGACCCGCCTCGGCGGGAATGCCCCTCTGGCCCAGCTTTCGTGGCGAGGGGGTTTCATACTTAAGGCGGAAGGCATCTTTGACGGGCGTCTCACGACAGGTCGCGCCTCATGGCAAGTTGGAGATGTCGCGGGCATTCGTCCTATTGGCACTGCGGGCGGGGTCTTCGGCACAGGTGCCCAGTTTGAAATTACGGGGCGAGGGCCTTTTGACGCAGAGCCTAGCGCATGGCGAACCCCTGTCGTCGTCCGCGAGCCTATTGAGGATGGCGTCACATGGTTCGGTGGGCACCGTCGCCCTGGATGGATGCTCTATCCATCGCAGCTGCCTGACCAGATTGAGAAGCGCGTGGTGCCAGGCTTTATTTGTGCCGCGACGCATGCAGCGGCTTGGCGAACGAATCATGTCTATACGGAGGCCGAGACTAATTCGCCTGAAGTCGCTGAATTCAATGCGTTTCTGCGCGGCAAAAAGGGGAATGTCGTCGTCCCCGCAAGGACGCGGCTGCAGTTCGCCTGGCATCTAGGGCGCTACATCTGCGCCTATCCCGAACTTGTCGTTGCGCAAGGCAAGGGAGCCAAAGTCTCGTGGACTTGGTCTGAATCGGCGCGAGATGCAGACACGCGGCGCAAAAACCGGCGAGGAGAAATAGTTGGCAAGTTCCTTGACGGCTATGGCGATGTTTTTTACTGCGACGGTGGCGCTGGCACGTTCTCTTCGCCGTGGTTTCGATGCGGACTTTGGTGTCGACTTGATATTGAGACCAAGGAGGACCCGTTGGAGATATCTTCCTTGTCGATGATTGAATCACGCTATCCATTGGAGATCGAGAGTCGGTTTGACGCCCCAGACGATCCGACGCTTTCAAGCATACGTCGCATTTCGGCGTACACCATGCAGATGTGCTGTCATGAGATGCTGTTCGACTGCCCTTACTACGAACAGCAGATGTACCCTGGAGATGCGCGCATCCAGATGCTTGTTCTTTCTGCGCTGACTAGGGACGAACGTCCTGTCCGCCGCGCAATCGAGATCTACGATGTTGCAACGCATGACGACGGGATGTGTCCCTTCAACTGGCCGTCGCGCGGACTGCAGGAGGGGCTTACGTATACGCTTTGCTATCTTTTGATGTATGGGGACTATGTAATGAACCATTCTGATTTCTCATGGCTTCGTGCGCGTCTTCCAGGGCTCCGAAAGTCAATGGCCGGTTGCGAAATATACGAGAATGCGGATGGGCTTCTCGAGGGTGTGCCCGGCTGGAATTTCATGGACTGGGCTGTGGGCTGGACGGACAACGGCATCCTGCCGGGAACTGATGGTGGACGTCGGCTCAATGCTTTTGTAAATCTGTTTTGGTTGCTGGCGCAGCACTCCGCCGCTATTACCGAGCGTGCGCTCGGAAATGACCTTCAGGCAGATTACTGGGAAGGCAAGTCGGCTCGGCTCAAGACCAAGATTTTCGAGCGGTTCTGGGACGCTCACCGCGGACTAATGGCCGACACGCCGGATAAAAACTCGTACTCCGAACATGTCCAGGCTCTTGCATTGATTTCTGACGCGCTGCCAGAATGGGTCAGAATGACATGCTTCCAACACCTGATTGAAGATCAAGACCTCGCGAGGGCTACTGTGTATTTCAGTTATTATCTTTTCGAGGCATATTTCAAGATGGGACGCGCCGATCTCTTTCTAAAGCGGATAGATCTCTGGCGCGACTATGTTAAACTTGGCGCTACGACGGTGTTTGAAGCGCCAGATTCCGGCATGGCTGGTGGTCTTGAGTCCCGTAGCGATTGCCATGCATGGGGTGCGCATCCGCTTTGGTTTATGTCCACGGGGCTTGCCGGAATTAGCAGTGCGTCGCCTGGCTTTGCAAGTGTGCGCATAGAGCCTCAGCCCGGAAATCTCACATCGCTTGCCGTCAGGCATCCGCATCCACGCGGCTGGGTGAAGGCAAGTCTGCGTTTTGATAACGGCAAGGCGACTGGAACTGTGGAAACTCCGGTGGAAGGTGTCTTTCGCTATAGTGGACATGAACAGTTGCTGGTGCCGGGGAAAAATGAAATTGGAGAAACTACGAGATGAAAAAATGGTGCATTTTGTTCCTGGCTGCGACCATTGCCGCAGTGACGGCGTTCGGCGTAACGGACGATGCGGTGAAGATGGGTGCGGCAAAGATGAATCCCGGAAGCGCCATGCGGACTGTCGAGCGTATCGGAAATGGCGCGTTCAAGGTGCTCATCTACGGCAACTCCATCGCCCTGCACGGGCCACTCGCAGAGATTGGCTGGACGAACAACTGGGGCATGGCGGCGAGTGCGCCGGAGAAGGACTTCGCCCATCTCGTCGTGGCGGGGCTTGAGTCTAAGCTTGGCAAGAAAGCCGACTTCCGCATCCGCAACCTTGCCGCGCTCGAGCGGAATTTTTCCACGAATGTCGCAACGGTCGCGGAGATCGCCGTCGATGCAAAATGGAAGCCGGATTATGTGGTTGTCGCAATCGGCGAGAATGCAAGGGGGGTGGATGAGACGAACGCTGCCGCATACAGAAAGTTCCTTGCCGACGTCGCGCGTCCGGCTGCGGACACTGGTGCGCGCATAGTCATGCGTTCGCCGTTTTGGAAGAACAGGTTGAAGGCGGAATGCACGGCGAAGGCGGCGGCGGATGTCGGGGCTGCCTACGTCGACGCCGGTATTCTTGGATCGGGCTCCGAGAACAAGGCAATCGGGCTTTTCGCGCATAATGGCGTCGCGAACCATCCAGGTGACCTTGGCATGAGACGTATCGCTGACCTGATCCTTGATGGCTTTGCCGCCCCGCGCGTTGCAAGGACGATTCGCCCCGTGGGTACTGGCTTTTGCTTCAACCCCGAACTAAACACCTTCCTTCCGCTGAACGACGACTACGACGTGACGCTAGATGGATGCAAGGTGGAGGTGCGGGCTTGTCGCGAATCGCGCATCCCGTTTAACAGATATTGGCCGGGGCGTCAGCGTCCGCTCAACCAGACAGAACGTGCGTCGTATCTCGCGTTCGAGGCGGAAAGGGCGGTTACGTGCCGTGTTGTTCCGAATATCCCCTTCAAGAAGGCTGTGGTTCGCCCTCTTTCCGCAGGGGTGAAGTCGGCCGTTGCCGACGGTGCGATTTCGTTCACGCTACCGAAGCAAGGGTACTATGTGCTCGAAACCGACGGGCCGCACAAAGCGTTGCACATCTTCATGGAACCACCACGCGGCTTCACGGAACGAGAAAACGCGACGTTGAGCTACGGACCGGGGATGCACATCGCTGGGTTGGTACGTCTCAAGGATCACGATCGCGTATACGTGGATCGCGACGCAATCGTATTTGGTTGCTTTACAGGGGAGAACGTGAAGGACGTGAAGATTTTCGGGCATGGTGTCATCGACGGGCGCATTTGCGAACGCATTTTCGAGGGTGGCTATACTCCGCTTCAGCAGTCATGCCTTCGTTTCCATAGAGCAAGGGACATTTCAATAGACGGCCCAATCCTCATGGATTCGCCGTGCTGGGTTTTGGCTTGTTTCGATTGCGAAGACATTGACATCCGCCATGTGAAGATTGTCGGGCAATGGCGTTACAACACGGACGGCATCGACATCTGTAATTCGCGGCGGGTTGTGGTGAGCGACTGCTTCGTGCGTTCCTTCGACGATACGCTCGTTATCAAGGGCGTTCCACCGTACAGGGACAAAGCCGTGGAGGATGTCATTGTGGAGCGGTGTGTCCTATGGTGTGGATGGGGCAAGGCCATCGAGCCAGGCATTGAGACTTGGGCACCACATTTTCGCAACGTCCGCTTCGCCAATTGCGATGTAATCCGCAGTGCTGGTGCCGTACTTAACATAAGCGCCGGAGGAAGCGCATTAATGGAGAATTTCAGTTTCGATGACATTCGCGTCGAGATGCAGACCGACAATTTGCCACAGATTTTCCAGAAGTCTGACAACCAGCAATACGACCCAGCGGGCGAAAAGTCATTTCCGGTGCTTGTGAAGATCGACAACATGAACTACGTAAAACTTGGCGACGAACCATTGGGTCATGTACGTAATTGCACGTTCCGTAACATTGTCGTTTTGGCGGAGCCGGGTGTCCCGCCGCCACAGATACGCATCATGTCGCAGACGTCATCCGATGGTATGCGGCGACCATTCGAGAATATCGTACTTGAGAACTTCAGTATCAACGAGATGCCGACCGACTGGAGCATGTTTAATTTCACCACGAACATGCCTGTCTCTTTGGATGTCAAGGTGCGGACGTGTCATTATGGTCTGTAGAGTCCGGTGGGGACAGCAGACCCCGAAAAAGCCTTGTAGAACATGTGGGGACAGGTACGCCGAGCAAAGCTCGGCTGAACTAGCAGAATGAAAGGAGTCTGCACTGTAAAGAAGTCGACATACAGTTAGGAAGGCGGGGCGTGCAGAGGGCGACCGATGTGCGCGAGTCC
>Ga0310786_10007943_pt1 | contig 13727 bp, 15 predicted proteins | sample AusTroGonzalo_MG_FD_203881 | JGI IMG/M metagenome (GOLD analysis project Ga0310786, IMG submission 203881) | Bovine rumen microbial communities from tropical cattle in Woodstock, Queensland, Australia - Gonzalo_03 (v2) (version 2) | ecosystem: Host-associated > Mammals > Digestive system >... | reverse complement strand
GATTCGCTTGGTCGGGCAAGCCGACCTGCGCGGCAACCGTGACGATTTGATCGCGCTAACACTTATCAAATCTACTTGTTGTCGAACCCTTTCGTTGCTTCGCAACTTTTGTCGGGTTCTCATCCTTTGGTCGCAACAGACAAATTAAAAATGCCCACAAGGGGCATTTTTGAATTCGTGGCGCGCCCAGAAGGATTCGAACCCTCAACCTTCTGATCCGTAGTCAGATGCTCTATCCAATTGAGCCATGGGCGCAACGGTCTATATTTTATATGGTTTTATTTGAAATGCAAGAAAAAATATTAACTTTTTATTTTCTGCATTTGTGGATAATACATTTTATAAAAATGTTTTCTGCACACAGATTTGTATTGTGACGCCCCAACTTCGACTTGATTCCCGTGACGAACGACATTGCCAGATGCGTCAAATCTTAAATGATGCGAAGCCATTTCACGGCAGCGTGGCATTTCGCACACTGTTTCCATTACATGAAATTCATCGGCCACGCTTATCAATTTAGCCGATGCAGGAAACAAATCACCGTTGCTGTCGACTTTCAATCCATAGCAAAATATTGTTATGTTTGATGTGTTTGCAATTTGAACCAATTTGTCTATGTCGTTGGGTGAAAAAAATTGCACTTCATCGACCAATAAAAATTGCGTGCCTTTCTTAGGCTTGTAAGTATCAAGATTTTTTAACGCTGTTGCGGGTGTAGAAATACCAACACGTGATACAATTTGTGTTATTGAATCACGATTATCGGTTTCGGGTTTGATCGCTTCCCATTTATTGCCTGTGCGATTAAAATTAAACGCGTTTATTCCCAACATAGCAGATTTAGATGATGACATTACGCCACAATAAAAATGAATTTTTGCCATTTTAATTTTCCTTTCTTTTATAAAATTTAACTTCAAAACTGCCGTTGTTCAACGGCGTGAAAGACATTATTCGTGGGCTGATGATGCTTTCGGTTGCCCACTGTTGAAATTTGGTTTTTAATATGCCACTGGCACCCGTAATCACAGTCGCAGAACGTGTGTCGGACGCGGCAATATGAACCAGCATATTCCATGCTTCTTCTTCAGTGTGATTATGAAAATCTATTTTCGCGTGTCCGCTGGGCGTTGTATCCGGCGCGGGTATGCGTTTTGATAGATGCAATTCCGAACGAACAGATTTTTTTGTTGCAATATCGTCTGGAATAAATTCCACACCAACCATTTTTGCAATATCTGCATCGTTTAATTGTTTCATTTTTATTCCGCCAAAGACCCAACCGACATAGTGATACGACGTATGCCTGAACTGATAGATTTTTCTTTGTTGATATGTGCCTTGATAATTTCCCCAGTGTGATAAATATGTGTTCCGCCACATAATTCACATGAAACGTCCCCGGCGGTAATTACACGAACTTTGTCACCGTATTTTTCATTAAACAAAGCCATTGCGCCACGTGCTTTGGCCGATTCTAAATCCATTTCTTCGTGGGCAACGGGTAAATCCATCGCAATCCATTTGTTGACCAAATCTTCAACCGCCTGTTTTTCTTCTGCTGTCAAAGAACGGCCAAAAGAAAAATCAAAACGCACAGAATCTGGCGCGACCTTTGAACCACGTTGTTCAACATCTTCGTTTAAAACCTGACGCAATGCAGCCTGTAATAAATGTGTGGCGGTATGCGCACGTGCGGTTTGTTGACGGACGTTTTGGTTTATTTCCGGCATAATTTCATCGCCAACCGCGATTGGTTCGACCAATACGCCTTTGTGGACAACAATGTTGCCTGCACGATTGGTTTCGCTGACATTCATAATTATTTTGTCGCCTTGCTTGAAAACGCCGCTGTCGCCAACCTGACCGCCTTGGGTTCCATAGAAAGGCGTATGATCCAAAGCAATTTCAACTTCGTCACCGGCATTTGCATTATTTACAAATTCTTCGCCGTGCAATATTGCTAAAACCTTTGAGGCGGTATTCGTTTTTGTTTCGTATTTTTCAATATCGTTTGTGTCCGGCAACTCTGATTGAGATTCCCATAGCAATTTTGTTCCACGGGTATCGGCGCGTGAACGTTCTTTTTGTTCTGCCATACATTTTTCAAATGCTTCAACATCAACACTGATGTTTTTGTCGCGCAAAATCATTTGTGTTAAATCAAGTGGAAATCCATACGTGTCAAATAATTTGAATGCGACATTGCCTGGCAAAACATTATTATTTATATTCGGCAATTCAGATTCCAACAATTTCATACCGTTTTGCAACATGTCAGCAAATGAATTTTCTTCGTTTTTAATAATTTCTACAACGTGTTCTTGTTGTGTTTTTAATTCAGGATACGCATCACCCATTTCAGTAACCAAAGCAGGGTACAGCGCGCTTAACAATTCGCCACGATGTCCCAACATTTGCCCGTGACGCATCGCACGACGCAAAATTCTGCGAATCACATATCCGCGGTCGGCATTGCTGGGGATAACACCATCGGCAATTGCAAAACCAACTGAACGCAAATGATCTGCGATAATTTTGAAACTGGCAACATTTTCAGGCGTTTCTTGCACACCTGTTAAATCAGATATGGCATGTTTCAAATTCATGAACAAATCAGTGTCGTAATTATCAATTTTGCCCTGTAAAACAGCTGCCCATCTTTCAAGTCCCGCACCAGTATCAACATTATGCTTTGGCAACGGGGTCAAAACACCGTTTGCATCACGATCATATTGCATAAACACATCGTTCCATATTTCCACATAGCGACCGCCGTTTTCGTCAGGTGTGCCGGGTAAACCACCAGGAACGTCCGGGCCAAAATCATAGTGCATTTCTGTGCATGGACCACATGGCCCCGTTTCTCCCGCAGACCACCAATTATCTTTGCCCAAACGTATGGCGTCTTTGCCAGTTAATTTTTTCCAAATCTGGGTTGCTTCGTCATCTGTTTCATGTGTTGTCACAACAATTCTGTTTGGATCCAGACCGATAATCTTGGTCAATAATTCCCATGACATAGCGATTGCTTCTTCTTTGAAATAATCGCCGAATGACCAATTTCCCAACATTTCAAAGAAAGTATGATGACGTCCATCAAAACCAACGTCTTCTAAATCATTATGTTTACCACCTGCACGAATGCATTTTTGAACGTCGGCAACGCGTGGTGCAATTGGTTGTTCAATACCTTGAAATACACCTTTCCATTGAACCATCCCCGCGACAGTAAATAACAATGTCGGATCGTCTGGAATTAAAGAAGCAGATGGAACAATCTTGTGTCCGTGGGATTCAAAATAATCTAAAAATATTTTTCGTATTTCATTGTATGTCATATTTCATTCCTTGTTTGTCTGTAAAATAATAGAATTATTAGTTCTAATATTCAATCATAAAATTGCAATAGGTCTGTTTTTATGGTATAATGTTCATTGCCAAAGGAAAGATGAAAAATCAATGGATAAAAAACCGGGATTATTTTTAGCGGTTGCTGTGTTGGCTGTAATAATATTATTGACGGCATTTGATATTAATATTTTTCATGTTCAACCAGTTGCGTTAAAAAAAGGTATAGATCCCGATTCTGTGTTATATGTATGTCCGGCGGCTAATGAAATATGGGATCGGTTGGCATCCAGTATGGGAATTTTGCGTAAAACCATAGAAATGTTTTTCGTTTTTGCTGTGATTGTTTTAGCGTTTAGTTGGGCATGGGCTTTGTATCAAAATTTAGTAAAAGATAAATTTAGTGCAGACGCATATAAAAACCCATGGTCTTTGACCAAGATATTCTTTTGGGCGGGTGTTATTTGCACAATCTTGATGCTGACACCGAATCATTTCAGAAAATTTTATATTCATTATCATGGCGAAAATACAGAATGGGTTTTGTGTGAAAATACCTCAAAAGACGCACATCCTGTGAATCCGAAAGCCATAAAATTAAAATAGTTTTTTTGTCAAGATTCAGGTTTTTTGCGGTTTTGAAATAATTGACTTGACTTAAAGCCACGTTTTCTCTACGATTCGATTAAGCAGTTAGGATAGAGTCTTTGAAATACTTGTGAAAACGGTTGTTTTGCGGACAAAACCTTTGAAAACTGCCGAATAACCTTTAATAATATTACGAAAAGGAGAAACACATGAATAAACAAGAATTGATTGAAGCAATTGCAAATGAAGTTTCTGTTACAAAAGCAACAGCAGCTGGTTGTTTAGATGCATTGATCAACATTATCACAAAAGTTTTGAAGAAAAAAGGCGATGTTCGCTTGGTTGGCTTTGGAACATTTACAACAGCTAAACGTAAAGCAACAACAGGCCGTAATCCTCAAACTGGTGCTCCAATTAAAATTGCTGCATCCACTCAGCCTAAATTCCGTCCAGGCAAAGCCTTGAAGGATGCTTTGAACTAATCTAATTTAGTTTGTTTAAGTGTTAAACACCCGCGTTTGTGGGTGTTTTTTGTTATGTAAAATTTCCGCTTTACATACAAATTGGAATTGCTACAATACAAAGTGTAGAAAAAAAGGAAAGGCACAATGGCAAAACAAACAAAAAGAACAGCAACAAAATCTGTTGCGACAAAAACAACAGTTAAAACGGCCCCTGTGATGGAACATAAATGTGGTTGTGGCGCAGATTGCCCATGCCACTGTCATGGTTCTGCCCATTGGGTAAAACATATAATTGTTTGGGCGATTATATTTGCTTTGGGTATGGCATGTGGAAAAATGATGGATTGTCATCATGGACGTAAAATGATGCGTCAAAAACAACCTGTGTTCACAAATGGTTGTTTGGACATCAAATCAATCGATTGCCCGAAAATGCAGGAAGATATTGTAAAGGCAGACGTTGATGGTGATGCATGTATTTCTATTGAAGAATATAAAGCATGGAAAAAGGCGAACAAACCATCTCATAAAAAAGTCATGTTCAAATTTAAGAAAAGAAAATAAATATAATTAAAAAGTCCCCGATTTAAACGGGGGCTTTTTTTATCCTTTCATAATTCTTGATTTATTGCGTTCCCATTCGCGCTGTTTTATGGTTTCGCGTTTGTCGATTTTATTTTTACCATACCCAATGCCCAATAAAACCTTTAATTTTCCGCGATTGTTAAAATATAATTTTAATGGAACAATGGTTGCGCCTTTTTCTTGTAATTTACCAATTAATCTGTTTATTTGTGAACGATGTAACAATAATTGGCGTTGGCGTCTTTCATCAAAATTAATCGCCCGGTTTGCAGTTGGTAATTTTTGAATTTCAATTCCGGCTAAAAATAAATCATTACCACGCTTTTGAACAAAACCATCAACAATAGTCACCAATCCGTACCGAATTGATTTTATTTCCGCGCCAGTCAACGAAATGCCCGCTTCAATAGTGTCTTGTATTGAATAAGCAAATCGCGCTTTGCGATTTTCAGAAACCTGACCAAATTTTATAATCTGACGTGACATGTGCGATATTGTATATGAAAATTTCGCTAATTTCCAATATTTTTTTATAATTCTATTTTTGGATAAAGTGTTTTTGTATTTTGCAATAAAACAGATTCCAATTCATTTAATTCAATATTTTTGATTTGTGCCAACAGTTTTGCTGTTTCGACAACCATACACGGTTCACATTTTTGACCGCGATATGGTACGGGCGCACAATAGGGCGCATCAGTTTCAATAACGATTCGGTCAATGGGGATTTTGGCGAAAGTTTCACGAACAGATTCTGAATTTTTGAAAGTCAAAATACCACTGGCTGAAAAATAAAAACCGCGATCTAACATTGTGCGTGCTAAATCCCAAGATGAAGTGAAACAATGCATCACACCATGGTATTTATCTGTTAAAATTGCCGCAGTGTCTTGTTCGGCATCTCGTGTATGTATTGCCACTGGTAAATTATGTTTCAAAGCAATTTCAAGTTGTTGTTCAAACAGTTTGATTTGTTCGTTTCTGGTTTGTGGGGTATAATGATAATCAAGTCCAATTTCACCCACACCAATCACTTTTTTATGTGATAAAATTTCATCTGTTATGACATCAAAAGGGTTCGTTGATACGCCATCTGGATGGATGCCGATTGTGACAAATATATTATCATATGTGTCTGCAATTTGAAGTGCAGGCAAAAAATCTTTCGAATCAGCCGTTGCACAAACAAGCGCACCCACACCTGCATTTGTGGCATTTGCGATAACAGTATCCACGTCGTTATCATATTCATACGTTAAATGACAGTGTGTATCTATAAACATTTTTTTATTTCCATGATAATTTTAAATATCGCGATATCGGCTTTTAAATTCAATTTATTTATATCAGAAATGGCCCGCGTTGCCATCGGATACAATTCAGCCAACCCAAATCCAGCAATCGTATCCAACACGATTCCATAAAGCGACGGCGATGTTGCTATTTTTGTTGCAACGTTCATTATATCGCTTGAATTTGAATGTTTATTTTGTAAAACATCTAATAATTGTTCATAAATTTCATCTCCGCCTGAAGCCTTTAAATTAGCGATTTTTCCAAAACTGCCGTTTGATAATTTTAATATTTCAGAACTTATTTCTGTGTCGCCCATGAATTTAACGCATAATTCACGCAATTCAGAAATTGATAACGGGCGCATTTTTTCAACACGTGCACGTGATCGTACGGTTGGTAACACATTAGATAATTGATGGGTCACCAGCAAAAACAGTGTTTGTTGTGGTGGTTCTTCCAACAACTTCAAAATGGCATTTTCTGCCGCAACAGTTAATTCATCAACCGCATCAATAAGAACAACACGCCATTGCCCCGACATAGACGACATTTGCATCCGTTCAATCATCGCGCGCACAGTGTGTACGGAAATCGCTTTGGCATCGGTTTTCAAATTACCACGTTCATCCAGATTATGATCCAAATCAATTATAAAAAAATCGCCAACATTACCATAAACCATACGGGCTATTTTATATGCCAATGTGGCCTTGCCAATGCCACGTGGTCCACACAGCATCCATACTGGATGAATAGGGTGCACATCACGTGCATTCCATGCATCAACAAACGCCTGTAATGTTGCAGTGTGTCCGACCAGGCAATCATTGTCCATTGGGTTTGGAAATTCAAACAAAGTTTCTTTTTTCTTTGGTGCCATTATTTACCCCGTATTAACACAGAAATATTTTTCATCAATCGCCCAAAAAAACGCACTTTTTTTACTTCTTCTTTGGCAATCATAGGAATACGTTTAACAACTGTTCCATTTTTTTCAATTACGATTTCTCCGATTTTTTGCCCTGTGACAATCGGCGCAACCACAGGTTCATCGAAACGCGCCAATACACGAACGTTTTTCAAAGAAAAATCTTTTGGTAAAGTTATGGCAACATTTTCAGCAGCGGTTGCATCTACTGTGTTTTTTTTGCCATACCATACGGGAATTTTTGTTAAAACGTCGCCCGATCGTGCAAAGACTTTTGTTTGTGTGGTTTGATAACCATAATTCAGCATTTTTTTCATTTCTTCGGCCAAAGAATCATGCCCAGATGCCTTAAAACCATTTATAACCCCAACCAGACGACGACCGCCAATCTTGGAACTGGCCACAATACCGTATCCACCACCATCAGTATGCCCAGTTTTTAATCCGTCCGCCCCACGCATAGAAAACAGCAGTTTATTGTAATTTGTAGTGTGCATTCGCGCCCAATCTTTGCACCAATCGGTTTTTGTATCTTCGAATTCAAATCGTTTTGTGGCAAACATTGGATACAGTTCAGGATATTGAGTAATAATATATTTTGCCAACATAGCAATTTCACGAGACGTCATTAAATTATTGACATGTGGCAGGCCACTTGCGTTTCCAAAACTAGATTTTTCCATACCGATTTCATTTGCTTTGCGTTGCATCAATTCGGTGAATTGGTTTTCTGATCCTGCCATTTTTTCAGCCACAGCAACCGATGCATCACCAGCGGACAAAACAATAATACCCAAAATTGCATCTTTGACAGTAATGTTTTGTCCGGTTGTCAGGCACATTTTACTGGCTGAATTCCACAGTGGATTTTTGTAATCTGCGCTTTGTGATACCTGTATTGTATCGGTCAGTTTTAAATCACCTGATTTTATTGCGTCAAACAATACGGTCAAAGTCATCAATTTCAACATTGACGAAGGTGGCATTAAATCATCGGCGGCTTTTGAAAAAATTTCATCACCACTGTCAAAATCAATCAGTAATGCAGATTTTGCCTTGGTTGAAAATTTATTATCACCCCATGCAGCGCACGAAACGAAACAAAGGGATAAAATCAGGAATCTTTTCATCATAACGATTTAGATAATAGCAACAATATCACTAAATGCCAATAAAAATTTTTTGGGAAAAGATACGTCTGGTTTAGTTGATTATTGTTTGATAAATTTTTTTGTTGACCATGTTATCACGAATGTTTTACACTGAATGTGAACCCTTGGATTGGGTTCGGGGCTGTCGAAAGTCCCTGTACATTCGGTGCGAAAGCATCGTTAACTGATGTTGTTCGGTGCTTTTTGCACCGTATTCCCCTGCTGTCATGGTTGGGGGGCCGCGAACGTATATATAAATGTCGCGGAATCACTAATGTACTGATTTTCGAACCCCCCGACCACCAAATTCAGGTTTGGTTTTGTTCGCAAAAGGAAGGAAAAACATATGATGAAAATATGTTCAGTGGGGAAATATTTATTGGTACATTTGGTTGCAATACTGATGTCGGTCACAGGTGCATTTTGCGCCCAAATTGTTGGTGCTGAAAAATTATTATGCACAAACGGGTATTCGGCGGACAATTCGACATGCACAACTTATGACGTGGGGAATTGTGGTTCTGGTTATATTGAATATGAAAACAACAAATCTACTTTCATTGGCGTATACGAAAACAGGTGTCAAATTTCCACATATAAAAAACAAACCGTCCCAGATACATTAATAGAATTAACATACAGTGGCTTAGTTTCTGGGGCGGAAGTAAATTTATGCACCAATGGATATTCAACAAACAATTCGTCATGTACAACGTATGGGGCGCACGATTGCGCATCTGGATATTACGAACAAACGTCAAACACATCAACATTCATAGGTGTTTATGACAACAAATGTGTTCTTTCTACGTACAAGAAAAAAACAGTCCCCGAAACCACGGTTGTTTTGACATATCGTGGGTTGGTTTCTGGGGCGGAAGTGAATTTATGCACCAACGGATATTCAACAAATAATTCGTCGTGTACAACGTATGGTTCGGGTTATTGTTGGAATGGATATTACGATATGAATTTAGGTTCGACAACATTTAATGCACCAACATCTGGGGCATGTGCATCGAATGCGCATACATATACGATTGATGCGTGTGGATATGCGCCGACGGCGGAAACATGTCTGGATGTTTGCGGTGATGGGCAAATGTATACAGATGTCGGAACATGTGCGTCATTATGTTCATTGGGTGTGACCACATTGCGAACCAGTACTGGTTTAATAATACCGATGTGGGAAACGAAACAAATAAGTCCATCAATAAACATTGGTGTAAACCAAGGCGTATGCTATGTGAATTTACAATCAGGAACAACATCGGATCACGCGATAATGATTCGATATAACGATACGACGTATCACACAACGAAATAAACAAAAGGGGTGCATTTAATAGTGTGTTTCAAGAAACCTTCCAATCCTAAATCCTATGATTTCCCTTCTTGGACACACTATTAAATGCACATCAACAAACAAAGGAGAAGAACATGAGAAAAATAATAATGCTGTGGCTGGTGATAATAAGCGGCACTGCATACGGATACACAACATGTATGCGCAATAATACGTATCTGGGAATATTTAAAAAGAACGTAGACGGCACATCATCAACGTATGAAAACAGCACCAAAGTATGGAAAGTCATATATGATTACATCACATTGACGGGATACGCATCGTGTAATGAAATCAGTGGCACAGCAAACACCCCGAAAACGAATCTGGTGACTGGTGCAGCGGACCAAGGCATATATTGTTGGTGTCAAATGTGGCCGATTGAATATTACGGTTACGAAACCGGACCGTCATCATATTGGATATATCTGGATTCATACGCATCTGAATCAGCGTGTGCATCCGGGTGTACATCGGCATGTGCAACCGCGATGAAAGATGACGACACATTCCGAACCGCCGTGTTCGAATCAATGTGGTAATGGGGTGCGGACCAAAATTCCCCGCCCTGGGCGGGGTGGATTGCGACCGAATGGGCGCAAGACGGGGAGGGTTGTCCCACCACGCCAAGGCTACGAGAGACAGGGAAAAAACGAGCGCTCGAAATTCAACCCTCCCCACCGCAAGCGGTTCCCCCCGCCCCAGGCGGGGAATTGGGAATCTGGAAAAAGTTCCCCTCCCACGGGGCAGAATCAAAACACTCGTGGGATGCGGACCAAAATTCCCCGCCCTGGGCGGGGTGGATTGCGACCGAATGGGCGCAAGACGGGGAGGGTTGTCCCACTACGCAAATGCTACGTGTGACAGGGCAAAAACAAACAAAAAAAAGGAAAAACAAATGAAACGCGCAATAATGACCATAATAATGATGTTGATAACAATGCCAGTATTTGCCGCAACAATGTGCGTCAAAAACGATACAATATCAATCGTTTTGGACCCGGCAATCGGCGATACAAGCAATTCTACATATTCTTATAATACTGCCCAATCAACGTGGTGGACGGCATTTCCATACGGGACAATACACGGCATATCCGCGTGCTTAAGCAGTAATTATAGTCAATCAATGGGCGGTTATGTTGCACAATTGACTGACAATGGTGAACGTGTTGTTGGCGGCGAAACCAATGGGTTGCATTGTTGGTGTAAAATGACACATCCTGCGGTTTCGCTTTGGGTGTTTTACTCCTCGCGCTCTTCGGCGGGCGCATGTGCCGGGGACTGTGCGTACTTCTGCGGCAGCAGCGCTCGTTACCTCTCCGCTTTGCGCGGGGGCCTGTTCGGGTCTGTGCGCAATTGATGTTTGACCACATCGTGCCAACGCACGATGTGGTGCCGCAACGCGGCGACGCCTATCGTGTTTAAAACACGATAGGCCGGAAAAGGGTGGGGTTCGGGGCGGTCCCCGCCCCGAAGTAGAACTAAAAAGTTCCCCTCCCACGGGGCAGAACCAAAACACTCGTGGGATGCGGACCAAAATTCCCCGCCCTGGGCGGGGTGGATTGCGACCGAATGGGCGCAAGACGGGGAGGGTTGTCCCACTACGCCAAGGCTACGAGAGACAGGGAAAAAACGAGCGCTCGAAATTCAACCCTCCCCACCGCAAGCGGTTTCCCCCGCCCCAGGCGGGGAATTGGGAATCTGGAAAAAGTTCCCCTTCCACGGGGACAGAACCAAAACACTCGTGGGACGTTGCCACAGGTTCTCCCCCCACTGGAGGGAGTGCGGCGCAGCCGGAGGGGGGTAACAAAAAAAAGGAATAATAACGATGGAATAAAAAAATATTATCAATGGGATTCCTGACCAAAATCAGGGATAGGTTGCAGCGTCGGATCAGTTGCGTACCGTGGTTTGTGGTTGTTGTTTCCTGCGGTTTCGCTTTGGGTGTTCAACAACTCGAACTCTTCGGCGGACGAATGTGCCAGGAACTGTGCGAACAACTGCGGCAACAACGCTCGTAACAACTCCGCTTTGCGCGGGGGCCTGTTCGGGTCTGTGCTCCTTTGGAAAGGTATAACTTGTGTCCAAAGAAATACAAGTTTGGCTAACCTGCAGGACAAAGTGTAATTATAAACACTTTTCAGATGTGTCGAAAACGAAAACACATTTGTTTGAATGCCTTTTTACATCAAAAGGTGGGACGATGCAACCTGATACTCGGCGGCCAAAAGCCAATGACAAATAAATAACGCAGGGAATGTCTGGGCCAGTAGTTTGTTGTGTATCGTGACGAACGCCCTGGACATTCGATTGATAACGATAATTTTAACACACAACAAAGGGCTATCAAATGACATTTGAAGAAATTAACGCTATAAATAAACAAAATTGTCCGAAATTTTCTTCCTTTGCCCAAGACCAAATTCCTATGCCGGGTCAAAAAAGACATCTTAGCGAGATTTTGGACAAAGAAATTTTGATAACCGATTTTAAAATTAAACAATCTAAGCGTCGCGCGGGAACCGAATGTTTACAATTACAATTCGTTTTAAATGGGGATATTTTTGTTCTTTTCACGGGCAGCAGCGTTTTAATCGATCAAATCAAAATCGCCCATGAAAAACAATCTATACCTTTTTATGCCACTGTTGTTAAAATTGATAAATATTATTCGTTTTTATGAAAACTTATAAAAAACTTTGGGATGCTTTTATTTCGCCTGAAAATTTTGAAATTGCTGCTAAAAAAGCGATTAAAAGCAAAAAATCTCGAAAGTCTGTCCAAAAATTTTTACAAAATCGCGCCGAATTGCTACAAAAATTGCGCAACGATATCATTTGTGGCACTTTTAAAACGTCGCCATATAAAACATTTATAATTCGCGAACCAAAGGAACGATTGATTTATAATCTGCCACTTTATCCAGATCATATTTTGCATCACGCGTTAATAAATATTCTGGGGCCCATTTGGCAAAAAATGTTTATCCATGATTCATATGCCTGTATCCCAGGCCGGGGGTTGCATGCCGCATCAAAGCGAACGATGGATTTTGTGCGACGCAATAAATATGTTATTCAATGTGATATTCGTAAATTTTACCCCAGTATCGATCATGAAATAATGATGAATATAATTGCCAAGAAAATACACGACCGTCGGTTGTTGCGCGTTTTATATGATGTTATCTCTTCTGTTGGTGGAAATAAAAATTTGCCCATCGGAAATCTGACGTCCCAATGGTTGGGCAACGTTTATCTTAATGAACTTGATATTTTTGTAAAACAAAAATTGCGCTGGGCTGATTATATTCGATATTGTGATGATTTCTGCCTTTATGGGGATGATAAATCTGTTTTGAAACAAAAAGCCCGCGAAATAGAGGCGTTTGTAAACAAATACTTAAATTTATCATTTTCAAAATCTGTGTTGCGACAAACAAAAGCGGGCGTGCCTTTCATCGGCTATCGACATTTCAAAAAATACGTGAAATTACGAAAATCTGCCGCACAAAAAATCAGAAAACGATTGGTAAATATTATTTGTCATCATGACCGCAGCGATCATGCAATAAGCCAGATTGCGGCGGCACGTGGGTGGACTAAATGGGCATGCAGTTTTAATTATCGCCAACACATATTATTTTTAGCCAAAAAATACGCAATCAAAATGTTTTATTTCCTGTGTAAACGATTGCTGGTTGGGCATTGATATTTTTTATAACCTGTCAAATCCGCTAATCGCGGCTTTGCCAGCGGCAAAGACGGATGGCGGAGACGAAGGGATTCGAACCCTTGATACCCTTGCGAGTATACCACATTTCCAATGTGGCGCACTAGACCAACTATGCGACGTCTCCGAATTTTATGTGATTATTCTTCGCTTTCAGATTCATCAGGCGTATCATCATCAGCGGTTTCTTCGACAGTGTCGTGACTGTCGTCAACCAAAGAATTTTCCAATTCTGCGTCAATTTCGCGCAACATTGGATCTTCGGAGGCAACCTC
>Ga0310786_10007941_pt1 | contig 13728 bp, 13 predicted proteins | sample AusTroGonzalo_MG_FD_203881 | JGI IMG/M metagenome (GOLD analysis project Ga0310786, IMG submission 203881) | Bovine rumen microbial communities from tropical cattle in Woodstock, Queensland, Australia - Gonzalo_03 (v2) (version 2) | ecosystem: Host-associated > Mammals > Digestive system >... | reverse complement strand
TTAATCAAATTAATGAATTGTTTAAAACGCTGTTAATAAGTGAGAAAAGAAAATAAATAAATTCTTTTTTTCTCCAATTGAAAAATAATTTGTACCTTTGCAAATCCAATTGACAGTGTGAAAAGTTGTTAAATTGGTCAAAAAGCAAGTGGAATGGAAAAGAAAGAATTTAACGACAAAGTGACGCATTGCGAATCGTACACGTCGCAGGACCGCGGGTGGCTGCGCGCCCAAGTGGCGCGGTACCCGTTTTCGTCGGTGGTGACCACGCTGGCGTTGCTGGCGGACCACGCCTACAGTTTCGACAGCGCCGAGCAGCGCCGAGCCGTGGCGCTGGCCATGTGCAACCCACAAGGCCTCGGTGCGATGCTTGCTAATGCCAGACAGGCTGCCGTCGAACAGCAAAGTTTCGATATCCTCAACGAAATCAATACTTTCCAAGAGGTTTCGTTCAAAACGGCCCCTAAGAGTGTCATTTTATCCAATTTTCTGCAAATCGCCACTTCCGAGGGTCAGGAAATCGACGCCGACGAACCCACGCCTGCTGAGACCAAGGACAAAAAAAGCCTTACCGCTGACGCTTCGTTAGGTACTGAAACATTGGCTGTTATACTTGAAAAACAGGGCAAGTACGACAAGGCGCTTGCAATTTATGAGAATTTGTTGTCGCGTAATCCCGAAAAAAGTAGTATTTTTGCACCCCGAATTGAACGACTGAAATCGTTATTGAATATACAAAAATAAATAGAAAGAAGACATGTACACCTTTATCGTTATCCTGATTCTCATTGTCTGCGTGTTGCTCGCGCTGGTGGTTCTAGTGCAGAACTCGAAGGGTGGTGGTCTTGCCGCCAACTTCGCCGCCCCCACGCAGGTGATGGGTGTCCGTCAGACGGCCGATTTTCTCGAGAAAGCCACTTGGTGGCTCGCCGTTATCCTGGTGGTGCTCTGCCTGGCTGCCACGGTGTCGATTCCTCACCGCAGCGCCGACAACTCCATCAACACCGAGGTGACCACCAGCGGCAGCGCCGACCCTGTGCAGGCTGCCAGCCCCGTTGCCACCCAGGTGCCCACCGCCGACCAGCAGTAATGCCGTGGCTACGCCTGGCGTAGAGCATTCGGTTGCACGGCTTATCCTGTCACATTTCCCGCACGACCCTACCGAGGGACAGCGGGAAGTGTGTCTTTCTATGTCCCGTTTCCTTTTTGACAGCGACCCTCGTTCGGCTTTTCTGCTGCGCGGCTATGCCGGTACGGGCAAGACTTCGCTGGTGTCGGCCCTCATACAGACCCTGCCGCAACTGCGTGTAAACTGCGTGCTGCTGGCGCCTACCGGCAGGGCCGCCAAGGTCATCAGCGGCTACTCTCACAGGCCGGCCTTCACCATCCACAAGAAAATCTACCTCACCGCCACCGACGCTTCGGGGGTGCTCCGCACCGTGCGGGCTGTCAACAAGTATGCCTACACGCTCTTTATTGTCGACGAGGCTTCGATGATTGGCCTTGAGCCTTCGGGCACGCACCGCAGCCTGTTGGAGGACTTGGTCGACTATGTCTATTCCGGCAACCATTGCCGGCTGATGCTCATCGGCGATTCGGCCCAGTTGCCGCCCGTGGGCCAAAGCGAGAGCCCCGCCCTTGACGAGCGTTTTCTTACGGCTTCCTATGGGCTGAACCTCACCTCGGGCGAACTCACCGAGGTGGTGCGTCAGCAGCAACAGTCGGGTATATTGGACAATGCTACGGCGCTGCGAGGCCGCATTGCCTCGTTTTCTGCCGGCGACGAGGCGCTCTTTCCCTCGTTCCACACCGCACCCGATGTGGTACGCCTCGAGGGCGAGGAACTCATGGATACCCTCAATCGCGAGTACGGCTCCTATAACCTTGAGGACGTGGTGGTCATCACGCGTAGCAACAAGCGCGCCAACCTCTTCAACCAAGGCATCCGCAATTCGGTGCTTTTCCGCGAAGGGGAAGTCAATGCCGGCGATTATCTGATGGTGGTGAAGAACAATTATTACTGGATTGACGACGACAGCACGATAGGTTTCATCGCCAACGGCGATATCGTGGAGGTGCTCAGTGTCCGTCACGTGCAGGAGCTCTATGGTTTCCGTTTCGCCGACGCCACTTTGCGCTTTGTGGATTATCCCGACGAACCGTCACGCGATTGCAAGTTGCTGCTGTCCACACTCTACAGTGAATCCCCGTCGCTTACCTCCGAGGAGCAGGCCCGCTTCTATGCGGCCGTCATGGAAGATTATGCCGACTTGCCCCACAAGGCGGACCGGTTGCGCGAGTTGCGCCAGAATCCCTATTATAACGCGCTGCAGGTGAAGTTCTCCTATGCGCTGACCTGCCATAAGACCCAAGGCGGACAATGGCGGACGGTCATTGTCGACCAAGGCTTTCTGCCTCCCGACATGCCCATTGACCGCGAGTTCTTACGGTGGCTCTACACCGCCTTCACCCGTGCCACCGGAAGGGTCTATCTATTGGGGTTCGACCGTCAGTTCTTTTCCGGGGAGGGCAGTGGGGAAGCTTGACCGGTAAGGGTTTATTGTCTGTGTTCGTGTAGCGCCGGAGCGGCGTACATCTCAATCAGCAGGCGTCGCATCTCGGGATGCGGCAGTGCGTCGGCGCGGGCCTGCAGTTGGTCGGCCGTGCGTGGGGTGTAACGCCCCGGCAGCCGGCGTCCGGTGAGGATGCTGCAGGCGGCATAGTTCGAAGGCATCAGGCGATAGCCGCTCTGGATGCGTTGGTCGAGCAGCGCCGCCACATGGTCGGCCAGTGCCACGCCCTGCGGAGGCTCTATCTCGCGGCGTGTGAGGGGGGCGCCGATGGCAAGGTGCACCTTGCCCTTGTTGCCTATGATGCCGTTCACTACACTCTTGAGGTCCTCGTCGGGGGCTTTTGTGTAGCTGCCTTTGCTGCTGAGGAAGAGTTCGTTGGCCTTCATTTGGTCGCAGGGGTCCCATTCATAGCTTACGCTGACGGGCACGATGTGCAGATCGACCAGCCGTTGCACGGGGTCTCCTTGTCCGCCCAGGCCGAGCATCTTGATCATGGCCGGCGCCGTGCTGTCCACCCCGTCTTTGGCACGCCCGTTTTTCTGTGCGATCCATACCGACTGGCGTTGCTCGACAATCAGGTGGTTGAGGTAGAGCGACAGGTGGTGCAGGCTCTCGTAGAAGGCACGGGGCGACCCCCCGCGTTCCATACGTATCAGCTTGTTGCAGCGGAAGATGTCTTCCATGACGGGCACGCTGAGCAGGTTCTGACCGAAGACGACGTGTGAGGTCTCGCCGCGGTTTTCCATGAGCAGGTGCTGCAGGAGGAAGGCGTCGAGCGTGATGTCGCGGTGGTTCGATACGAAGAGGTAGGGCACTCCGCGGCGCAGCCGGTTCAGGCCCGAGTAGGTGAAGCCGTCGGTGGTGGTGGCGATGATGCGGCGGATGGCGTCGTTCATAAAAGTGGCCTGCAACTCATGCACGGTGCGGATGGCCAACATGCGCTGCTTGATTTCCGCCACGTCGGCGCCTGGATAGATAAAACGGATAATCTGGGTGGAGAGAGGCCACTGCACCAAACGGGCCAGTGCTGCGGGCAGCTCTTCGTCGGTGAAGGGACGTATGTCGTCGAATGGAGTTGTCATAATACGTTGTTGATCAGTTTTTCAATCTCCTTGCGCGGCGAAGCACGCTCGTAGAGGATGCGGTAGACGGCTTCGGCGATAGGGATGCTTTCCGTGGCGCCGAAGCGTTCATAGATGATGTGCATGTTTTTCACCGAGTAGTAGCCCTCGGCCACGCTGCCTGTGCGTGCGAAGACCTCGCTCGGCCGGCGTCCCTTGGCCACGGCCACGCCCAGGGCACGGTTGCGGCTGTGCATGGACCAGCAGGTGACCATCAGGTCGCCCAGGTAGCAGTAGTCCTCCATGCGGCGTCCCTCGAAGGGGATGTATTTCTCCAGCTGGGTGCCAATCTCTCGCAGGGCGGCGCTGGTAAGCACGGCATTGAGGTTGTCGCCGTAGCCCAGCCCTTGGCAGATGCCGGCGGCGATGGCATAGATATTTTTGGCCAGTACACAGTGTTCGATACCGTCGACATCGGCGGTGGTGGAGGTATGGCAATAGCTGCATTTCAGCATATTGGACACTTCCTCGGCGAATGTCTTGTCGCATGATGCCACCGTCAGGAAGGTGGGCAGTTCGGTGGCCACCTCCTCGGCATGGCTGGGACCGCTCACCATGCAAATATCGCTCTTGGCGACTCCCAGTTCGCTCTCCAGGAAGTTGGAGACGCTTGTGCAGCTGTCGGGGATCGTGCCTTTGATGGCCGAGATGAAACGCTTGCCTTGGTAGGCGTCGGGCGGAAGGGAGGAAAGGGTACCACCGATGTAGGCCGAAGGGACAGCGAGCAGCAGCAGGTCGCTCTCTGCCACCACGGTGGCCAGGTCACCGTTCACATGGATGCGTTTGGGGTCGAACACCACCGAACTCAAGTGGCGGGCGTTGCGCCCCTCTGTTGTCAACGAGGTGCGTATGTCGTTGCTTCGCACCCACCAATTCACCTCGTGTCCGGCATTTTCGAGCAGTATTTTCACTAATGCAGTAGCCCAGCTGCCGCTACCAATGATACCTATCATTCTTGTTTCTATTATGTTAGAACTCGTCAGAGTGGACGAACCACCCCGACAATGGATTTGCAAAGGTATACTTTTTTCTTCACACTTTATAACATTTATATGTTAAAATATTAAAAAGACGGCTAGGTGAGAGCAAAAAAGAACGGTCCGCATGCGGACCGTTCTTCAATTTTAGATTAAGAAAACCTTATTTTTTCTTGGCGGCTTTCTTTTTGGCAATCAGGTTGCTGCCGGCTTTGAACTTGGCGACCTTCTTGGCGGGGACCTTCACGGCCTTGCCGGTCTGGGGGTTCTTGGCGGTGCGAGCCTTGCGCTCAACGACGCTGAAGGTACCGAAACCAATCAGAGTCACTTTTTCACCTTTGTTCAGTTTCTCCTGGATGCTGTCGAAGCAAGCATTCATGGCAGCCTTGGCGGCAACTTTCGTCATACCGGTTTTCTCGGCGATGGCGTTTACGAGGTCAGTTTTGTTCATTTTGATAATGTTTAAAGGGTTATTAATGTTGTATGTTCTCTATTAATTTTTTACGCTGCAAATGTATGAAAATTTTTTTGAGTACACCAAATTTTTTTTTGAATTTTTTTATATTTTTTTTAACTAAAATTGTATTATATTAGTTTCCAATCAGTTACATTATTTCCTCGAAGGAAGTCTTCGACGCTATTTTTCTTTTTCCCAGCCATTTGCAGCTCTAAAATTTCTGCAAATCCGTTTGCTGTAGCGATTTTTAGCACTCTTTTTCCGTCGCAAATAAGGCTCCCACAGGCCTGATTATGGGGCTCTGACGTGGGTTGGACAGCGAAGACCTTGAACGGCACCTGCTCCCCTTTGGGGGAGACCAGGGTCATGGTGGCGGCAGGGTAGGGACAGAGTCCGCGGACGTGGCGGTCGACCTCGGCGGAGGTACGGCTGAAGTCGATGCGGCAGTCGTCTTTGAATATCTTCGGGGCAGGGCAGGGGGTGCCTTGCTGCGGACGGGGGACGACGGTGCCGTCGGCCAGTGCGTCGAGGGTGCGCACCACCAAGGCGCGGCCCATGGCGGCCAGGCGGTCGTGCAGGCTGCCGGCGGTTTCGCGCGGCGCTATCGGGGTGCGTTCCTGAAGCAGTATGTTGCCTTCGTCGATGTTGTGGTTCAGCAGGAAGGTGGTGAGGCCCGTTTCCTGTTCGCCTGCCATAATGGCGTGGTTGATGGGTGCGGCGCCGCGGTAGCGCGGGAGCAGCGAGGCGTGCAGGTTGAAGGTGCCGTGGGACGGCATGGCCCAGACGGCCTCGGGAAGCATGCGGAAGGCCACGACGGCGAAGACATCGGCATGAAAGGCTTGCAGTGCCTCGAGGAACTGCGGGTCGCGCAGCCGTTCGGGTTGCAGCAGGGGCAGTCCGTGGTCGAGGGCGTACTGCTTCACGGGACTGAAGATGACTTTCTGTCCGCGGCCCGCCTGCCGGTCGGGCACGGTGACCACGGCGGCCACCTCATGGCGGGGGGATTGTACTATGGCGTCGAGGCTCTCGACGGCAAAGTCGGGGGTGCCGAAATAAACTACGCGCATTCGTCTCTGAGTTTACACATTTTAAGTGCGGTGAAAGCCCCTTCCACCCCCTTGTTGCCGTGGCGTCCGCCGGCGCGGTCGAGGGCTTGCTGCAGGGTGTCGCAGGTCAGCACGCTGAAGATGACGGGACGGCTGTGCTTGATGGCCACGTTGGTAAGTCCCTGTGAAACGGCTTGGCAGATAAACTCGAAGTGACGGGTCTCGCCCTGGATGACACAGCCGATGCAGATGACGGCGTCAAGCGTCACGTCGTGGCCGAGCAGCAGGTCGGCGGCGGTGGTGAGCTCGAAGGTGCCGGGCACATGCTTTACTATGATATTCTCGTCTTTCACCCCATGCTCCTGCAGGGTGTCGACGGCCCCGCGAAGCATGGCGCCGGTAACCTCGGGGTTCCATTCGGCTGCCACAACGGCCACCGTGTAGGGGCTTCCGTCGGGAACGGCGGCAGGGTCGTAGTCGGAGAGATTGGTTTTTTTTATCATTGTTTCTTTATATTATAATATAGTTTTTCGTTGACAAACAGCAATCTAATAACGCCGACGGGGAAAAAATATTTTTGTGTCGTCTCAAAAAATATATCGTGCACGACATAACTGCCCTCCAGCCCTCCGTGCATAAGAAATGACGCCCTCATATCATTAACATATCTTAACATTACGAACGCTAAATTTACACCTTACTAACTCTTACTAAATCAAGAGTTAATATAGAGTTGGTATAGAGTTGATTAAGACATGAGTAAGACATGATACGGTATCAGTACTGATTATGAGTGGTTTAAAAATGGCGTTTTTGAGATTATGTTAAATAGAAATTCCCCGCGGCCTCTCTCCCCGCGAAAGCGCGAAAATAGGTCGTGCACGACATATCTGTCGAATTAGGACTTAGAAATCTTTGGGATTGAGGGGGGCGGTTTGAGCCTTGGGGCGTTTCTTCCCCTCACGGATGATGCTTTTGTCGGCTTTGTAGTCCAGGTTTTCCCCGCGGCGGGGCTGGCGGATGCCGAAATAGGTTTTGTCGAGGTGCAGCCGATGGGTGCGGAGGCCGTAATGCTCGAAGTCGAGAAGCCACTCGGGGTCGAAGGTCTGGTAAAGGAAACGGCATTCGAAATGCAGGTGGGGTCCGGTGCTGTTGCCGGTTGAGCCGCCGTGGCCTATGACGTCGCCCGCCTTTACCGGTTGGCCGTGGCGGACGTTGATTTTGGAGAGGTGCCCGTAGAGGGTTTCCAGTCCGTTGGGATGGCGCAGGACGACGCAGTTGCCGTAGCCGCCCATGCGTGCAGCGATGCGCACGGTGCCGTCGAAAGCGGCATGGACGGGGTCGCCGGTGCGCAGGGCAATGTCCACGCCATGGTGTCCGCGGTTCCACCGCCAGCCGTAGTTGCTGGTCTTGGTGTTTTTGACAGGGAAGCAGAAGGCGCCGCTGTCGGAGGGGAGGCGCAGGTTGATTTCGTCGGGCAGCATGTCGACACGGGTGCGTCCCAAGGGATTGACGCGGTTCTGGGGGAAGGCGTCGTACCAGACGGGGACGATGGGGTCGTCGACGGCGCGGGTCTCGGGAGCCGTGGGTTTGGGAGTTTCCGCCGGTTGGACCGGTTTTACGGCCGGGGCTTTCTTGGGGGCTGCCGGCTTTTTCTCGGGTTGGGCAGCCTGCACGGCGTGTTTCTCGGCGGCATGGAGGCGTGCGGCGATGACGGAGTCGTAATAGGACAGCTGGGCGTGGAGCGATGTGAGGGGGGAGAGGATGACGATCAGCAGGATGAGCAGGCGGCGCAGGCGTGCGATAGGGATGCCCAGCTGCTCGCGGTATTTGGCCACGGTGCGGCGGGCCAGGGGCAGTCCTTCGCTGTTGAGCTGGCGTGCCAGGGCGTCGTCGGAGAGCGGGGCCTGCTTGTCCTCGTTGCCAATCAGGTCCGCCAGGCGTTGCCGGATAGTCTCGATGGCCACTTCCTCGCCGTCGTCGGTAGCCATGCCTTTGGAAAAACATTCCTTGAGGGCGATGGTGCCGAAGTCGGTCTGTAGGTATTTGCTGTTGGCCATACGCGACACGGTGCTGATGTCCAGTCCGGTGGCTTCGGCCACTTCGCGTTGGCGCAGGGGCACCAGCCGGTCGGGGTCGCCGCTGAGCAGGAAGAGGCGCTGGTGCTTGACGATGTAGCGCATGATGCGCACGATGGTGTCGTGGCGTTGCTGCAGCAGGTCGATAAAGCCTTGGGCGTCGGCCTGTTTGCTGCGCAGGAACTGTAGGGTGGTCCGGTCGCTGTCCTTGCGGCTCTCCAGTTCTTGCAGCATGTCGGTGTAGTAGGTGTTGAGGCTCAGTCGGGGCAGGTGGCTGTCGTTGACAAAGAACTGCAACTGTCCGTCGTGTTGGCTGAGGATAATGTCGGGAATCACGGTGGCTGCGGTGTCGCGGTCGGTGTCGGACGAGCCTGCAGGCTTGGGGTTGAGGCTGCGGATGAGCGCCGCGGCTGCCTCGAACCCGGCCTCGTCGAGGCCAAGCGCGCTGCAGAGGCGTTCGTAACGGTGGTTGGCGAAGTCGTCGAAATGCTCTTTGACGATGGTTGTGGCGACGGCCAGCTCGGGGGTCGGGGGTCGGAGGTCGGAGGTGAGTTGGAGAAGGAGGCATTCCTGGAGGTTGCGTGCGGCGATGCCCGGAGGGTCGAGGCTTTGCACGATGGAAAGCACCTCTTCCACCTCTTCCGTGGTGGTCTCGATTCCTTGGCGGAAAGCCAGGTCGTTGGCAATTAGTGCCAGGTCACGACCGAGGTAGCCTGCATCGTCCAAGGTGCCGATAATTTCGGAGGCAATCAGTCGCTGGCGGTCGGAGATTTGACGGAGCGAGAGTTGCTGCATGAGCTGCTCGGCCAGGGTCTGGTTGTCGCGGACCACAAATTCGCGGCGCACCTCGTTGGGATCGTTTTCCAGATGCTCGCGGTAGTTGTAGTCGAAATCGTCGTCCTCGCTGTCCCAGTCCGAACGGGTGTCGTCGGTCTGGGGCAGGGGCTGCTCGTCCTGCACTTCGGCTTCCAGCAGGGGGTTCTTCTCTATCTCCTCCTTGATGGCTTGTTCCAAGTCGGTGACAGGCAACTGCAGCAGACGCATCAATTGTATCTGCTGAGGCGAGAATTTCTGCTGCAGTTGCTGTCGCTGGACTTGTTTCATAATAAACAGAGGTAATGGATTATCTTACGATATCCATTTCCTCAATGAGGTTTTTGGCACCGGCGTAGACGTCGATTACCCAGAGCATGTAGCGGCTGTCGAGGCAGATGCAGCGCTGCAGGTTCTCCTCGAAGTCGATGTCGCCGCTCATGGCCTCACTGTTGCCGTCGAAGGCCAGGCCGATGAGCACGCCGTGGCCGTTGATGACAGGCGAGCCGCTGTTGCCACCGGTGATGTCGTTGTTGGTGATAAAGCAGGTGGGCATCTCGCCTTTCTTGTTGGTGTAGGGGCCGAATTCCTTGTGGGCATAGAGCTCTTTCAGGCGGGCGGGCACTTCGAATTCGCTGCTGGTGGGGTCTTCCTTCTCGAGGATACCCTTCATGGTGGTGTAGTGCTTGGCGATGAGGCCGTCCTTGGGCTCGTAGCTCATCACGTTGCCGTAGGTGAGGCGGATGGTCGAGTTGGCATCGGGCGACATCAGCTTGCCTTTTTTCTCGTTGATTTGGAGGATACCGTCGGTGAAGTCGCGTATGCCGCGCTGCAGGTTGTCCTTGCTCTCCTGCGACACCGATTCATCACACGTGAAGTAGGCATTCAGAGCCTCCTGTCCGGCAGCGGCCAGGGGGTCTTTCTCCAGCTGCTTGACGTTGGGCTTGAGCAAGAATTTGCCCAGAGCCTCTTCGTTGGCGAAGATGCTCTTGCTGTAGAGGTCGGCCACATACTTGTTCCAGTCGCCTTTGTACTTCTTATCGGCCTTCTTCAGGAACTCGGGGCAGGCATCAGGATCCATGTGCGAGTAGACATAGGCGAAGAGTGCTGCCGCGAGGCGGCGGTCGACATTCTCGTCATAGTCCTTGAAGAAGCTGTTGACACGAGCCTCGTAGCGACCCAGGTCGGCGTTCTTGTCCTGTTCCAGGTCGCGCTTGAACGCGCGGCACAGTCCGGAAGCAAACAACGGAGCCTCAGGGCCCGTCAGCAAGCCTTCCATCAGGTACAAATAGGCTTCCTCCGACTTAGCGCGGTCGGCATAGCCTTTGCGGATAAGGTCGAGAGCCTTGCTGTACTTGGGCGACGACTGGAAGCGGGCCCAGTCGCTGTACTCCTGCTCAACCTCTTTCTTCACGCCCATGGTGTTGAGGTTCTTCAGGGCCTTGTTCTGCTCGTTGCTGTACTTCCAGTAGTTCGAGCAGCTGGCGTACTTCGAGGCGTATTTGATGCGGGTCTTCTGGCTGGCGGCCATCTCCTCGCGCAGGATGTTGATCTTGACGGTGCGGATTTTGTAGCGCAGGTCGTTGACGATGTTCATAGCCTCCTCAAGGCCGTAGCTGGTCAGGAAGTGGTCGGTGGTGCCGGGGAAGCCCATCACCATGGCGAAGTCGCCGTCGTTCAGCTCACCGGCGCTCACGGGCAGGTGGTGTTTGGGCGAGAGGGGGATGTTCTCCTTGCTGTAGTCGGCGGGGCTGCCGTCGGGGGCGGTGTAGATGCGGAACATCGAGAAGTCGCAGGTGTGGCGCGGCCAGCTCCAGTTGTCGGTGTCGCCGCCGAACTTACCCATCGAGCTGGGGGGGGCACCCACCAGACGCACGTCGCGGTAGATGATATGCACGAACAGGAAGAACTGGTTGCCGTTGAACATGGGTTTCACCTTGGCGGCATACTCAGTGCCTTTCACTGCGTCTTCCTCAATCTGAGCGCACACCTTCTTGATGGCGGCGGCGCGGTCGCCCTCGCTCATGTCGTCGCTAAGGCTCTCCTTCACCTTGGCGGTGACATCCTCCATACGGACGAGGATGGAAGCCGTCAAGCCCGGGTTGGGGAGTTCCTCCTCTTTGCTGTAGGCCCAGAAGCCGTCGCGCAGGTAGTCGTGCTCCACGGTGGAGTGCTCCTGCAGCTTGCCGTAGCCGCAGTGGTGGTTGGTGCTGACCAATCCCTCTTTCGAGATGATCTCACCGGTGCAGAAGTGCCAGAAGGGATTGCCGGCGTTGCCGAGGCCCACGATGGCGTCTTTCAGGCAGTTTTGGTTTACGCTGTAGATGTCTTCAGGCGTGAGCATGAAGCCGGCGCGTCTCATGTCGTCGTAGTTCTTGCCGATAAGCGACAGGAGCCACATGCCTTCGTCGGCGCGTGCTGCTGTGGGCAGCAATACCGTTAAGGCCATTGCGATAACTAATGTGCGAATTTTCATGGTTTTAATTGTATTAAATAAATAATAATCGGTTTTTAAAAACGGTGCAAAGATACATAATTTTCTAGAAACAGAGAGGGGAGCATCAAAAAAAGCATTTTAATTCTGGTTTTATGTGCCGACAGGGGGCCAAAAGTTTTCAACATGCCCCCCGTGTTCCCCATGGGGTGGTGGGGAGCTTCTTTTTGATACCTGCCAGGTGCTGGTTCCATGTGTTTTGCAAACTTTTTTTAATCCGAAATGAAACTTTTTTCAAAATGCCGCGTTAAGGGTTATGAACAACAAAAATTGGTTAAAAAAGGAAAAAATAGGATTTTAGTGGCAGAAATTGGAAATTTCTTCGTACTTTTACAACCTGAAAAAGAGTAGGCTAAAATGGCGTTAATACTTGGAAAAGAGTACTGTAAGGTCGATTCGAACGGCCGGTTCAAGTTCCCGATTGCCTTAAAGAGGCAGTTGGAGACGGAGGACGGTCGTTTTGTAATCCGCCAAAGTGTCTATGCCGAGTGTTTGGAGCTGTGGACCTATGCCAGTTTCAGGGAAGAGGTGGAGAAACTCCAAGAAAAACTGAATCCCTACCGTCGCGAGGACCGTGAACTGCTGCGGAAACTTACCGAAGGCAACATCATCGAGCTCGACTCGAACGACCGCCTGTCGGTGCCCACAGAGCAGAAGCACGTCATCGCCAAGGCGAAAGAGATTGTTCTGCAATCGACCGGCAAGTTCATCGAGCTCTGGGACCGTGAGGCCTACGACAGGATGAACACCACCGGCGGCGACTTCGCACTGCGTGCGGAGCAGCTGTTGGGCCAGTCGGAGGCAGAAGAATGAGTTTTGATTACCATAGGCCGGTGATGCTTGCGGAGGCAATCGAAGGGTTGCGCATCCGTCCCGAAGGCACGTATGTCGATGTGACCTTCGGCGGTGGCGGTCATTCGCGAGCCATCCTCGATGCTTTGGGCCCCGAGGGACACCTCTATGCTTTCGACCAGGATGAGGATGCCCGAGCCAATGCCTTCGACGATGCACGCTTCACCCTTATCGGCGAGAACTTCCGCCACCTGAAGGCTTTCCTGCGGCTGCAGGGAGTGCGGCAGGTGGATGGCCTGTTAGCCGACCTCGGTGTGAGCAGCCATCAGTTCGACACTGCCGAACGTGGTTTCTCGACCCGTTTCGATGGCGACCTCGATTTGCGCATGGACCGTCGCAATCCCCTGACGGCTGCTGACTTGGTGAACAGTGCCGATGAAGAAGGACTGGCACGCATACTGAAACTCTACGGCGAGTTGCCCAATGCCCGCCAGATGGCTCGTGCCATAGTCCGCGCCCGTGCCGAGCAGCCTATCGCCACCACTGGCGCCCTGCGCGAGGCGGTGAGCCGTCACCTGCCGCGCGGCATGGAGAACAAATACCTGGCCATGCTCTTCCAGGCCCTGCGTATCGAGGTGAACGGCGAACTGGAGGCTTTGAAGGCCATGCTTGAGCAGGCTGCCGGATTGTTGACCGACGGGGGACGGTTGGTGGTTATCAGCTACCATTCGCTTGAAGACCGGTTGGTGAAAAACTTTATGCGGGCTGGCAATTTCGAGGGCGAGGTGGAGAAGGACTTTTACGGCAACCCGCTGTCGCCATTGCGTCCAGTGGCCAAATGCACCGCCTCGGAGGCCGAGGTGTCCACCAACAACCGCGCTCGTAGCGCACGGCTCCGCGTCGCCGAAGCGACACGAACAGAGAACAAAAAGGAGAAAGATAGATAAGGAAATTCGCTACTGCTGATGGGAAACAAGTTTAGAGAAAAGATAGTGGAAGAGGGGCTGGAAGTCCAAGCGCCCGAGGTGAAGCCCGAGGAACCGGAAGTGACAGAGGCTCCGGCTACGCGCGTCCCTACGTCCCGCAAGAGCGACCGTGCCGCCCGTGGCTTGGGTCGTGTGCTGGGGGGCGACGTGCTGGCTGACAAGATGGTGCTGAAGCAGATTCCATTGGTGCTGCTCTGCCTGTTCTACCTGCTGCTTATTGTGGGCAACCGCTACCGTGTGGAGCGGCTGAGCCGCGAGAAAGCCGCCACCGAAGAACGCATCAACTACCTGCGCGAGCACCGCATACAGATGCAGAAGCAGTATCAGCAGAGTGTGAAGATATCGCAGATGGCCGAAGACCTGAAGCCTATGGGTGTGGGCATCACCAGTG
>Ga0310786_10007940_pt1 | contig 13729 bp, 31 predicted proteins | sample AusTroGonzalo_MG_FD_203881 | JGI IMG/M metagenome (GOLD analysis project Ga0310786, IMG submission 203881) | Bovine rumen microbial communities from tropical cattle in Woodstock, Queensland, Australia - Gonzalo_03 (v2) (version 2) | ecosystem: Host-associated > Mammals > Digestive system >... | reverse complement strand
CCATTGTTTAGCGAATAGTTGGAAAATGCCCTTCAGCCCTTACGGATCAACGCTTCCAGCCGTTTTTACCAGTTTCTGACATGGAGCTTCCTGCATATCCAGTGAATAATCACACTGAATAATGCTGTTTATGCATTTTCATCGTCAGGACTGCCAAGGTCAGGCATTCCAGAAATTTCCACCTTCAGCGCTGTTTCCTGATTCTGGATCACGCCTATTTTCCCAGCTAGCACCAGGACGTCGTTGGCTGCCTTGTTGGCTAACCATTCCGTATCAGAATCAACCTGTGTCTTTATCCTTTTGATCGATACAGGAACGTGCCGGCGGACTGTGGCTTTCAGTTCGTCCTGCCAGATCGCGTCTGCATCAGGCCGATGACGCCAGCGGTACATTTGCTGATACGCTCTATTCTTTTCCTGATCTGTACATGTCTCAGGGTCCAGATTGAATACTTTCCGGAGGATATCGTCAGCCGGTTCTCCTCTGGCTTCCATCCGGATAAAATTCTCGATTCTGGCCGTCATTGGACCGGTTGGTCTTGCCATCCGGATCGCCTCCTTCTGCCCCGGTAGGGGCTGGTCTCATGTTTATGTTTATGCCACTAAAACACTCATCTATCCTTTTTGAACGGATAGAAAGAGGAAGGGATTTTTTCTATTGATAAAGGAAGGGTGATGAGATGGAGCTTGGATGGTTACCGTAATCTCATGCTGAATTCACGATCTCAAATCCTGCTTTCTGCCGATCTGGCTGTGATGGGCTGGACGGTTTCCAGACACAAAAAAGCCGGCTCTTGGAGCCGGATGGAATCGGATGGAATCGGATGGATTTGGTTGGAATTGATTGGAGCTAATCTGGATATATATATCCACTATAGCAATAATAGCTGTCAAGTGCATGCAAAAACAAGTAGGCTGATCAAATATTTTTTTGATTTTTTCTGGAAATTTTTTCTCTGATCAGGCTGATTTTGGATGGATCGCGATCTTCCCGATGAGGAAAATCAACGGCTCCAGGGTTTTTGATGGGATCAGAAAAAAAGTGTTGACAAGGGGTTAAACACCTGTTATGATAGTGGCTGCCGGAAGGGTTAAACCCTACGAGCAGCAAAGGAGGAAAACACCATGACGTACACGATCTCCCGCAACGACGCTTTTAACAGCGTTGAAGTAGTCTTTACCGGAAAGCCTTCTGAGGCAGTCCGGAGCGCCCTGAAGGGTCTCAGGTTCCGCTGGCACGGCGTCCGCAAGCTCTGGTACGGCTACAGCACTGAGGACGAAGTCAGGCAGGCTATCGACCAGGCCGACGCCGGCAAGACTGATGTCAAGACCGCAGCCGCTCCGGAAGCTAACAAGTACGGCGTCAAGGTCGGCGATCTTTTCCGGGCTTCCTGGGGATACGAACAGACAAACGTCGATTTTTTCCAGGTTGTTGAGTTGGTCGGCGAGTCTTCCGTAAGAGTCCGCGAGGTTTCAATGGTGCTGATTGATGATAAGGCTGTTGGTCCGATGGCTGCCAGAAGGACCTACAAGACCAACACAAACGGCAAGCTTCTTCCGCCGGTCGCGTCTTCAGTTTTCATCAAGGACCAGACCAAGGGCGACCTGAAGCGGCTCAAGTCCTTCGGAACAGATAAGTCCAATGTGTGTTTCAGGCTGGACACCTTCGCCATTGCTTTCCTCTGTGTCGGAGAAACTTGCGAAGGCTACGAATCCTGGTATTACTGATCAACACGGCCAGCTCCGGCTGGCCGGCACCAGGGCTTCTACCGGAAACCTTGGTGCCGGGAAACCGGACAAATTGATGAGGAGGAAACAATTATGAATTCTTACCTGATGACCGCGTTCTCTAAGGAGATCGATTTCATGAATCAGTTCCTGGCCTATGAGAACGCTGACGAGCTTCAGCCGTTGCAGGATACCAAAGAAGCTCAGACTCAAATCGACGGAATGCTGGAAGGCATGACGGAAGAAGAACAGGCCGAGATCCCGGAAGGGTTGAAAATGCCGGAAGTCATGCTGATCGTATTCAACCACTGCGTAGAACAGGCAAAGGATCGTGCCGAAAAGCGCAAGGTGCAGGCGGAAGATGATTCCTTTGCAGAGGAACATCCAGGCTGGCTGCGGTTCCGGACGGCGTACCCTGGTGGTGCCTCCTGCTTTTTCGATCCGGACTGCCTGATTTCAGACCTCCGTCGCTGCGGCTTCGATGACAAGCATCGTGAAATCATCGCATCGGCCCTGATCGAATACCAGAAGCGCTGGAACGCAGACCGTGCCTGATCCCGGCACCTTGGGCCTCCTGGCTGGCGGACAACAGGAGACCTAATAGCCGGCACCAGACCGGAGAATGGAGGAATAGTCACGATGGATATGACCAAATACATGCAGAGCCAGTACGGCGTCGAAAAGATTGGCCGCGACCGGTACCATGTTCAGTACCGAATCAACAAGAAGGGCGCTGAGTGTTTCCGCACCGGCGACCGGGACGAATGCATGGCCAAACTGGCAGAGCTTTCCGCAAAGCGTCCCGGAATCTACACCATGCAGACCCGCTGGACAAGACTTGACCGGTACGGAAAAGAGCTTCAGCCTATTGAAGGCATCGGCTGGACATGATAAAATCAGACAAAGGGGGTTTAACTGATGGGCAACTACGACAGCGACAAGCGGAACGCCCGGTTTTTCGGGCTGAAGCTTTCCCGGGCAACAGACCGGGAACTGATCGAACGGCTGGAGAGCCAGCAAAACATTCAGGAATACCTGAAGCGGCTAATCCGCGAGGATATCACCAGAACTAAAACGACCGGGGATTGATCCCCCGGCCTTTTTTGTCTTCCTTTCCGTCCGGATAGCGCCTCACTGGACAACCTTAATCCGGACATTCACCTTTCCCGCAGCAATGCGACGATAAACACGACACACAACACAATCAGCCCCGGGATGATCCAGCAGACCAGCGTCCGCCAGAACGTGATCCAGTCAAACGGAATCATTCAATCTCACCGCCCTTTCATGCCGGACAATTCCCGGCCGTTTCGTTATCTTTCGGGATCGCTTTTGAAAACATCGCCGATCCTGAGAACGTATTGCCGACAATGCTGTTTTTGTGAAACGCACCGCTTATCGTAATCGCTGGCTCTGATCCTCTTGTGTTTTGCATGACGTTTCCTGTGATCGCAGAGCCGGTCACGTTCGTCAGCTTAAAAAACGGCCCTTCGCTGTTTTTGAAAATGTTCCCGTTCACGATGGACGCCTCCGTCTTTCCGGCACATTTCAGCCATGAATTAACTGTCTGCTCTGTGCCTGTCCAGTATCCCGAATCAGACAGGAACGTGTTCCCTGATATTAAGCAGTTCCGCATTCCTTTGCGGAAATCCATGACATCAAACACGCCGCGAATGCCCTGAATGACGTTTCCGGAAATGTTCCACCCCCAAGCCTGGTCATAGGCCCGGATCAGGAAACCGGTGCCGTTGTCGATCGTGTTCCCGTGGAAATGCAAACCATAGGCATGTCCTGTCCTGACAACCAGGAACGAACTTGCGACATTGTGCAGACGGCAGTTTTTGATGCTGATTCCGCGCTGGTCATAGCAGGCCGGATGATTTTTGTTTGAATCATAATCATCGTCCCAGTAGAAATCAGCCAAGCACTGGACGCTGCCGACATGGGAATCGACTAGCTCAAATCCGCGCCCTGTGAACAGAGCGACGCGGTAAAACCCTTTGATGCTGCAATGCTCAATTCGGATATCATAGTCGCAGACTGATTTGTCCATCGCGTTGATGAACAGTCCTGCTCTGCTTCCGTTCACTGCATTGCTGACGATCCGCAGGCCGCCGATGTGGAGAAGCTGAGTGTGGACATCGAACAAAGGGACGGTTTTCGGTTCCTGGCTGTCCGTGAAATCCGCGACAATGATGCCGGTGCTGGACATTCTCCGGAACGGCTCCGAATAAATCCTTTTGCACTGTGGATTTGTAATGACAATCGGCCTGGTTATCCGGTACGTTTCCCGGTTTGCAGTAGGGACATAAACGTCATACCCGCTGTTGACCGCAAGCTGTAACGCATCAGTGTCATCAGCTTTTCCGTCTGCCACTGCTCCAAATGTCTGTGGAGTAACGGCATTATTTGTCATTCCCATTTACCGCCTTTCCAGCTTTTTAACTCTCTTCTCCAGAAAATGTAACCGAATCAAAATCAATGCAATGTTAAAGAAAATCAGAGCCACATCAAATACAGTTAACTGAACAATATCCATCATTCCCACTTCACCGACCTTTCTTATTGTTGCCTTTAAGTGGTATGCGGTTTGTAATACTTCAGAGCATAAGCAACTGCTTCCTCTGGATGATGCACAATGTATTGCGGTATATGCAGATAGTCTTTTGAACAACCCACCCACCAATCTTTTCCTTGACTTTCAACTATAAGAACACCATCACAACCGAATACAGGGCATCTGCATTGTTTAATCTGTCTGTTGTATTTCTTATTTGCCGTTCCCATACTTTACCTTCTTCACCGACCTTCCCCTTTTGTCCAATCATCAAACGTTGGCTCGTCTTCTGCTTCCTTCTCTTTCAGCAGTTCCTTTAACCGTTTCCAATCGTCCTCAAGAGCATGAAACATTCTGTCTTTGTGTTCCTGCTCTTTAAGCATGGCAAGGGCATACTGGAGCAAGTCTAAAGGAACGTTCACATATTCTGAATCGACAGCCAACGAGGACTCGATACGCTCCACAATTTCGCTGATAACCTTCTCCCTGTCAGGCATTCCGCATCACCTTTCCCAGTTCAACCAGCGCCCAGCCGTGAGCGCGGTATACGCTGTTTCGATCTGTGTAGTTCATTTCATCGCTGACGGATCGGAAGGACATGCCCGCCAGATACCTGAGTGAGAGCAGCCGACGATAGTTTTCCTGCGGTATCTTTTCGATCATTTCCTCGGCATACCTCACAATCGCGCTATACGCCCCTAATTTTGCGTTCAAGGCATCCAGGGTATCAACAATGCCAACTGCTACCGACTCCGTCCTAGAAGACCCCCTAGAAGCCGTCACAGGGGTATCCGTGCGGAACGCCGTCAGGGACATGCCCAAATCCTCATAGTGACTCAATCTGGATTTCAGCGTCCTGATCTCCCGCTCCGCGATCTGAACCTGTCGCATGAACGTTTTCGGAGACATCGTCCTGATTTCGTCCCGCGTCATCCTGCTCCACCTCCATCCTGATTTCCGTCACTGACTCCTGCTCATTCCCGAACGCCATGCCAAGCATCCATTCATCGCAGCCCGGGATCGTTCGCTTTCCTTCCCGCTGGCATTCCTCCTGATCCTCGCACCAGCCGCAAGCGCTCCCGCCGGCAATCAGGCAATCAATGACCGCGTTATACGCCTTGACATCGTTCCTGTACCGGCTGTTGCTAAACTCCAGCTCCTCAATGTGTTTCGCCGCTGCTTTCAGGCTCTGTCTCTGATTCATCCGTCACTACCTCCGTCAATTTGTCCAGCACCGCTGCTATTTTGTTGATCTCAATCCGCAATTTGTTGACCGCGTCGCAGAGGCGCTCCAGCGCCGTCCTGCCTTCCAGGGGATCGGATTCCTCATAAATCCTGATCCCCGTTTTTGATTCCTTCATCGCGCTTGTCCTCCTGTTTCAGCTTCTGCCGCCAGTACCAGACGCGGCTGTGATCCGTGTCGATCAGCGCACAAATCTCTGTCGTTGTCAGGCCGTCCCGGATCGCCTGGATGATGGCGTCGCGCTTTTCCCTTTTTGACCGGTCATGCCTCGCGTCGAATTTCCGCATACAGCCGTAGCTGCAAAACACATTCTCCCGGCCATCACCGCCCCGCTTGTAAACCCATTCCGGAAAAATCACAAACTGTTTCCCGCAAACAGAGCATGTCCGCTCCTTCCCGACAAAATCATCCACGGCCTATCCTCCCTTCAGCTTTCATCCTCGCGATCCGCTCCGCCATCCGCTGCATTTCCTCATCAGGAACGCTGGAATAGTCGCGCTGCTCAAAATCCTGGGCGATCACCCGCTTGACAGGTTCCGGTTCCGGGGAGGCGTTCCGCCTCGCCCAGTTCCGGACCGTTGCCCGCCAGTCTTTCATCGGAGATTTGCCAACCAACCATCCTTTGCTGGCGTAATAGTCACAGAATCGCTCCCCGTCGATCACCTCCAGCCCAGCTTCCCGGCAGAAATTTTCGACGTCCTCCGGAGTGGGCGGGGTGAACCGCTTGGCGGTCACCACACTCTCCGAAGGAGAGTTATATATATCTTTTTCCTTTTTTTCTTTTTTATATTGTTGTCGTTTGCCTGTCAGTTGCCTGTCAGTTGCCTGTCGATTGCCTGTCGTTTCACTGTCAGTTAGACTGTCATCTGACTGATACAGATCGTAGTTAACCACAGTAATTACACTGTATCTGGGATGTCGGTTGACTGTCAGTTCGCCTGTCGAAAAAAGATGCTCCAGCGCCGTCCTGACTGACCGGATCGTTACGCCTGTCTCGCGAGACAAAGACGGAAGACTTGTGACAAGCTGACCACGCCGGATGACTTTTCCTTCAAAATGACCGTCAACGTAATTGGCATTCAGCAGGATATGCAGGAAGACGCGGAACGTGTTTGGATCGTGATACCATTCCCAGCCGGTGATCTTCCTGTGCAGCCTGATGTAGCCGTTACTGTTGTTCATCTGTGTTCCTCCGATATTCCGCAAACCGGACTTTTTCTCCGAACCGGTTGACAGATTCAACCAGTTTCCTCTGGAAATGCCATCCGGCCTTCTCCAAATCGTTGATCCTGGCAGCCAGTCGCATGATTCCGCATTCATTCAGGGCCTGCATGGGATTGATGCTCCCATGCAGCGCCACGAACGTCACAACGCGTTTGCACTGTTCGCTCAGATCGTCAAACGGCAGTCTGATCATTTCTGCCCGCCTCCTTTGCTGGTGCCGTACAGATCGTCAATGATCGCACCCAGCTTGTTGTTCATGATCGTCAGCAGTTCGATGATTTTGTCCAGCTTCGTGTCCATGAAATGCGTCGCCTGGATCGTCACGCTCTGCCGATGCTCCACGACCTGTGTGGCGGGCTGTTCCTGCTTTTCCGGAGCGGGTTCCTCCGCCTTTTCCTTTGCTTTGACAGCAGCCATCTTCTTTTTCTTACTCTTGTAGAATTCGTATGAGATGGCCTTGTATTCATCAAATGTTTCTGCCTGTTCAATCAGGCTCACGCTCATAAAAGACAGTTTCATATACTTGCCGATTTCGGTTTTGGAACTTCCGCTCTCCAGGAGCAGCTTGACCGCGTCAAAAACGCGTTCTGTGATTTTCGCAGTGTAGTTAGCCATTACTTTTTCTCTCCTCTCAAATATTGAATCAATTCCTTCCCGGTTGATCTGCCGTCACAGAAGCGGTAAAGGACCCCGTATCTTTCCTGCATTGTGATTAATACTTTCCTCAATGTCGCAGGATTAAATTTGCATCTTGGGTTTCCGAATCTGTCCAGGGGCGGCTTCCATAGATCAAGCCGCCCGCTGGGCAATACTTCTTCAGTCAGGACAAACAGCGTGATCCCACATTTCTGCGCTCTTTCGCATTCTGCTCTGAATCGTTCGTGATCTCGGAAGACATCCATTGCAAGCTCCGGAACGCCGCTTTTTGTGTCCACAACTATGTCGCCCTTATTGCTGATTTGATAGTCACCGACCAGCAATTTTGTCCGGATAATTTCAATGCCTTGTTGTTTACAATAAGCCTCGATATTTTTGTGCTTTCCTGGCCTGTTGCGTACATCTTCAAACAAGACCATACACGTCACCATTAACAGAATAGATTTTTGTTCCGTGTTTAATGGCTGTTGATAAATAACTGTCGTTTTTTCGACCAAGGAATTTTGATGCTTCAGACATTGAATAGAAATCAAACATCTCCCCGTCTTTTGTAAGCGTTACCTTCTTCGCCAAAGGATTGAGGCCAGTCCTGAATGCATGTCGTGTGTTTTCGCTCATTGTGACCCACTCAAGGTTATCTGCTTTATTGTTCAGGGGATTGCCGTCTATGTGGTTCACTGTTAAATCTTCCCGGTATCCTTTGCACCAAGTCATTGCAACAAGCCGTGCAACAAGAAACTGCTTATGATCTCCATCTTTCCACAACGAAACCATCTGATTGAACACCGTTTTTTTGCCACCTCTTCTTGTGAGATGCAGTTTCATGATTCGTTCTTTCCAAACCCTGTTGCACCTTGCGTTGATTGTTCTCTTTCCTGCAACAGATTTGATTCTCCCAAGGTTTGATGCTTCGTACAATCCTTCATATCCGGGAATGCTTTTCCATTCTTCCATATCATTCGTGCCTTTTTGATCCGGGAAGGCTAACCCGTCACTCAAAAGGGACGTCATCCGTGTTGACCATAACCATCCCGCTCTGCTGATCCACCGGAGGCTCCCAGGCATCGCCCCTGGGTTCCATCGGAGGCAGCGTCGCTACCTGTCCGTTCCGGACCTCGTCCACGATCTCCAGGAATTTGATCTTTGTGTAGGCGCTGCCGTTGTATGTCCCTTGCTGGACATTGATCCCGATCAGCAGACCGCGCAGGCCCTGTTCGTTCCAGTCCCAGTGATAGCCGGGATTGCTTTCCTCGATTTTCGCGACAAAATCCTTAAAGTTGGCCATGTCGCTTTCCGGATACTGGGCGCGTTTGTTGTTCTCATTCGGGACGCGGAGCCGGAAATCGCCCTTGTATTTGGCAGGATAACGGCTCCGGTCGTTCTGACTGTCATGCTGGAATCTCTTGGTGTAATAGCCGGTATAGGGGCCTTCCGCGACATCAAGCCGCAGGATAAGCGTCTGATCCGGTTCGTTGCCTTCCAGCTTGACCGCGACGATCTTTGCCACATAGGGACCGGCAGGAAGCTGCTCATAGCCTTTTTTCCTCAGTTCGCTGGTAAATCCGTTGATAGGTTTCATCTGTTCGTCTCCTCTCATTTGTCAGCCCAGTCGGGCCTGTTCTCCAGTTCTGTTTCCTCCGCCCATTCGGCGGAATCAATTGTTTTCACGCAGTGGTTGCAACCGACAACCATGTCACCATTCACATAGACCGTTTCGCATTCGGCTCCGCAGAGCGGGCAGATGATCAGCGGCGGGGACGGCATGCCGTCCCGTTCCGCTTCTCTGATCCAGGGCGCGTCAGGGATCATCTATGGCCTCCATTTCCGGACCGTCATAGTCCTCATCATCAAATGGAAGACCGTCATCGTCCTCGCCCCGCGCCAGACGATACTGTTCTGCCAGATCGCGGGCTTCCATTGCCAGATCATCCAGTTTGTAGAACAGAGCACATTCATCCGGGAAATCCCGCCTGTTTTCGCCTTTGCACTGGTAAAGCTCCCAGCACTGGCGGCTATACCGGCACCTCTGATGGCAGTTTTTGTCCGCCGGCAGAAGCTCCTCGCACATCGGTACGTTGTCCTCATCGTCATAGAGATAAGCCATGTTCGCACCTCCTCAGAACGGGATCTTGTCCGCCGTCAGGACGTCTTTCTCAAACGGCTTGTTTCCGGCATTCGCAGCCTTGGCTTCCTTCTTTGTCTCCGCCTCGATCTGTTTCTGCCCAACAACCGCGTTCACCAGTTCCTCCGCAGAGCAGATGCCTCCGCCATTCAGCCCCAGTCCGATCATGCCAAGGCAGCGCCCGACAGCGCCTGTCTCGCAGTTGGAAGTCAGCGTCACAAAATCACCTTGCCGCATGAACCATGTTCCGTTTTCCGTTGTCGGACACCACACGTCCTGCGGAGGAAGATTGTTTACTTCCATCTCGCTGAACCACGCACCGTCCGTCTTTTTGATCGAAAGCGTGTAGATCGGCTTCGTGGAGTTTCTCATCATCCTGCTTTTGATATGGCCTGTTGCAATACCAAGCCTGACGCACATGATCTGAACTGCTTCGACCAGATCGTAATAGGTTGATGAGAATCCTCTGCTTTCACCGTCCGCCATCATCATTGATTGATAACATCCTGCAACGTCATTGATGTCAGCCTTTAACATTGCCGTTTTCAAGTCAGCATATGTAGATATGCCGAACAGCCCAAGAGTCGCCCTTACCGAATCAGCCGGAACATACCAGGTGTAACACTGTTTCCATGTTTCATCCGGCATACTGTCTTTAACGCCTTTTCCAAACAGCGCCTCAATTTCTCTGACATGCTTTGCCTGTTTTATTTCGGCGTTTGATGGCATTCCGTTTTCTGTGCGTTTTATCGTGCAGTCGCACATAAGCCATCCAAGCATTTTCCCTAAATTTGATGGCGTGTATTGCTGCTCGACGTTTTGCACAATCTTCTGGCTCACTTTCAGGTTTTCTGTTGCCTCTTTATGCAACATTTCATACTGGCCACGCACAATCCATTTGTGTTGATATGTGCAACGAGCTTTGAATCGGCTTGTCTTCATTTCGACAATTGGCTTATCTTTATAAACGTTGATGCCAGTGACACCGCACAATTCAACTTTTCCAGTTTCAATGTTCATGCTATAAACCTGATCTCCGGGTTTAATCTGGTAATAATATTTCCATCCGTCTGCTGTAAGAATTTCAGTATCGATTGGAACGCAGTTCTCAATGTGACTGGTGCCGTTGACCATGCCCTGACCCTGGACCTCCCTTGCCAGACCAGTCGCCAGGATCATCTCGGTGCCGTCCTCACGATAAAAACCGGCTTTAGCTTTCATAATGACAACTTTTCCGTCAGGGCTGATGCTGACGATCTCCGTGCGGATGAATCCATCCGGCCAGATTTTCCGGAACGCCGTCACGCGCTCCGAAACCATCGCGTAGCTTTTGCCCTTCATGTCGATCATTTCGATCTCAGAATTGACTCTGTCGATGTCTTTGTAGTCCATTGTTTTCCTCCGTTTTCTGTGCTACAATCAGCACGTAGTCTAGCCACTACACTCTTCTGGCACTGGTTCCGCCGTCACGGAGCCGGTGCTTCTTTTTTCTCGGCGCTCCGATTGCCATCGGGAATACCGGACGCGGCTGCTGGATATCAATCCTATAATTCACAACCACACCGCCCTCCATCGGCACACGGAGCGTCTCCGGGAAACGGCTTTCACTTCCCCCGTCCCAGATCGCTGTGATCCTCACCAGCGGATGCCTTCTCTCGCTTCCCACGCTTCGGAGCCTCCTTTACTTCGATCTTCTCCACGAATGCCTGAATCTGACGGATCAGATTCTCCGCGCTGTTGCTGGAAAACTTGATTTCGATCATTTGGACACTCTCCTTTTGAACCATGCAATTTCACTGCTGACTTTTTCACCGACTTGCCACATTCTCTTAGCGTCGGAAAGCTTGAGAGATTTAAGCTTTTCGATAGTGTCAATCCCGTTGCGCGTCAGAATGTTGATAGTTCTGTTAGAGACATTAATGCGAATATCTACGTTCTCGCCGGCAGAATGCAGCTTGCAAAGTTCAGAATCTTTTCTGTCTTTTCTTGTGGACTTTACATACAATGCCCGCGCTCTTTCAGCACCAAAGCCCATCTGCTCACCGATGGATCTGAATGTCATGCCGGATTCTCTTAACTCTTTTACTTTCTGCCTGCGCTCATTCGGCGTCATCAGATCACCCCCGCCGCCAGCGCAAACACCAGGATCGTCAGCACCGGCATCACGATGGACGCCAGTTTCAGAAGCTCCTGCTCCACGATCTGATCCTCAGTCATGGAAACCCGAACTTTCCTGCCGTCAGCAGCCTTGAATGTTCGTGTCATGGTTCTCCTCCAATCAGCCGGATCACCGGCCCTTTCCAGATTCTCAGGTTCCGTCCGCGCCAGAAATGCGGGACGTCCAGTTTCCCTTCCTTGGCGGCCAGGTTGTAACTGTAAGGATCACCGCCGGCCACCAGCGCCATCACTGACGGGCTGATCGTCTCCGAAGGGAGACCCTTCAGGAAGGCGATTTTTTCGTCAGTTGTCATCCGGCTTCTCCTTTTCCGTCGCTTCCCGGGCAGCCTTCTCAGCCTTCCAGCGCTCCTGGTCCTCAGCGTCCTTGCGATCCATCTCTTCCATCTCCGCGATGATTTCATTCGCGAAGTCCTGACAGAGCCGAAGGTGCTTGACCGCCGTGGCCATCTGGCTGTCGCTCAAGCTTTTGTCTTCAAGCAGTTCCCGCGCCACGCGGCCGATGTGTTCGTCAAAAATCTTTTTGACATCTTTTGTCCAGTACAGTGACATTATTTTCTCTCCCTTCTTTGTTGTATCTTTTTAAGATACTCAGTCCGCAAAAAAAATCTGCATCATTTGTTCCGCCGTCAGGCCGTATCTTTTCCGGATCGCATTCATTTCCTTGATGTTGAAATCCCGCTTGCCGTTGATCTTCACACTCAACTCACTGGCCTGCATGCCGATGGCAGCAGCAAGAGATTTCTGCGATTCGCCTTTTTTTGCAATGACGGAACGAAGCTCGTTCGGTTTGAACATGCTAAACCTCCTTTCTATTGTATCTGGAACCGATACTATGATAAACCAACCACAATATCTTGTCAAGATATTTTTTTCTTGAAAAATGTAATTTCTTTTGTTACTATAATAAACGCAAGGAGGAGAGGCAGATGACCATCGGAGAAAAAATCAAGCGCCTGCGGAAGGAACGCGGGCTGACGCAGGAGGAACTGGGCAATCTGATCGGCGTCCAGAAGGCAGCGATCAACAAATATGAAACTGGGATTGTTGTTAACCTGAAGCGGGAGATCGTCCATAAGCTGGCAAAAGCGTTGGATGTGAATCCTGTCTGGCTTATGGATGATGAATCCGGCTGGCCTCCGGAAGGCGCGTCGCAGCCATTGTCACAGGAAGCCCGCATTCTTGCCCGGGGCATTGACAAACTATCCCCGGAGCAGCGAGAGCAAGCCCTGTCCGTGATCCGCGCCATGTTCGCCTCTCATGCTGACTATTTCAAAAAGGAGAACGACGATGAAACCTGACTACCAACGTGCCGCCATCGCCGCCACAGAAACCCTGATCAAGTTCGGAATCAATTCCGCACCTGTCGCACCGCTCCCGATCCTGAAGAAGCTCCCCGGCGTCCTTGTCGTTTCATATCAGGACATCTGCAACGAAACCGGGCAGGACAGGCAGTGTGTCATGTCCATGTTCGGAGAAAAGAACCAGGATGCGTTTACTTCCATCAATATCGTTGACGGAAAGACTCAATACCTGGTCACATACAACGCCCTTCTCTCCGTCAATCTCTGCCAGCGGGCGCTGGCCAGGGAACTCGGTCACATTATTCTCGGCCATGACGGGAGCCTTCCGGAAGACGTGCGGTATGAAGAGGCAAAGTGCTTCGCCAACCATCTGCTCTGCCCGCGTCCGCTGATCCATGCGATCCTCGCGACAGGCACCCGGCTGACGGTGGAGGTTCTCGGAAACCTGACCGGCTGCTACGATCACTGCCTGTCATGCATGAGGAAGCTCCCGGGGACCGATGTGCCTGCGGAACTGAACCGGGCAGTCAGGGATCAGTTCATGCCCTATGTCAGGAATTTCTTTGAATTCCAGCGCTTTGCTTCCCGGACAGACGGCTCAGCGCTGGCGGATTTCGGGACATACATGGAAGGATATGCCGAATGATCTGCGAGAAATGCAAGCGCGAGATTCCGGATGACGCGATCCTGTGCTGCTATTGCGGGAAGAAGTTCGTCCGG
>Ga0310786_10007939_pt1 | contig 13732 bp, 12 predicted proteins | sample AusTroGonzalo_MG_FD_203881 | JGI IMG/M metagenome (GOLD analysis project Ga0310786, IMG submission 203881) | Bovine rumen microbial communities from tropical cattle in Woodstock, Queensland, Australia - Gonzalo_03 (v2) (version 2) | ecosystem: Host-associated > Mammals > Digestive system >... | reverse complement strand
TTCGGACGAATAACAACTCCCTCGCAGATATTGTCCTCTATTTCTGGCAGATTGAAATGCCTGTAGATGTTACTGGGGAATGCGTTAGGGAAGGCAAGGCACTCGTCCAGCGTTCCTTCGAAAAGGGTCTCGGCATAAAGGTAGCCTGCCTGCGCGAAGATATGGTTGGCGGTGTCGACGTCCAGGTAAAAGGCCTTGTTAGGCGTATAGACATAGATGTCGAAGCCATAAAAGTCGTGCCCGGGGCAGTAGTAGACACCCTTCTGGATGGCCGACATGGCACCGATACGCTTGACCTCCTTGTGCGGGTAGACGCCACCGAACATCTCTCCGTAGACGATGATGGATTGGAGGTCGGAGAAGCAGTCCTTAATCATCCCGAATGCCTTGTATATACGCTCGCGATAACGTTCGGCCAGTTCCTGCCACTGGTAGAAGTCTTCGCCATCAGCCACCACAGCCGTACGCTTGGCAAACTGGATCTGCTGTCCGTCGCAGAGGAAGCTGCAGTTGGAGCCGTGAACCTTTTCCTGCACCACGAAGTGGGTTCCTGCGGGGGTAAGATTGTGCACCTTTTCCATGAAGGCGTCGTCGAAGGAGTTCTCGATGGAACTGTATTTTTTGAATGTCAGCATAGCGTTTTGTTTTGGGCAAAGTTAGGGCTGCGGAAGGCCGTTTCCAAATCTTTGCAAGCTTTGCAAGAATTTGGAAATGAAATAGATAAGTGTAATGGAAATAGAACCGTGAAATGCAAATCTTTGCAAACCTTGCAAGGATTTGCAACGTTGGTTTTGGCGGCATACCTTTGCAACAAATCTGCGGGGTAATGCAGCTGTCAGCTGAAGAGTTTCATAAGCTCTTAGTCGCAGGTTCGAACCGACGAACGAGCGAGAAAAGAAGGTGCTTGCATCTTCTTTCGAGCAAGAAGGATGAAAAGCCGAAGACTTAACCCTGCCCCCGCTACCTATAATTGGATGTACTATTAATTGGATGTACTATGAATACTAAGTATGAATTTGAATCTGTCCTGTCGTTTACTGCAGTATCAGTGATCGCCGTTTTAATGATGGTATTATGCTCGATGATCATGGCATGGCCTGTGCAATTACTTTGGAACTGGTTGGCGCCCAAAATCTTCGGTCTGGGAAGACTTTCGTTCTTCCAGGCGTTTGGGCTAAAGGTATTGTTAGGGTTGACGCTTGGGAAGGTGACCATTGAGGATAAACGAAAAAGAGAAGCAAGATGACCCCGTTTCTTTCATTGTTGGTCGGCCCATATGGCCAGGCCTTCGCGCTTATGGATGAATATCAGTTTCTTCCAACGCGGGAGGATTTTAAGGAATTCACCGAAGAGATGTACAATGCCTATTTCAATAAGATGGGTATGCCGGCAGAACGCCTTTATCAGGTGCTTCCCGGAAAACAAGGTAAAGGACAAAAAGTTCTTGTAGTTTCTAAAACAGAAATGGAAGAGGTGCTCAAAGCAAGAGAGTTTATTGAAACTACCCTCTCCAACAATCCGGAGATGAAAGATGCTACTGATTTGGAGAAACTGAATTACTTCAAGTCTCAGTTCTCGATATTATTCCGTAATCCCAAAAATAGCAATGAATAAAAAACTGCCTATATCCGTCAGTGAGCGGAAATGCTATGCTCAACAGTTGATTCATTTTAAGGTCCTTCCAACTGCTAGAAACTTCTTGCCTTTGACATATGACATGAAAGAAGCGCTCTTTGGAAGCATTGTCGGGGTTAAAACAATGTTTGTGTTTATTCCAATTGATACTTCACAGATGTCTGTCCTCTCTATCCTCGAGGCCGAGGAAAAGATCATTAGAGAAGGGAAGAAAGGGAGTCTCCATATAGTGAGTGAGGAAGAAAGAGATGAAATGATGGCTATTGCTCTTGCGCTCAATCAGATATTGATGGAACACGAGGCCACAGAAGCACTAATCACAGATAAGGAAAAGATTGAGTTTCTTATGTCGCAATACCCGGAATTGAATGATTGGCTGATGGAAGAGGATTCATCAGGGAAGAAATGCAAGATCTGAGAATAGCCAGATCCGGCTCGGGGAAGTAAAACAATCGGCAAATCCAAACGAATTCAAGCTTGAAATTGTTTGCGTTGTTGAATGATAATCGCTTGTTTTTGCCTATGATAGAACAGATGGTTCTGGCAAAGAGATATCCAATGGAAGAGGAGAAGCCGCAGGTCCTTGAAGAACCCTCGGTGGCTACGGAGTCTCTACCTGAGAACGTGTGATGGCAAGTATGATGTCCGTAGACGAGTACGTTGACGAACTGATTGATCGGGTGCACCAGGATTATGCAAATCTCTTTTTTTCATCTTTTTCTTTTACATCTTACCAATCATTCCTATATTTGTAGACGGGTGCACTAACCACGGCGCCCTTCTGGAACTATGAACGCTTTCAGTGACATTGATTCGTTGCTGCGCGTCATCTACCGGGAAAAAGACATACTCAGATTCCTGTTTGTGAGCAGGAAGGCACCGTCGCTCCGTACAGAGCAGGCGCTGGAGCATTTCCTATCCCAGGACCGTCGCCGGCTGGAATATCTTCTTGAACATGGGGTCATCTGCGAAGCGGACGGCGTGCTGGTGCTGGAAGATACTTACCTGCGTTTTTTCGAGGAGGTGCTGGAGGTAAACGAGGAAATCAACGTGCTTTCCGTGAAGCAGCACATCGATGCCCTGAACGAGAACATCGAGTTATGGCTCACTGTTGGCACGGATGCCCGGAGGCATCGCTATATGGGGGAGATCCTCAGAATCCTTCGCAACATCGCTCTCTCCACCCACCGCAATGTCATCGACCTCAAGCGGGCCATCGACAGTACCTACAAAAATGAGCGGGACTATGCCGTCAAACGTAAGCGCCTGGAAATCCTGGATCGCAAGCGGGCCGACATCGCCCTTCTCATCAAGGAAGCGGAAAAGCTCTTCGACGAGCGCCAGCGTGTGTTTTTTGGTGGCCCGTCCATGGATGCCCACCTGAAGGAGACGGTGGCTATGGTAAAGGTCGCTCTTACAGAGTCTTATCACGGCTTGCTGGAGCTGGACCGCCAGATTATCGTGTACCTCAATAGGATTGAGGCGGAGCAGCGGTTGGTGGAGAAGATCCGGCGCATAAAGTATTTGAAAGACCAGCTGGGATGGGAGAGCGGAACGGATGTGATTTGGGCGCTGCAGACGCATCGGCCCACTTTTCTGGAGAAACGCCCCAGGTATAACTGCCTGCCCTCGCTGGAGTCCCTGACCAATACGCCCGACGGTATTGCAGCCCTGAAGGAGGCACATGCCGCCCTGAAAAACCCTACGGCCAAAAGGCGGACAGATCCGGAACCCCTTTCCAAGGAAGAACTTTCCCGGGGCGCGGTGGTGAAGGATATGATGAATACTTTCCAGGTGCGCAGCGCCTTCCTTGGGGGCTCGCAGGACCTGATGACTTTTCTTACAGGCTACACGTTTTCGGAGCCGCTTTCCGAGGAAGACCGGCTTACGCTATTCTGCCGGTTGGCGGCCGAGTTCTATGAAGACTTCCGCATCACGGAAGATTACCATGAGGCGGGAACTTTCCTATATCCCCTGATTTATCCGCGTTAGACGATGATCAAGACTAAAGAGATATATGAACTCCTCTCCCGGGGAGGATTCATCAGCCAGGACAGTACCAGGGCCGATGTCCGTCGGCTCTATGATTATATAGAGGAGAATTTTGACGAGTATAAGGCTTATTATCAGGGAATTGGCTTTTTGCTGGAGCAGGGGAACGGCTACTTCCATTTCTCCCGGGAGGACTCTCGCACGGAAATTACCCGGCGGCTCACTACCCTTGGCGTATGGATAGACCGGCTGGATTTTGTGAAAACCTTCCATAATGGCTTCTCCACCGGCGTGCGCTTTACCCCATCGACCATCACCGAAGCTGTTTCGGCCGATGTGGAACTGAAGGAAAAGGCTCGTAATCTCTATCACGGACAGCACAGTGCCAAGGATACGGTGCAGATGCTTGTAGACGATATGGAGAAGGCCGGGTTTATCGAGCTGGAGAACGAGTTTGAACAGATCTACAAGGTGACATCGGCCTTCCATTTCTTGGAAGGGCTGGTGGAAATGCTAACGATAAGCGAGGAGGAAGCAAGCGATGAGACAGCTCAGTAGAATTGTTTTTGTGAACAGTGCCAACATCCGTTATGGGGAAGTGCGCCTGGATGGAAATGTGCACTTGATTGGTACGCAGGGTGTAGGGAAGAGCACTGTGCTCCGCGCCATTCTGTTCTTTTATACCGGAGACAAGATGCACCTCGGTATTAGTCGGGAGAAGAAATCTTTTGACGAATTTTATCTTCCAGGTGCCAATTCCTATATTGCCTATGAAGTGGAGAGTGAGTTTGGAACCTTTACGGTGCTGGCTTTCCGCTCACATGCACACAGCGTCTTCCGCTTTATCGGTGCTCCGTTCCGCCGGGAATGGCTCGTCGACGAGGTTGGGGAGGTGACGGCGGACGCGTCCGTGATTCGTCGGCGACTGGATGGCGCTCCCATGACCCGCATCGTGGACGAGTACCAGGAGTACCGGGATATCATTTATGGCAACAAACGCGCCATCGGCAAGGAATTCTCCCGTTTTTGCATCATGGAGACGGCTAACTATCAGAATATTCCCCGTAGCTTGCAAAACGTGTTTCTGGGTGCCAAGGTTGATGCCGACTTTATCAAGGATATCATCATCCGCTCCTTGGGAGACGAGGAACCCGGCATCGATCTGGTGTATTTTAGAAGCCAGCTTGCCGGCTTTGAGCGGGAGTATAATGACATTTCCCAGTGGTTCCAGAAAAACAAGCAGGGAGAGGTGGTTGTCCGGCGCCAAGGTGAAAAGGTGGTGGAACTGTACCGGAATCTTTTGTATCTGGACGATGAACTGACAGGAAGCTTGCTCGAACTTCGATATGCCCGTCGCCACGCGTTGGAACGTATCCCGCTGTTGGATAAGCAGGTGGAGGAAATGGAAATCCTGCAACAAAAGTGCAAGGAAAAACTGGACGACTTACAGGATAAGTATAACCGTGAGCTTGCTGCCCTGGAACAGGAACTGGGTGCCCTGAATGACAAATTGGATAAGATTCCGAAGCTTCGGAAGAAATACGACGAGATTGGAATTCAGGTGCTTATTGAAGAGGATGGGCAGGAGCCGGCGCTTAAGGCATCATTGGAATCGGCCCAGTCGCTTCGCTCCCGGCTCACCCGGGAGTATGCCGACATTACGGCCAAATACCAGGATCGTGAACGGGAAATGAAACTGGGTTTTGAAACCTGGCGTGCAGCCCGTCAGGGAAGGCGTGTAGAGATTGGTGCGGCACTGAATGCGCAAATCCAAAAACTCTCTGAGGCTTTACAGGAAGGCTTGTCCGGCGTTGACGTGGCTTACCGGGAGCGCATTTCCGCCCAGAAGAGTATCATTGCAGACCTTCAAGAGCGAATGGCGGCCCAGGATAAGCAGCTGGCTCTGTCGGCCCATCTTTCACCCTATGCGGAGGATATGAAGGCGGCGCAGAAAGAGTTATCTTCCCTCTCTGGCGAAAAGGGTCGGCTGGAGGCCTCCGTGAAAGTACAGGAGGCTCGTATTGAGGCACTGATGCAGGAGGGGCAGTATCAACAGCATACCCAGACGCGCGAGTGGGATGATAAACTGGCTGCCGCGGGTATCGAAATGAAGGGGCTGGATGCCGGGATGGCGGAAATCGACGGGTTACTTGCTTCTATGGATGGTTCTTTCATCCAGTGGCTTTCTCGACATCGGCCCGGCTGGGAAGACACCATCGGCAAGGTGGTCGATGAACGTATGGTGCTCTATGCTAAAAACTTATATCCTTCCGAAGCAAAGGGCGAATCCCTTTTTGGGGTGGATCTGGACCTGAGCTCTCTGAAAATGAATGTGCGCACGCCGGAGCAACTGATGAAGGAAAAGCGGCAGCTGGAGAAGGAACTGGCCGCACTGAAAGAACGGCAGGAGGGTATCTTGGCAGAGAAGGAGTCTTCGCTGGCCGCGCTCCGGAAGAAGTACAATGCTCGGGTTAAACCGCTGCGGGATGAACTTTCCGCTCTTCAGGCAGCTGCCCTGATGCTGCCAGCCAAACTGGAGGACGCCGGCAAACGCCTGGGCCTTCTGGAGGAGAATACCCGGAAGGCGCGGGAGGATGCGATGCAAAAGTGCAAGGAGACCCTGCAGGCCCTGACTGCAGAAAAGGTGCTGGCAGAGGAGGTCCTGAAGACGCTCATAGCGGAGAAAGAGGCTGAAATTCAAAGACTTCGGGCGGCGGACACGCGCAAGCGGAAGTCGCTGCAAAAGCAGCACGATGTGGCTTTTTCGCAGGTGGAAGCGGAGATATCGGCACGAGAGAAAGAACTCTCGGCGGCTTTGGAAGCGCTGTACGGGGAGCAATCCCGTGAGCTCGCCGGGCAGGGAGCCGATGCCACTGCGCTAGACAGGTGCGAGAAAGAAATCATGTGCCTGCAAGAGCGGTTGAAAAAGATAACGGATAGCAAAGAAGCCATTTTCAACTACCGGAAAGATAAAGAAGAGTACCTGGATAAAAAGGATATCTTCCTCGCGGAGAAGACCAAGGTGGAAGGAAAAAAGGCTTCTCTTTCGGAGCGTTATAAACTTAGGCGCAGGAAGGAGGAAGATGCCTTGTTCCATGCAACGGAAACCCTCCAGGAACTGAGGGAAACTCTTCGTCAACTGCAGGAAGGCCTTTCGGAAGCGGAAAACTTCGAGCAGAGCAATGCCCTTCCTGTCCTTCCGGAGGGGCGGGAGAGCAAGACCGACAAGACTTGCCGACAACTGATTGACACTATCCATAGGGTCTTGAGCGAAAAGCGGAACACGGAACAGACATTCTATCAGAGTGTCAATACATTTACATCTCACTTTAGTCCGGGGAATATCTTCGATTTCAAGACAGATAACCACTCCGATGAGGAATACCGTTCCTTTGCATCATCGTTGGCGGAGTTCATGGAAAGCGACAAGATAGAGGAGTTCCGCAGTCGCACCAGCGGGCATTACACGGAACTGCTTCTGCGCATTTCTCATGAAATGGACGAGGTCTCCCGCAATTCCTCCGAGATTGCCGGCATCATCAAAGACATCAACTACGACTTCAAGGAAAAGAACTTCATCGGTGCAGTGAAAAGCATCGAGCTCCGCATCGTTCCATCGGCCGATAAAATGGTCACCCTACTATCCCGGATTAAGGATTTTGCCGATGAGCACGGGTACGACCTAGATCAGGTGAACCTCTTCTCGGGAGCTTCACGAGACGAGTCCCGCACGGCTGCCGTCGGTCTCCTGCTCTCACTGATGAAACTGCTTACCGGTGGCGAGTATGCTTCGCGTAGCCGGCTCACGCTCGGCGATACTTTCCAACTCCAGTTCCGCATTACGGAAAACGACAATGACACCGGCTGGGTGGAGAAAGTATCGTCCGTGGGGTCAGATGGTACGGATGTACTGGTGAAAGCGATGGTGAATATCATGCTCATAAATGTGTTCAAGGAGCGGGTTTCCGGGCGTTTCTCGGATTTTCGAATTCACTGCGTGATGGACGAAATCGGCCGCTTGCATCCCCGGAATGTCCGCGGCATCCTGGATTTTGCCGGTGCGCGCAACATCTATCTGGTGAACGGTTCGCCCGTGCCGTACAATGTGGCGGATTATAAGCATACATACCTGTTGTCAAAGGAGGGGACGCGCACCGTGATTCAGTCCTTGCTTAGCCGGAAGGAGGCGGCTTCGGAATGAGAGCTACGTTGATTCAGGCATTTGCCTCCTTGCGACAGGGTGAAACGGTTCCTTTCAGCCGTTTCCCTGCGGCTTGGGGAGAGGAAATGCTCCAGGAGGGAGGTGTTACCAGTATCGTCAGGGGAAGTCGGAAGTCGCTGAAGGTGATTTCCAAGGCTGCTTTCGATGTTTATCTGCGAAGCAAAGGCCTGCAGCCGGATAAATTAGAAGAGACGGCCGAGGTCCTTTCAGAAGCCAGTTCACGTGCTTCGCAAGTTCAGTTATTGGGAAACTCCAAGGCGGTGATGGTACGCTCGTGTCCGGGCTTTCCTGTAAATGTAATCGCTCCTTTAAGTGTGAGGTTGGGGGAACATAAGATTTTGTTGTGCCCTTGCTCGGGAAGTTTTCAGTATATCAGTGATTACCAGAACTTTCGCATTCCCTCCGATGTGATTGTGGTGGGGGTGGAGAATATGGAGAATTTTCGCCTTCCGGAGCGGCAGACGGCCGTATGGGGGCAGATTCAGGATCAGTTTGGAGGTGACGGCGTTCTGCGCCTGCTACTGGCGTCGCGCTATCCGCAGTCCAAGGATTTGGTCACCTGGCTTCAGAGCATCCCGAATTCCTATGTTCACTTCGGGGATTTCGACCTGGCCGGCATACATATTTACCTGACGGAGTTTTATCGCCATCTTGGCGACCGTGCTTCATTCTTTGTGCCGGAAGACATTGAAAAGCGTTTGTCTTCCGGGAGCCGGGATCGCTATGATATCCAGTTCCCCCGTTTCGGCAAGATGGATGTTCCCGATCCCCGTGTCTTGCATCTTGTTCAACTTATCCACCGCTATCAGAAAGGGTATGATCAGGAAGGATATATAGAGAAAGTCTTTCATTGATTCAGTGCCTCAAACATTAGTTGCATTTTCCTTATAAATATGGGCTATCCGAAATTTTAGGTTGAAAATATCGTAATAGATACTATCTCTGAAAAGGAGGGGTTTGGTTGGAAACGGCCTTGCCCCTCCTCTGTCGTGTCAAGGTCCCACATTGTAAAATCTGGTTGTAATAGTATATCCACTTATTTCATTATAATAAAACAAATTACTATATTTGTAAAATCATAATGAAACAAGATGACTAAACACTCAAAGGCAATGGTCCTTCCAAGGAAAGTCCGGCGGAATCTCGAAACAGCGGGAGAGCAAATCAAGCTCGCACGCAAAAGACGCTCTCTGTCTCTGGAGGCGGTTGCAGAGCGTGCACAGTGCACCAAGCTCACGCTCATGCGTGTCGAAAAAGGTACCCCGACCGTCTCGATAGGCATATACGCAAGGGTTCTCTATGCCCTCGGACTCGACGACGACCTTCTCTTTCTGGCGCAGAAAGACCAGGCGGGGCAGGCACTCGTAGATGCGAAACTGATGAGGAAAAACGAAAGGAACGACGAAGAATATGATGTATTCGATTGAAATACTCGCCGCCTTCGACTTTCTCGGCGAAGAAACCAAGGTCGGAACCCTGGAGTATGAAAGGGTAAAAGGAGGCGCATCCTACCGTTTCTCCTACGAGAAGGCTTTCCTCAGTGCCTTCCCCAAGGTGAACCTTTCCGCAGACCTCGGCCGCTACCTCGGCGTCCAGGCCGCATCCGACCACCTCTTTTCCTTCCTCGGTGACGCCCTTCCCGACAGGTGGGGACGCGCCCTCATCGACAAGAAGGAACACATGGACGCGAAGAAGGACCGGAGGCTGCCGCGGACCTTCGACGATTTCGGGTACCTTGTCCGCATCGACGATTTCTCCCGCATGGGTGCCCTGAGACTGAAATATAACGGAAAATACCTCGGACAGGAGAACGGTCAAAGAAACGTCCCTCCCATCGCCGAGCTGGAGACCTTCATCCGGGAAGCACATCTTCTTGAGGAGGCCGAAAGAAAGAACCTGACGCCACAGGATACCTGGCTCAAGAACCTGTGGATACCCGGATCATCGCTTGGCGGAGCCCGCCCCAAACTCAGTATCATAGATACGGACGGGATCCTTCTCATAGCCAAGATACCATCGATGAAAGACACGTACGATATCGGACTCTGGGAGCATTTCGCATGTACCCTCGCAAGGACGGCCGGGATAAAGACCGCCGAGTCGCGCGTTCTAAGGGCCGGGCCCACCCCCTATCATACCCTGCTGTCAAAACGATTCGACAGGGATGCTGACAAGCGGATTCACTTCGCCTCCTCGCTTACCCTTACAGGGCTCAGGGACGGAGCAGGCGCAACCGACGGGAAAGGATATATCGATATCGCAGACGCAATGGCGGGAGACTTCGGCATCAACAACCTTTCCCGCAACACGAGCGAACTCTTCCGGAGAATCGTATATAACATCCTTATCGGGAACCATGACGACCACTTCCGCAACCATGGCTTCCTTCTGCGTCCGGACGGCTGGGAGCTCTCGCCGGCATACGACCTGAACCCCTCCCTCGAAAGGACGCAGGTTCTTGCCATATCCCCGTATTCGAACCAATCCTCCGTCAAGGAACTCTACGACTCTTCCGATTACTACCTGCTGTCAAAGAAAGAAGCGGAGGAGATCGTCGAAGAGGTTACCGGGGCTGTCGAGCAGTGGCGCCAGGTCGCAAAGAACGTAAGGATACCACCTGCCGAACAGGAGAGATTCTCGGAACGTTTCGACTGGGCTCTGGCGCAAACCAGGTCTGTTTTCCCCAAAAAGACGACGGTGAACATTCCCGTCCCTGCCGTCGCTGAAGAGCCCGCCGGTAAAACCTTCGAGGAGACGGCGACGGAAAGAATCAAGAAGCAGTATCCCGGAATTCAGCTCACAGGACGCTTCCCGCTGAAGACCATTGGAAAGGAAACCGGCCTCCTCCTTCACGGAAGCATCGACGGAAAATCCGTTTCCTTCGTTCTTGACTTTGAAGCGAAAGAAATCTGCCGGTGCGGCGGCCTTGCAAAGAAGGGCGGCTTTTACTTGAAAAACTGGAAAACAATCGACGGCAGGCCCGCAACCTATTCCAACGACAGGGTCTACTCACTGGAATTCAAGAAAAGAAACGGAATCGGACACCCTTGACCTCCTCCGCCCCTCCCTTCCAACCGATATAAACAAACCGAACCAACCCGGACAACCTTAAGAATTACAATCCGTCGCACAAATAACGATTTCCAACCAGATTTTGCAGTGTGAGACCTTATCCATCTCTTCACTAATTCAAGAATTCCAACCACATTTTGCGGTTAGCCAATCTTCTATACCTGCTTGGCCGGGTTGTTATAGTCGTCTGCGTGCTCTTTGCGGAAGTCCTCCAGGACGTCTTTAGCCAGAAGCCCTCGCCATCGGCTACCACGGCGGTGCGCTTGGCAAACTGCATATGCAGCCCGTCGGAGAGGAAGCTGCAGTTGGATTCGTGGACCTTTTCCTGGAACATAATTCGGGTTCCGACAGGGGGCGCACCTTTTCCATAAAAGCGCCGTCGAAGGAGTTCTCGATGGACCTGTACTTTTTGAATATCAGCATAGCGATCCCTTTTCGTCAAAGGTAGGGCGGTTTTGGTGGGCGTACAAATCCTTGCAAACCTTGCAAGGATTTGCAGGGAAAGACATCGACTTGTATCTTTGTCGGAAAAGAGAGGAAAATGGATCAGATCTACCTTACTGCCGACCTACATTTCGGCCATCCAAATATCCTGAAGTATTCGCCCAATCGACCGTATTCGGATAACGTGGATATCGTGGCGCATGATGCCTGGCTGCTGGACCTCTGGTGCAGCAGCGTGGACAAGCGGGAGTATGCGAAGAACAACTATCGGTCTGAGGTTAAGTAATAATATGAAGATTCAATACGCTTCGGATCTGCACATGGAGTTTGCAGCAAACAGAAACTACATTGAGCACGGGGGCCTGGAGCCGGTGGGCGACGTGCTGGTGCTGGCAGGGGATGTGTCGTATCTGGGGGACCGGAATATGATGAAGCGGCGATTCTTTGACTGGTGTGCAGATCACTTCCGGGAGACCTTCATCGTGCCGGGGAATCACGAGTTTTATCACGGCTACGACATCGCTCAGACGATGGAGGACTTTGATTTTGCGTATCGTGACAACGTCCTGTACTTGAATAACAAGAGTGTGGTGCTGGATGATACTGAGCTATTCTTTACCACTTTGTGGACGAAGATAAGTCCGCTGCACATCTGGACCATTCAGCGGGGGATGAACGATTTCAGGAAAGGAGTGCTGGATGGCGCAAGGTTCTGTGCCAACGATGTGGATAGGCTGCATCAACGCTGTCTGGAGTGGTTGGATTCCGCATTGAGTTCATCCACGGCGGTTCACAAGGTTGTTGTGACGCATCATTGCCCAACGCTCCGCAGCGCGTTCAATGGCTATCCCGGTGGATCTCTGAATTCGGCCTTTCAAGTGGATTTGGATGCTTTCATCGAGGGATCGTGTGTGGACTATTGGATCTATGGACATACGCACTACGCTGGCGGTTCCGGCGCAAAGATTGGCGAGACTACACTCCTTTGCAACCAGCTTGGATACGTGTTCGAAAACGAGCACCTGGCCTTTGACGGGAGGGCCACAATAGAACTATCCTAATACCGCCCTGGTGCGGTAGAGGCCCGATTCGTCTCTCGCGATGAAATACGGCTTGGCTTTGCGGAGACCCAGGGCTGCGACGAATTTTCGCTTTATACGGGAGACGTTGGCGTAAAAGACCCTTTTGGATTCGGCGCAAAGGGATTCCAGGGCGTTGGCGCGGAGGGGCGGATCGTCGAAGCAGGATTCTTGCTCATAGATGCGGCAGAGTTCTTGCCAATGAGCCAGCAGTTGGTCGGCAGCAATGCCTTCCGGGTGAGAGAGGAACAGGCGATAGAGGGTGCGCTCCATCGGGTTGAGAGCCACATAATTGCTTTCATCCGGCAGGAGGATGATTCCCCGCCGCTGGCCGATGACTATGCTATGCCGCCTTCTCATGGCTGCAAAGATGCGTCCGAGAAACGGCGAAACCAAACGATTACAAGCTTGTAATGGTTTGGAGATGTCGAATGTTCTGCTAAGGGAGAGGCCCAATGGATTTGGCGTTTCCGGTGTTTCTGCGTACCTTTATCACATGACGATACGAGGTAGCATAGAGGCGCAGTTGATGTGGCAGCTGCTGAGCTTCGGGACTGATGGGGTGCTGAAAGAGCCGGTGGCGGATTATGACGGAATGCTGGAGCGGATGGAGGCGGCAGAGTTGCTGGCGCTGATGGAGAAGGTGCAGGAGCGGCTGAAGGTGATGGGCGTGTCTGCGGACGCCTCCGAAATGATGCCGGAGTCCGATGCGGCGCCGGTGGAGCTTTATATCGGCCGGCATTACACGATCCGGACGGGCGCATCCGACGGGCTGGTTTTGCCGCTCAGACCGCTGGTGAAGGCACTGCTGATCCTCTTTCTGCGGCATCCGGAGGGCATTTTGCTTAAGGAGCGGGACCGATATCGGCAGGAACTGGAGGAAATCTATGCGGTCATTTGCCCGAACACCGCCATCGAAGTGATTAGGTCGCGGGTCGGGCGCCTGGTGAACCCACAGGACAATTCGTTCAGCGAGAAGGCATCTGTACTCAATGCCCGGCTTGATGCGTTCCTACCGGTGGGGAAGGCGGAGAACTATAAGATCCAAGGCTATAACGGCCACCCGCGGAGAATTCCGCTCAATCCACTGTTTGTGCACTGGGAATTAGAATAATTGCCGGGGAGAGACGCATTTTTCTTATCTTTGCATAAATTACTTTTGCAAGTTTACTTCTATGACCCAGGACGAACGTTGGATGTTCCGGTACAATGAGGTGAAGGACTTCATGGAGAAGAACCATAGGAATCCGTCGAAGCATCGGCTGGAGGAGCATGATATGCTTAACTG
>Ga0310786_10007938_pt1 | contig 13734 bp, 12 predicted proteins | sample AusTroGonzalo_MG_FD_203881 | JGI IMG/M metagenome (GOLD analysis project Ga0310786, IMG submission 203881) | Bovine rumen microbial communities from tropical cattle in Woodstock, Queensland, Australia - Gonzalo_03 (v2) (version 2) | ecosystem: Host-associated > Mammals > Digestive system >... | reverse complement strand
AGTATTTATCTGAAATTACTATAACTATAAAAGGCGTATATGTCAAGCCACGCAAGGCAATTTTATCGTATGGTTACAGTTTTTTCAGCAGATTTTAGGCAAATAAACCTCTGTTTCTAGTGAAGTTAGGCAATCAGTCCCCCCGTTCGGACAAAAAACTACATTTCAATCCACATCAGGACTGCCCGATGGACAGTCATTTGAGCTTTGGATGATTATTTGCACCAGACGAGGCAATGATGGTCAGACCAGCTTCTCATTGTGGCAAGGCCATTGAATTATGGCGGTGTCAATCCACAGAGCTTTTCAACGGCATTAATGACCTTCCCAATGGGTATGCGTTCAATGCAGTTGTGCTTGAAGGCGTCAGGACAGTTCCCGCGACTGCAGCCCAATTCGGAGCATTCGGGGTAGCAGCTAAGATGGCGGGGCGATCGATAAGGAAACCAGATGAATCGTGTCTCGTCGGTGGCTATGGTGACACTAGGGACATCCAGCGCACACGCCAGATGCATCAGGCCCGTGTCGTTTCCAATGACACACTTGGTGTAAGTTGGAGCATTCATCAACGCCGCAATCTCCCCGAAGTTCAGCCCCGCGAGCCATTCGAAGCCAGCTGCGGTGATATCCTTCGCGTAGTCCGCTTCGCCAGGCCCCAGCAGGAACAGCGGGACGAGGCCGCGCTCTCGCAATCGTCGTGCCAGCTCCAGATAGTTCTCCGTCCCCCAGTCCTTGTAGCGGGAACTGGCTCCACGAATCAGAAGCGCCATGTTACGCAGCAGCAACTTCGAGGCTGAAAAAAACTCATGCACGAAGGTGTTGAGCGCCAGTTGGGCGTACTGCCGGTGATATTGTGGGTTGACAAGGCGGAGTAACGCAGCACTTTGCTCGGTGACGCTCGTATTGCGTCGGAACTCCTCGTCATCCCACATCGACAGCGGAAGCCAGGCGTCATAGACCTCTCTGCAGAGTGCCTCAGGTATTTTGACATTCTCGTAGCCGTAGGCATAGCGGTGCCTCAACGCCTGAACCATATTCACGCTGTCCCGATCGTATCGAGTGTTGCAGACGGCCTCGAACTCCATCTGCGGCAGGTCGTCTGCGTGCCATTTCCCTGGCTCGTATTCACAGACATAGTCGCAGAAGGCGTAGCGTTCAAACAACGATGCATTTGTCTTTGTGCAGAATACGGTAATACAACATGGCGAGTAGAGCCTTGAAAGTTCCTCCAATTCATTGATGGTGACAAGCGCATCACCAATCAAGTCCTGTGCAAAATAAGCGATGTGGCGGAAAGTCGCCATTGGAAGTCCTAACAATTCCTGGCACGCACGATACCCTTGCATTAAGGTGATCTTGCCGATGCAGCTGCGCACGCAGGAGCCACAGTCAGTTCCATCTCTTCTGCCGCATTCAGGCATGACCAGTTTGTGCCTTTTCTGGTCATATTGAAACCAGTTGTGCGCCCCTGTGAAACTGAAGAAATGAACCGTGGGAACGTCAAGACAGGCGGCCAAATGCATCGGTCCCATATCATTACCAAGAACAATTTGCGAATGCACCATACAATAGGCCAGCTCACTCAAGGACAGGTTGTCATAAAAAGAATAGCCGCTGGCCCGAATCGCGTCCCGCAATGCCATGTCCTGCGGCCCCATTACGAATAACGGCGTGATTCCTTGGCTATCCAGCATTTTTGCCAGCTGCAGATATTTCTGGATGGGCCAGTACTTCACCAATGCGGTCGTGCCGGGCAGGAACAACGCATATTTGCCGTCAGGCAACCCATTCGGGCGTGTGCAACGATAATTTTGTTCGTCAAGCTGTGGACAGCCATTCTCATAGTCCGGATTGACGAAACGTATGATCTCAGCCATCTGCTGTGAAACAAACCGCCTTTTTTTCAGAACAACCGCGTTCCAGTAGTCCAATGGCACCCATTTGGTGAATATTACCTCGCACTCCTCCTTTGAGCGAAACAATTCCTCCATACCGTATGCCTCGCTGTAGTCCATTTGACGCAGCATCTGCGTCCAGCTTTCCTGATAACCGTGGTTAAACACCACGTCAAAGTGCTCTTTAGGGACTTCGCGGAATCGAACGGAACCGCGAACGCCTCCATCCAGTTCGACCGCTTTGTCGCAGAATGAATAGTTGCCATACAACTCCGCAATGAGCGGGATGGCGAAAACCGTGACGCGGCAGGGCGCATAGAGACGATGGAGCTCTTTCAGTTGTCCCATTGTGACGATGGCGTCCCCTAGTGGGGTAAGCGGGAAAAACGCGATTTCCTTCATTTGGCTTCACTCCCTTGGAGAAAGGCCCGTGCGTTCGCACTCATAATGCCGTCGCCGCCGATACTTCGCATTTGTCGCATTCGCCTCCTCATGTATTCGGTGCAGGAAGTGTTCCAGTATCTCAATGGAGCGGGGAAGTCACTGCCGTACATCACACGTCCAGGTGCGACTGCCCAGACCGCCTTGACCTCATCCAGTTCCATAAATGAGACATCCACCCACACGTTCGGGCATTCCCGAAGCGCACGGACTGCATCCTGGACATAATGCCCGTGCGCCAAATCCATCCTGACTGCTGGAAATTCCCTGCAATACGGGAGATAGCCAGCGCAACCGTCCAAATCATCATTCCCCGTGTGAATTTGGACTGGCAGACCTCTTTCTCGGGCGATGGCAAGGATGCGCCTGAACGCTTTCGACCGCTTCGTCCATCTGGCCTCTGCGCCGTGCAGTTTGATGCCCTCATAAAAGGCGGGGAGCCTATCAAGGGAACCGTCCCATTTGAGGTAGTCACGGCTAACCCAGAAGAAGGGGTGGGCCTTAAGGCCTTGCAATGCAGCCAGCCGCAGGACCTCCATCGCTTCAGGATGCATAGCCTCGGCATGCGCATCCCAGCAGGCGTTGGTGCTGCTGAAAACAAATTCGTCCACGCCCGCCCAGCGCATATATTGCAAAAGGCGGGCGGGTGAATAGTAGTAGACGTCCCCTCCCTTGCCATCAAGGCGGGGAAAGTAGCCGACGTGGACGTGGGCGTCAAATACCTTGTGAACGGCGGATTCGCTCATGCAGTTCGTCCACGACCTGATGGTTGATTTCTGCTACCTTACAGAAATGTTCTGCTGGCGTAAAGATGTCGTTCCCCTCGTTGGAGTTTCGGCACATACAGATGGAGCAGTAGTCGCGGTCCTTGCAGACGGCGCATTTTGGGAAGTCCTTGCCGCGCACGGCCCGCAGTCTGAGTATGGCAGGGGATTTCTCCCAGACCTCTCTAAGGCTCTGCGTGTGGCAGTTGCCCAAATCGTAGCCGCCGAAGGCGGGGCACGGGTAGTAATGACCGTCCGCATCCAGGCACATACTGTCGATTCCCGCGCCGCAGACCTTGTTCTTCATCCATTCCTCGGGAGAAAGCATATCGTTCTTCTTGACGGGATTGAAGTACTCTGTGTTCATCGGCACGGAGCGGAATACGATGTCCTCTAGCAGATGGCGCGTCTGCTCAAGGTCAAGGCGACATTTGGCCACATTGCAGGCGTCGCCGTTCATCTGCCCCATTATGATGAAATCAGTCTGCGCATCCATCTTCAGGCTTCTGGCGTATTCGATGACGGTCAGATAGCCCTCGTAGTTCTGCTTCATTGTAGGACAGGAGATGCGGCAGGGGACATGGGCTGCGCGCAACTTCTCAATGGCGGTCTTGGTCTTGAGCCACGAACCGGGTCGCTGGGTGATGGTGTCATGGATTTCAGGATCCATGCTGTAGAGGGAGACCTGCACCGTGCTTTCCGTCTCCCGTAGAAGGCGTACCTTGGCATCGTCGCACAAGGTCAGGTTCGACAGGATGCCCACAATCAGATCCTTCTCCCGCGCATAGCGCACGATGCGGTCAAAGTCGGGGTGCATCATGCATTCGCCGCCGGAGAGCGTCAAATTCAGCCCCTCCATCGCACGGAACTCGTCGATGACGGAGCATATCTTCTCGAACGGCAGAAAAATGGGATTGTATTCGGGAATGTAGCAGTGAAGGCAACGCTCCGTGCACGCCTGTGTGATGTCCAGTTGAAGACGCATCAGCGTAGGATGCTCCTCGAAATATTTGCCCAAGACGCTCTGTGGCATGAAATCCGCCTCCGCATGGCTGACGGCCTTCATGTCATGGGCCGTCTTGGGATCCGCCACGTCATAGGAGAAGTCTTCCTCCTGCGCATCCAGTTCCTCCGGCGTGGCCCCCTCCAACACCACCTTTGCGGACAGAAGCGGAGCGAGGAATCCATCGAAATCGGCCGCAATCTCCGCTTCATCCGCATCCACAAAGAGGTCGCAGATGTTCTTCACAATCTGCACCTTCTCCACAGGAGTGCGCGTTAGCCAGCGGAAGAAGGGCTCCGCGTTATGAAACATCTGGTCAAAGGAGATTATCCTCCCCAGAATGTAGGTGAAGCCACCGTATTGGCGAACAAAGGCGTTCTTGGATAGTCTCAGCAGCATTTGTGGTCAGTAGTTTAGGGTGGGAGGGCTATAATGGAGAGATGGTTGATGTCTAAACACTTATTTCCCGAATATCTTTCGTTTCACGGAGGCAAAGGCGCATTTCTGCGGGCTGTGCCGCAGGATATCGCCCGTGGCGTTGAAATTGTGGGCGGGGCACACTTTGCAGTAGGGACGGTTCTCACAGACAGCGCACGTGGGGAAGTCGCGGTTCCTCAATGCACGCAGTGCATTGAATTTCTCGCTGTTCCAGACTGCCGACAGCGTATTGGTATGCACATCGCCAAGAACAAGGCCGTGGGTACCGTCGCAGGGATAGTAGTGCCCTTGACTGTCCAAGCAAATGTGCGCCTTGCCGATGTCGCAGACCTTGTCCTCGGCTGCGGGCATCCTGTGATTGAAACTCCCATCGAAGAGGCTGCGGTTCTCTGTCATAAAAGCCTCCAGCTCCGCAGGCGAGAGAGCGTGCTTCAGGTTACTGTCGTCTTGGTTGCACTGCGGAAAGATGTCCACGTCGGGAATTAGATGCATATGGTGCGCACGGGCGAATTCCACCAGCGCGCCGTAGCCCTCGCGGTTCTCCTTGAGGACGGGGGCCGCGAGGCGGATGTGGATGCCAGCCGCCTCGCAGGCGAGGATGGCGTCCATCGTCCGTTTCCAGCTGCCCTTTAGGCGTGTGACCGCATCGTGCTGCGCGGGATTCATGCTGTAGAGCGAGACGTTGATGAACTGCGGATCCACCTCCTTCAAAACCTCAATTCTCTTGTCGTCGCACAATGTCAGGTTGCTCAGGATAATCATATTGATGTTCTGCACCTGGCAGTATCTAACAATGTCATCAAACTGAGGATGCATCATACACTCACCCCCCGAAAGATGCACGGTCAGCCCCCCCATTGCCTTGTACTCGTCCAATGCTTTCTTGACAAACCCGAAGTCCAGAAAGCGGTTCGTATATTCAGGAATGTAGCAGTGGACGCAATGCTCCGTGCACGCGCTCGTCAAGTCAATGTGCAGTTCGGCAGGAATATGGTGCTTCTCAAAGAAGCTCCCCAAGGGAGTCCAGCCGTCATCGTACGTCTCTTGTTTTTTCGCAGACGACGTGCCTAGCGCCGCGTTATCCTCCAGAGGGGAGAGGCCTTCGACCTCCCAGATTCCCTTTGCGAGAAGTATTCCGTTTGCAATCAGCGGCTGGCAGAAATCCCAGAAATCCCGGTTGAGTTCACTCTCTGGAATCACGAAGCATTTCGCGAGTTTTGGGACAATTGCATCTGTGTCTCGCCATTCCCAGGCAAGCTCGTCCAGAAAAATAGCAGCGTTCTTCAACAGTATGCACGCGCTATTACGCTTATTCCATAACAGAGAATCCATCAAAACATGACGAACATATACATTTGGCGATAGTCGTAGTTCCATCTGCGTCAGTCAACTTAACTCATCTTCTTTATTTGTTGCGAGTTATAATGCAATAATTTCTTTTTCTGGCTATTTCTTCCTGAACAATCCACATAATTTTGACCAAAATGTCTTTATGTTCTCGTTTTCTCTTACGCTATTGACGGCTTTTGAAATAATATCAAACGCCGTATCCTCTACAACTGGGTTGCATAACAAGGCTATCCAGATATTATTTGATTTGAAGATTTCAGTTATCTCACTTGAGGCTAGTTTTAATTTTGTCAGCTCTGCACTTATAAGTTTCTTGTTCTCTTGAAGGGTTGAATTGAAATCACCATCATTGTCACAGAGTTTTAAGAATGCGTTTGGCGTCAACACCATGACCCTTGGATTTAGCGAATATTCATCAAAGCAATCTCTTTCTTCAAGCAAATGCCTTAATTCTATCTGGGCATTTACATCATTGATAAAGCAATGTATTTTTTTGTCAACTTTATTGTAGTATGCACTTTTTATTAGACTTAGAATTCCACCCGAAAAATCAGGTTTGTCCTCGGGGTATTTCAAGGCACTGCGCTCCTTCAGTGAACGAATGCGGCTCTGCGTGATGCCCAGTTGCTTGGAAAGGGTGTAATCATCAAAAGGTCGCTCCGCTCTCTTCTCATTCTCGACATAGCAATGGAACAACATTGTCTCCAAATCGGATTTGGACATGTTGCCAAAATTGTTCTTGAAATAGCATTCTCTAATTCTGTCACCAAGCAATTGAGAAAAAACATCTGCAGTCATTGCCATACACCTAAAAAACTTTTTGTGTGCTAAACAAGAAAGAACTTATGAAACAAGTGAGGCAAATGCACATCAATCAGAAAAATGAAAGAATAACATTTGCCCCACTGTCTAAGCTTGAACTTAATTTGAACTTAATTCAAGTGACCGCAATGGCAATCAGTGTGTTGAGTGCAGCACGATTCTGCACCAAAGGTACGAGTCGGGCAGCCCGCGACGTAGGACTTCTTGGCATCGCTCTTGGCAACGATCTGTGGCTTCTTGTAACTCTTCTTCGGTTCCTTCTCTTTCATTGTTGTTTCTCCTGTTTTGGACACCCCAATTCCCGCATTGCACCATGCTTTGCTGTAAGAAAATTGGGGGAACAAAAAATGAGGCTTGATTGCCCAAACGCTAACGAACAGTCATTGTTATTGCAATTGTTTCCTTTTATCTAGTTCGCCGCAAACAGGGCACCGCAGATCATTGCTCTGTCGGGGACCTGTCAAAGGACAAGCAGTGCAATAAATTGTGCCACAGTTTCCACATTTGAAAACAGTGTGCTGCCATTCCACATCGGCTCCACAACTTGGGCATTTTTTGATTTCAGCCATCTTTGTCTCCTTATTTTGTGTTTAGTCAATGCAAGCCCAGGAGGAGTCCTGGTGCAAACTCACATTTAGATCAAGATCTATTCTTAATCATCAGTTGCTTGAGGTGGGGCATTCTTTTTCTTCTTGAATAGGTAACCTCTAATAATCCAGAGAATGATGTCAACCACGAATACGCCACTGGCTATGTAGAAATACTGCTGAACATCAGCGTTTAAAGTGGAAATGTTGCCGTCCTTTGAACAGAAGAAACATATTGCCATAAACAAAAGAGGAACCACCGTTATGAACCAGAGCAAACGAAAACCGAAGGTTTTCTGCGGCTTGCCAGGTTTTCTCTGTGGCCCGCCTATCAGAAGCCATTTAATCAGAACACCAATGATTCCCAAGTCATTCTTTTTACATTCATCCATGAGTTGCGACATTTTTTACTCCCTTTTTAGTTGTTTCACTACAATTCAGTTGATACCAGGCAAATCACCTTTTAAATCTTTAGTATCTACCACGACATGCCAATTTGAACTATCACACAAAGGACAAAGATTAGCGAAATGCGGAGATTTTCCTCTGTCATAGCACTTCGTGCAGAACAGTTTGCCACAGTCATCACACTGAAGAACTTGACATTCAGATCCGTTTTCTGCCCCGCAATTCGGGCAACGCTTTATCCAGCCCATGATTTTCTCCTAGGTTTTCGGAGAATGAAACAATAAAAAAGGGTGTCTCACCTTCGTGATTCACCGAGGTTTAGGACGACCTGCAAATAGACACGAAAGGAAACACCCAAAGCGGGCGTGCCCTATGGTGCGTCTATTTGCGAAGTCTAACGAAGGTCCTAATTTCGGTGAATCGCTTGGCACACTTGCCGATGGCAGCCATCAGCAATATGATTTATGAGACATTACACTTATTATTGATTCAAAAACTCCTTGGTTGAATGACGCCATGCGACCGAGTGCCGCATAGACAAGTCCCTAATATAAAGACGCAATCACAGATTTCCACCCAAATTCACGAAATTTACGAAAAATCCCATCAACTCCGCTCAAGAATCTGCGACTGCGGCACTTGAACGGTTACTGGAATCCGAACTCCCTGCGCTGCTCGTCCCAGTCGTCGGGGATGCCCCTGCGGAGGCGGCTGAGGGTGAAGCCATCGGGGACGCTGCCGTCCAGGATGGCCTTCACGATGTCGGGGGCGAGGTTGACCATCTCCAGGCTGTGGAAGAGGAAGACGCGCTCCATCCTCGCCTTCCGCGCGAGGTCGGAGACGCTCTTCGCCTCGCCCGCCTCGATGGCGTCGCGGAAGCGCGGCCATTGCACGAACGCGCTGTACCAGTCGTGCCAGGAACGCTCCTCCTGGAATTGCTGTTCGCGGCTACCCATCATTCATCCGCATTCTTCCAGCCATTGTCAGGCGACCATAGCATATTCCTGTCATGTTCATACTTGAGACATGGGCCAAGGAAAGCCGCGATACTCATAACAATCTCTCCAAAATCCAGAGGAGCGTCCGACAAATGGTTCTTTCGGCAGAAAGCATGCCATTGGACTGGCTTTTCAGGGCGATGGGCAAACTCAACTGTCAGGGCGTATGGCAGCTCTCTCGGGAACTCGGTGCCGCGTCTTTGGAAGGTATTCTCAATGGCCGTCCGCAACGTTCTGGCTGAATGCTTTGCCAGGCGGGAAAGCTGCCAGATGTCGTAGAAATCCTTCATCCTGCTGTTGCTTCCGCCACGCACAATCATCGCCTCCAGTTTCTCCGCAATGACGGTCGCCATCGGGTAGATTTTGAGGCGTGGGGATGAACCGTCCAGCAGGACGGGAAAATCTGCCAGTTCAGGTGCTGGCGTGATGGCGTCGCCGACGCCGATGTCGAATTGCAGCGGTATTCTGACTGTTCCAATGAAGGCATTGAAGGTGACGCGTGTCCCGCCGTACTTCGTATCTTCGCGTATGGTCTCCACGGCAATGCCTTCTGCGTCGAACATGACGCCGTCAGAATCCTCCATTCCCGCAATGCTGACGAAAACCTTCCGCAGGTGTTCATGGCTCATATCGCCAAAGCAAAGGAGGTCTGAATCCATCGTCGGGCGCGAGTTGTTGCCGTTCTGCCATATCACGAAGAGATTTCCGCCTTTCAGGACAAAGTTGTCTGTATAGCCGGAAACGGACAGGCGATAGAGGAAACGTTCGGTTGCATACCTCAGCAGAATGTGCTGGTAGTCCTGCCTGCAAAGCCTTGACAGATTCTTGAGCCTGGCAAGCACGGAGGCTCGCATATTGGTGATTGTCCCCTTGCTCATAGCAGCATCATTTCCATGTATGGACGTATAACATTGGAGACGCGGCAGATTCTGGCTGCGTCCTCCAGTGCATCAGCCGTGAATTTCTTCAGGCGGTGTCCCTCGCGCAGAGCTTCCATCGCCACGTCCAGACCATATTTGTTGCGGAACTTGAAACAGTCCGCCACGGTCTTGGCAGGGGAATAGACGGGTATTCGCAGCCCATCCCGCTCAATATGTTCGATGCCGTATTCGTATGCCTCGTCCGACATTTGAATGCAAACAGGTGTTGGACTGCCTGGCAGTTGTGGAAGCCTGCGGCCAATGCGGACGGCTACCCAAAGTTCGTGCGGAGTCTGCGTGGTGAAATTGTGGAGGCGCAGGGCGGACAGAAGGCAGACGACAAAGTCCGTCCCCTTGAACAGAAGCGCCTCGATTTCAGGCATGGGGCTGATGTTCATGTCCTTCGGGGCATACACTCCCTGGCAAAGGCGTTCAAGACGTCCGCTTTGGCAATGGAATGAGAGCAGGGCATGGGATACGCCTTTGTCCTGGGCCTCCTTTGTCGTGAATGGCCTGCCCGCATTGATTAGATAAGTGAGACCTTGATTCATATATGCATCTCCTTGTTGATTTGCTTAAAATATAATCATCTTAAGCAGATTGTCAAACAAAATGGAGAATAATCTGCAATTTCGTTCAAATGGTTCGCAGTCCCGCTGAAATCGAAATACACAGGTGGTCAGTATGGATTTCGTGCGTAAAAAAGCCTGTGTCTAATTTGGGAGGTGACACACCCGCGTTCCAAGAAAACAGAGCAGAATAGCAGAATCGGCCAGTCGGGTGCTGACGGAATGCCGAAAATAAGGACGGGAATAGCTGAATCCAGCACGGATTTCGTGCGTGGAAAAGAAAAAAGCCTGTGTCGCGAAACACAGGCTTGAAGAAAGTGGTGGCAAGGAGCGGAATCGGACCGCTGACACGGTGATTTTCAGTCACCTGCTCTACCAACTGAGCTACCTCGCCATGTCAATATGTTGGGAACCGATGGCGTGCCTGGAGGGGTTCGAACCCCCGACCTTCTGGTCCGTAGCCAGACGCTCTATCCAACTGAGCTACAGGCACTCGAATTTCGGCGTGATATTTAAGATAAATCGTATTGTCAGGATTTCAAGCCGATTGACGAAAAAAACTGCTTTTTTGTCCGAAATCGTCCAGTCATTCCCGGATGCCAATAGTGTGTGTGGCAAGATTGTGGAGGCGAGTTGGAGTCGTCCCCAATATGCCTTCCTCGGACAGGGGTGTCGCAGGGCAGGGTGGACTAGCAGAACTCATCCGTCCTTTGGGGAATGGCTGCCTAGCGGTCTGTCGTATTCGGTTCACCCCAATCCTGTCCCAGGAGGTGGAGTCCGCTGTCCAAGCGGATGATTTCGCCTGTCATGGAGGGAGAGTTGGCCAGCAGGAGACAGGCGGCGGCAATTTCATCGGGCGACGTGCTTCTGCCCAGCGGCGACAGGCGTTCCAGCCTTTGAATTTTGCCCTGCGGTACGCCTGGCGGCGACATGACGAGGCCGGGAGCCACGCCGTTGACGCGCAGGCGCGGGGCCCAGGTCTGGGCCAGGGCCAGGGTCAGGTCGCGCAGGGTCTTCTTGGCCAGCAGGTAGGCACCGCTACGTCCGTCAACCGAATCGATACGGCTGTCCAGTATATTGATGATGCAGCCTTTTTCTATGCGGGCGGCGTATTCCTGCATGAGGGTCAGCGGTGCGAGGCAGTTGACCTGGTAGGCGGAGAGGAAATCTTCTGCCGTCGTGTCGGCCAAGGGTTTTCGTACATAGACAGAAGCGTTGTTGAGCAGGCAGTCGAGCCCGCCGAAATTTTCCACTGCCTCGTCAACCAGGGTTCTGGTAGCGGCCAAGTCGCGGAGGTCGGCCGTCAGGACGACATGCTGTTCCCCCAGGCGTTCCCGCAGTGCCTGCGCCTCAGCGACGGAGTGGTGGCAATGGATGGCGACACGCCAGCCGGCCTCGGCGAAACTGGCGGCCAGGCAGGAACCGAGGCGTTTTCCCGCGCCGGTAATCAGAATGGTTCTGGCTGTGCTCATAGTAGGGGGTTACCAGTCGATTTGGTGCACATCCACGGTCTTGCCGGTGGCGGCGGCTTCCTTGGCGGCGAGGCAGGTAAAGACGCTGCGAAGTCCGGCCTGGATGGTGGAGATGGAGGGGGTCCCGTACTCAATCAGGTCGTGGAAATTCTGGGCGAGCACATGGTCGCCGCCGAAATGTCCCTGGCCGTTGTCGGCGGCGTAGGTGCCGTTGAAAGGCTGGTAGTGCTCGATGTGCTGAAGTTCATTGGTGTACCAGTCGAAACTGACTCTCCCCAGCGGACCAGACACCGTAGCTCCGCGCTGTCCCTGGCGGCGAGTAAAGAAGACCTGGGCGTATGTGCCGATGGCGCCGTTGGCGAACTCGAAGATGGCGTTGGAGGCATCTTCGTTGATGCCGTCCTGCGGATTCCCGCAGGCCTCGCTGAAGACGCAAAGATGGTCAGTATGGACTCCGCCTACGCAGTTTTTGATGCGGTTGCGAGTGCTTTCGCGGCAGTCCTTGGCTTCAGGACACTGCGAGCAGACCAGGTCGCCTGGCTTCTGGCCGCCGAAGACACGCCCGCGCAGCCAGTTCGCTGAAATCCTGGTGATGGGCGAGCCGGCCAGTTCCATCATGTAGTCGAAATCGTGCGTCGCCTTTTGCAGGAAAAGCCCCTGCGTGACGGCGTAGTTGCGGTAGCCGACCTCGAAATAGACGCAACCGTAGGGCACATAGTTGAGCCCTGTGACATGCAGGACCTCGCCGATGGCTCCGCTGCGGATGATGGCCTTGGCCTTTTCGCACAGCGGAGTCACGCGCAGAGGAAAACTGACGACCACGGGCGTCTTGCTCCTGCGGAAGACACGCTCCAATTCCAATGCCTGTTCCATCGACGTCGCCACTGGCTTTTCCAGATAGATGGGCACGCCATACTTTTCCAGGGCGATGGCCATGGGCGTGTGCAAGTTGCAGCGCGTGCCCACGAAAATGCCGTCTGGCTTGGCGTTCTTCAATAGTTCCTCGACGGAATCGTAGAACACCGTATCCTTCTTGTCGCAGTCGCGAAGGTAGTTGCGAGCCGATTCCACGGCAGGGTCAACAATGCCCGCAATGCGGAAATCGGGGTCGATGCTGTTCATGGTTTCGCAGAGGAAATCATGGGCACGCAGACCCATGCCAATGACGCCAAGTTTCAACATGAGAAATTCCTTTTCGGTCAAATCAAATGAGGAGGTAACTCTTCAAAAGGTTAAAAAAAGAGGGAGGGCGCACCTCCGTGTGCGCCGTTGAAATCCGTGGGAAAAGTGGTTAAGGGCAATTTGCCGATGCAGAGCGTGGGCAGAAAAACCTTGGTTGTGAGATTGTTTGGCAATTAGAGGGTAGGGCGCGCGTCCCATGTCCCGCATCTCACACATGTGCGCACTTCATCAGCACAGAACATAAAATAATGCCATTATCAGCCTTTGCCACTTGTGAGGCAAGATTACTAGCCTCAAAATGGATGGCCAGACCTTGGGCATTGCCTTGCCAGTTTTATGGCTTCGCCGTTCAGGACAAGGGCTTTTTATTTCCAAAATGCGTCGTTGCCAGTGGCGGGGCAGAAAAATAGGTGTACATTAAGTGTCAGCGCATTTTTCACCTGCTCACAGGAGTGACAACATGACAAGAGTATCAATCCCCGCCGACTGGCCGACCGATACCTGGTATGGCTTCCAGCGGCATCATTTCACCATCGAAGGCTGCGAGGCCTGGCTGGTCGAGCCGAAATTCCCCTGTCCTGACCATCGCTGGACATGGTGTACGCAGTGGGCGGAGGCTTTCGTGCCGCGCGTGGGGACGGTAGCCTTGCTGGAGCACGGCTGCTACCATGCGCATGTCGACGTGTTCAAATTCAAGGGCAGTCCGACGGGCATGACCGTCATGCGGAAATTCCAGGAGCAACTTGTATCGCTTGGTTTGGCGCCGAAGGCCAACCTCATCGGCATGAGCTGGGGCGGCTTCTTTTCCCTCCGCTATGCCATGACATATCCCGAATGTGTCAATGCCATCTATCTCGATGCCCCGGTCTGCAATGCGGCTGACGG
>Ga0310786_10007937_pt1 | contig 13736 bp, 26 predicted proteins | sample AusTroGonzalo_MG_FD_203881 | JGI IMG/M metagenome (GOLD analysis project Ga0310786, IMG submission 203881) | Bovine rumen microbial communities from tropical cattle in Woodstock, Queensland, Australia - Gonzalo_03 (v2) (version 2) | ecosystem: Host-associated > Mammals > Digestive system >... | reverse complement strand
AACCCTTATTCCAAGCTTCTCTCTGTATTTTTCGGCCCTTCTTCCATAACGAACATTATAACTGCGAGTACACCATTCAAGATTTGAAGCGGAGTTGTTTAGCGGATTCTCGTCTATATGGTTTATTTCCTTGTAGTTATTTGGGTTTGGGATAAAAGCAAGCGCAACAAGTTGATGTATCTTATGTCGCCTATGCACGCCATGTTTCGATAAAATAACGTCACAATAGTTGTTTCGCCTTTTTCCAATCCTTATGGACATTAAATGTGGTAGATTGGTATTTCGATAATAAAGGGACAATATATTTCCGAAGCTCGACACCTTGTATAACCCCTCGTACCCGGGAATGTCTCTCCATTCTTCTTGTAAATGTACACCATGGTTGTAGTGTGAAGGGTGATTAACTTGTTCGCTCATAATTCTATTTACCAATAGGATTTCCGTCCATGTCAACAGTCTTTCGCATGAGGGCGTTGTACTTTGCTATCGAGCAACACGTGGCAAAGCTAAAGGCGTTGCGTACGCTACTCTTCAAATAGACCGTTTTCCCATGTTCCGTAATGAAGTCAACGAGTTTTGTTACCCTCTCTACGAGGGTGTCGTGGTCGTAGTAGTCGTGCTTTACGCCAGAACGAAGGCCAATCTTGTAATGGTCGCAGCAATCAATGCTATCTCGAATCACCTTCTCGGAGCTATCCCAATCAATCACCGGCTCAACGCTGGCGAACGTAGAAAAACTACAACTCTTCATCCGGCGCATTGCCATAATGCGCTGATCATTGCTACTGGCATTGGGCTCCATATCGTCGCGGCCCGTTAGCGTAAAGCCAAAATGAATGTTTGGCCGTCTCCATCCGGGGATACTGCTCAGTTCTGTCATGAAACGATAGTCAACAGAGAAATCGCCGCACTTCGTTAACACGTAGACCGGAACGTCAACCTCATTGCAGAACAAGATTGCATCTAATGTCAGCAGCCTGGTTTCTTCAATGAGCGGATCGGTAGTAAACGATAGGAATATCCCGTTAAGCTGACACTGCGCGAGATTCTTACTAACCTCGTCCATGAAAATTGAGTATGCCTTTTCCCGGGTGCCCAGAGACCTCTTTAATTTCACCTCTGTACCACCCAGCTGCTTGCTCGGAGCGCCACGTTTGAGATAGCAATACTCACAGTTATGCGGGCATCCAGTGTAGAAGTTGCACCCGATACGACCGTACTCCAGGGCGGCCCCTTTGGGTGTGTAAATTACTTTTCCGTTTATCATATCGCTAATAGAGTATTCGCCAATCATCCGGGATCTTCTCGCCAGAATGTTTCTCGTATGCCATTGCAAGCTCAAGCTCGTCCAGGCAGTCAAAGTGTTCAACTTCCTGGAGGGCTTTAATAATGTTCTGCCAGATTTCCTTCGTCATTACGACAAGGTCTGAACGGATATACCTTGTAGCGCCGGTGCTTGGCTTCGTATCGAACAGATTGGTCGGCACATCCATCCATGGCGCAGGAATATAGATTTCTTTCCTGGAGTCCATTACTTTTTCCTCCGCTCGTTAAATCTACGGAGCACCTCTTCGTAGAACCCCTTTTCGCCCATCGCAATAAGCTCCTCTTCTGGCTTTTCCTCGATAAGCCTATCAGCAATACCAATTATGCGCCTCACGTCTCGCCAGGTCAGCTCGGAGCGTTGGACCTCGGGCTTCTTGAGCTCGTTATACAGCTCAATCATAGCAGCGCGGCGTTTCCCCTTCAACTGCTCTATAATGTCGCTGAGGATTGTCTTTTGTTCTATGGAAAGCCTAATGGGCTCAATGCGAAACGATACGCTACCGCTGGGGAATTCGGCTCCGCGTTCTTTGATTCCGTACCCGTTACAGCTAACAACCCTATCGGGATTGTTGATCCAATCAAAATGCCCGGGTTCATCTTCAATCATATATGATACGATTCCTCCAGGGAGTCTTATCGTCTTGAGAACTTCATACGACTTTCCTGCAAACACTATAAATTTCGACTCTGCGATCTTATTATCCGGCTTGAGCTTTTTGAGCCACGCAAGAACATCGTCCACCGCGAGGCCTTCCCACTTCACGTTGGCGTTGCCAATCTTGAAGCCCTCAAAGTATTCAATGAGCCTTTCCCTTATTCTTTCGTCTCGGCTGCTATCGGCGAGCTCTTTCAGCCTGGCTTCCGCCATCTCCTTACCGTGAGCCGCCATAGCGTCCTCTATCATCGAAAGGATGCCCGCATAGACCATTCTTTCAAATTCTTTTTCCATCATAATGATTCGGTTTAACAAAGGCACGGATGGGGAGAAAGTTTAACATTGGTTGGATTTGACTTGGTATCTTGCGTGTAAGCCGCCCCACTGCGCATCGCTGCGGTTTTTCCGTGCCTATGATGATTACTTCTTTACTTTGATATACACCATCACCTCGACAGGATCATCGTTGCAATCCAGGTCTCCGAACGGAGCCTCGGCCCCGATCATTCCCATGCTCAGGACGCCGTTGCGCTCACGAAGGCGCAACTCGCCATCCTCGTCACGGAAGACCTCGGCCTTGAAGTGCGGGAGAGAACTGAGCTTATCCATGGCGCTACCGGTTATCTCCGTCACCAGAAATCTTATTCCTCTGCTGTCTGCTACGAAGCTTGGCGAGGTTCATCTGGGCGACCTCTTCCAGGGAATAACCGAGGTCATTGGCAAGCGTCGCGCAGTACCAGAGTACGTCGCCGATTTCGAGAGCGATGGCCTTCTTGTGCTCTCCGTCAAGCTCATAGTCTCCACGAAGGAACTTCTTCACTTTGTCTGCGGTTTCGCCAGCTTCTCCGGCCAGGCCGAGTGCCGGGTAGATAACCTTCTTGTCTTTGGGATAAATGGCAGTCTCCAGGGCGCCGAGCTGATAATCGTTGATATTCATTTCGTGCTGCTTAAAGTTACTTGATTACAACCGGGAAGAAGTTACTCTTATGGCCATGGTATTCGATCGCAGAGATACACACGCCGTCGAGGCGGCCATTGACATGGCGCTTAGCGTTGCCGTCCTTCACGTTGTAGCCGTGGAGATATTCCTGCTGGTCCTTACGGATTGCTTTGTAGGTTTCAAAGTCCATCCCCTCGGGACGGGCAGTGATAAGGTTTTTGACCTTTGGAATTACGATAGGTTTCATATTGTTTATGGATTATTTTACTGTTCATCCTCCTCTTGAATCATCCTTTCGACCTCAAGGAGCGTGTCTATCACCTTATTGAGCTTCACCGAAGCCCTCCTATACCTTTCATCGTCAGATGCGGCCAGATGGCGCTGCAAGTGGAATGCACCCTGGTACGCTTCGCCGAGCAAATCGGACGTTTCTTCCTCTTCCGTTACCGGGCGAATCCCGAGCCCGCCAGCGATAAGCAGAAGCAAGGGAATGGCCGCAACAATGATGATTGCGATAATAATTGCGATAGTTTTCATTTGGTTATTGTGCTATTGATGTAGGCGGGGACGGGACGCGGCTCCCAGCAATCCTTCACAGCGTCGAACTTGAACCCGTCCTGGTCATGGAACCAGCAACGCGGCATATTCGCGCAGGTAGAGCACTCGTGGCGAACCGGTCTCACCTTCGCCTTCACCGGGTTAAACATTTCGTTCTCAATCATGCCTCTCGATATTGCTTGAATTCATAGTAGCACTTCATAATGCCCCGCCTCTCTCCACGGGAAAGCTTTTCGAGCCTCGTGGCCCGGCGGGTCGCATCGGTGTAGTACGCCACACGCTCGCTGTCGCTGATGATGTACCCAAGCTGGCGCAGATACCACCGCTGGTCCTGCTGCCGCTTGCATCCGTGCTTGAGCTTGATTTTCGTGAGCTGTTTGAGGCCCCACCGCACGCGCATATCCTCGGTGCGATATGTCTCTTTGTAAGTTGCAGAGCGCTTCGCTATGGCCTCCGGTGTCTGGTTCCCGATGAACTTACCGCCACGGGATACGCTGCTCGCCTTACCGGCCTTTACGCCCATGTTGTGAAGGTGCTCGCGGGACTTGCGTAAGTGGTATCTCGCCTGGATTCTATCAACGGTTGTCCAGGACACCCCGGCTGCCGCTGCGAGCTCTCCTTTTGTCATGTCGGAGAAATTCTTCCGCACGAACTCTATCTGCTCTTCCGTTATTCTTTTCCTCGGCATAATCAATCCCAAAATCTGTTGAACGCCGCTTTCCTTGCCGGAGTATTCAGCGCGAATTCTTTTCTGAACTCCCCATCCGGGGCGTCGTATATCTCTCCGTCTCTTGTCTTGTGGACGAGGACGAGGCTATGTTCTTCGATGTACTTCATCGCATCTTTCCTCGTGACCTCCCAGGAGCCGAAATCCGTCTTTGTCTCGCGCTCCTGGGTGTCCGGGCTCGGAATGCTCTTCACCCTCGCGAAGGGATTCTCGATAATGTACCACTCCCAGAAGACTCCCGGGAAAAGCTCGGGAAACCGTGATCTTACGGCTGATTTCATCACTATCGCCATGGCTATTTCACCTTCCATTTGAGAGAGTGGTTCCTGGGTACCCTCTTGAAGTTCTTGATGTTGATGGTTACGCCTGGCGGAAGGTTGTCCTGCGGAGAGCGGACGAAAGCATCGTCGTACTGGGCGTATGTGACGCAGAAATCCAGGAGTGTTTCGAGGTCTTCGCTCCAGAACTTTTCATCCCGCCGGACCGAGAGGAAGTATTTGTGCTTTCCTCCGCTGGTCTCGAAGTATTCCCGGTTGGCGCACTCAAAGTGGACCGCGAACTTACCCTTAGCCATATCATAGAATACGGACGGGAAAACGAGGGTGTACGCCTTGCTCTTGGAGCAGATGGCTGTGAGCCTCGCGAGGGCGCCTGGATAGTCGTATGTCGTGGCCTTCTTGGGCCGCTTGAAAATGTCAAACATGGCGCCTACTCAAATAGTTTTCCGGTCAGTTCCCGGTCCTTTTTCATAGCCCTTTCGGCCTGGGCCTTCTCGGCCACGTCGATGTTGGAGGTGAGGAATTCCGCACGCTCCTTGGTTGTAGGGTCAATGCCCTTTTTGACGACCCAGATTTGGCCCTTGTCCCGCAGCTCTGCAACTCTCCGGCAGACGGATGCCCGCTCGATACCGAGGCACATGGCAATCTGCATTCGGGTGAGTCCGTCCGGGTTGGGAGACAGAAGGAGCTCGTGGACTTTCTTCTGCTGGGTCCTGATTACTTGTTCTCTACTCATGGTTAGTGTCATTCAAATAGTCCTGGGCTTTCAAAGCGGTCTTTCTGTTTCTCTGGCTCCTTCTTGGCTTTCTTCTTCCTTTGCTTAACTGGCGGGATTCCGAGCTCGTCGGCTATCTCTGGGAACAGCGCGTGAGCGTCGAAGCACTCGGTGATTGGGTAGCCAACCCACCTGGCAACCTTCCTCTTGACGCGGTAATCCTCGGTCAAAAATCCGCCCTTCAAATCAAGTATGACCCTCTTTCCATCCTGGTAATAGGTAAAATCCGACTCGTAGGTAAGCGGGTGTTCGCGGAAGGCCTGCACAATCTTCGTCTTGGTCTTCATTTTGACCTCTACGGCCTCCGTTTGCCTCGGAATGAGGGTGAATACCTCCTTGAGCTTTAAGTCGCTAATTAGCCCCCTTTTCTCGGCCTCTCTGAGGATTCTGTAAGCGTCCCGCTCTGGAGTGGAGTCGAAGATTATTCCTTCGTACTCAACCTTGCGCGTTCCGTAATATCTGTTCTTGAATCCCATGGGTTATTCTTCCGTTTCAAGGAGTGATACATCGCCTATCTGCTGAAAGCCAATCGCGGGCTTCTTTTCTTCCTTTGTCTGCACATTGAGCTCACGGGACAGATAGACGGGGATACCGAGTACCTTAACCTGCTTGGCGTACCTGGTGTCGGAGATGATTTCTGATACTTCAACAATCGCCATCACTTCATCTTGTACTTTGAGTAATCTTCCGGGTTGTAGAGACTCCCGCCAGGGAGCTTGCTAAGCAGCGTAAAGACTTTCGGATAAGCCTCTTTTCCACCGGCGCAAGCGTTGAGGAACTTGAGCACGAGGCGGATGATGGTGTTTGACCAGCCGTGGAAATCATCGTACTGCGCAGAACCTCCAATGTCGAAGGTGGCCCCGCTTATCTGCGGCTCGATGCGTTGAGCGAAGTGGAACTGGGCCTTTTTGATTGCCTTGCAGTAGTCGTTGATGCCGGTGAGAAGTTCATTCTCGTTTGTGTTGTACCCATGCTTGGCATAGACCGCCTTGATACGCTCAAAAATCTGTGCGCTCATGGTCTCCGTAGAGTCCGCCATCAGGTAGAGGGCTTTCAGCTCCTCTGGGATGGTTGACGCCTGGATTTCGGCCATAATCTTGTTCCGTGTCTCTTTGTCCATCTTCTATCATGTATTTCTCTACGAGGCAGAGCGGTATAGCCAGGCGCCCATGGTTGTAGAGCGCCTGACCGTGTACCAGATACTTCCCCTTAATGTCGGGGAGGGAAATAATCTCTCCCTCCTGCGGCAACCTCTCTGACGCGTCAAACATTACAATTTGGCTCATCTTTGAGCGACGATAGGATTTACTTTTTCTTTGGCCGTAGGATGCTTACGATAACACCGAGAAGGAAGACAAAACCATAGGTCTCCCAGAACGACAGCGTAGGTAAGCTAAAGAACTTTGGCATCAGCCAGTTCCAAACCAGCATAACCACCCAGTTAAACAAGAAGGAAAGGCCTACGCCAATAGCGATACCAAGTGCGTAACCAAGAATCTTTTCAAGCGTTTCTGTTGTCATGGTGTTTCAGATAAAAGGCCAGCCCCAGATATGGACACTATGGGGCGAAATATGGCAGAAACCATATCCAGGGCTAGCCGGGGTGAATTACTTGCAGTCGTCGGGATAGAAGGCGTCGGAGAGCTCCTTGGGAACAATGTCCGTGCAGTTGACCTTCTTGGCCTCATTGAGCGTCAGGATGAACCCGGCGAGAAGCTTGTCGGTCTCCTTCTTGATGCGCTCCTTGTCGTTGGAGCTGGACTTGAGCTTCCGCACGAAATCCTCGCGGCGGCCCTTGATGATTTTCTCAATTACAGCCGTAGCCTCGTCCACGTTCTCGGCCTGGAGAACAATGGTGCCGTTCTGGACGTCGTTGTCGTCCCTCCAGCGGGCCGATACGGAGATCATGTAGAAGTTCAGCTTCGGAGGCTTCTCGCCATCCTTGAGCGGGCGAATCTCGGGAGCAACGAACGTAGCGTTGTCGAAGTTGCCGATGGACTTAAAGGTGAAGCTGCCATCATAGGTACGCTCCATGTACTCAGTGGCGATGCTAATGGCATCCTGGGCGGTCTTGGCGTAGAGGATGATGATGTGCTTCTTGGGCTTGATGGAGTTCTCCAGCTGGACCTTCCAGGGCTTCTGCCACGCAGGAGGCGTGGAGAGGGTCGCACGGCGCTGGATAGCGGAGCAATAGACGCCGGAAATGTCTCCGGCCTGAATGTGGAACTGGACTGTCTGGATAGCATCGGAGTCCAGGAGCGTTCCCCTCTTGAGGATGATTTCTTTCTTCTCAACCTCGACATTGGACTTGTGACCGTCCTTGGGGTCGGTCTTCTCTTCAACCTCCTTCCACTTGCGGTAGAGGTCTTCCGCCACATACTTCCCGTTCATTTGTGCCGGGTCGGCGGTAAAGATGGTGTCTTCTTTCATTGATTGGATATTTGTTAATGGATGTACTACCGTGTCAATGGCTGGCTACGAAGGGCCTCTTTGACCTTCTCCTCCACGCGGATTCTTGCCATGTGCTTGTCTATCGCCTCGATGATCCTTCCCGGGTAATTCCCGACCGTCGGAAGGGCCCATTCATTAGCGTACTCGAATATCTTCCCCTCTACGGTTGGCGTCACCTCGACATGCACCTCAATCTCAAACTCCAGGTATCGCGACCTATCGAATGAGGTAAGGAGATCGTGCATTTCCTTGGCCGGAATCACGAGCGGAACCCACCAGGTCTCTTTATTGTCGCTGATATGCTTAAACCTCATTGTAAACCTCCTGCCACGTCTTCCCGTGAATGTTGAAAATGTTACAGATCACGGTGAAGTCCTCTTTGTTGTCGAGGTGGAGCTGGACGACCGGATACCTTGCGAAGCGCAGCATCCGAAGGTACTCTCCAAGTTTATCGGTGGTCTTCACGGCGCCGGTGGTAAAGTGCGTCTTTCCGCTCACCGTGCGATAGTAATAAACTGGCTCTTTCATCAGAATAACTCGTTTTCTTCCGGCTTCTCTTCTTCTTTCTCAGGCGCAGGGGCCGGGGCTCCTTTGTCGTTCACCTCAGTGAACGCGCTGTATGATTCGTTGGGTTCAACGGTGATCTTGACGTCCTTTCTGAACTGTCGGTTTTTCCGCACCCAAATGTTGATGTTCGGCCTCTTCTGAGAATCAGTCTCCACACGCTTCTCGTTCTCAAGCATGAGCACTATATCGGCATCCTGCTCGATTGCGCCGGAGTCCTTGAGGTGGTAAAGCTCCGGGGCCCCGTCGTCCTTCGCGGCCTCTCGGTTGAGCTGGCAGAGAAGGACAATCGGAATCTTCTGGCGCTTTGCGATATTCTTGAGCTCCTTTGTGGCCTTCGCTATCTGCTGGGCCAGCGGGGCACGGCTAGACTCGTCAACCGAGATCAGGCTGAGGTAGTCTATGAAGGCTATCTTGCAGCGGCCCTGGGAGACAGACACGACGATGCGTGAAAGGATCCCGGCCAGCGTCCGGCTCTCGTCGTTGATATAGATAGGGAGGTCCCGCAGTTCCTCTGTGGCTGGCTTGTACCCGTACTCGCTCACATACCCGCTCGCAACCTCCGTGGGCTTTACCTTTCCAGTGGAGAAGAGGAGTCTCTTTCCCAGTTCCTCCTTCGTCATTTCCAAGGAGAAGACCGTGGCCGGGAATCCGGACCTTGCGGCGGCCTTGGCCATCTGGAGCATGACCGCCGTTTTACCGATGGACGGACGGGCGGCAAGGATAATGAGCTGACCAGCACCCCAACCTCCATAGGTGATGAAGTTGAGTTTGTTGAACCCAGTGGGCACCCTGGTCTTCTTGCCAGCATCCGTGTTCTCCTTGTTCTGCTTAATCTCCGTGTCGATATTCTTGAGGATAGACGGCATGTCGGCCTCGGCCACTATGGGTTTCTCTCCTTGAATATCCATCACAAGCTGCTGCGCGTGCTCGAACACGTCAAGCTCTCCGGCCTCCGGCTTTGTCACGGCCTGGATAAGGTTCATCGCGGAGCTGTACGCCCTTCTTCGGATTGCGGATGCCCGCAGCTGAACGGCGTGCTGAATTGCCGTGTATGGTGTGGAGGTCTCGTAGTTCTTCGAGAGGACTTCGTTGATGAAGAATTTCCCCGTTCTCGAAGTTACCGTGACAAGGTCTATCACCTGGCCGGTGTTAAACATCCAGACGATAGTCTTCCAGATATACAGCCTTGACTCGCTCGTGAACATGGACTCATCCACGATGGAAGTGAAGTCCGGCAGTGATTCCGGGTTGCCCACACAATCAGCGAGGAACTGCCTCTCGATTGCGCCCGTTTCCGGGAAAGGTATCTCAGCGAGCGACAGTTCGATTTTACTCATTGATTATCTTGTTGTTTCTCCTTCCATTGCTGGTAGAGCGGATCATCCCAAATATCCTGGGACGGAGCCACCTGCTTTGGAGGCGCGGCCGGCGCCGCCTTCTTCTCCGGGAACTGATTGAGCAGCGTCCCGAAGTTCTTGATGTAAGTGTTGCTGGTCTTGCAGTCTTTAAGATATGAAAGCATAGTGTCTTTTATATCCTGCAAGCCCCTTGTCTTGAGAAGCGTTGCGATTTGCTTCTTGTTCTTTGAGCACTTCCCCGTGCTCCTTCCTGATATGGGGCATTTTCCGGGATAGAGCGCATAGATTTCCTCTATGGCCTCGGTATCTTCCGGCTCCTGCCTCGGCGCCGTGTCGCGCCTGGTTGCCCGAATTGCTTCCTCCAGGACGGCCTCGGTGGTTGTGTTCTCCGCCTTAGCAATCGTCCTCGCGAGAAGGTAGGCAACTACATCTAGTGTTACCATGGGTTAAAAGTTTGAAAGGACTCTCTCAAAAACCTCCTCCGTGACCTTGTCTCCGAGGACCGCGAAAATCACGTCCTTCATCCTATCGTAGAGGTCGGAGAACTCGGATTCACTCATGCTGTCGAACGACCAGGATTTAGGCAGCTCGACGAATGCCTGGAGGCGTGCGTTGTAGTAAACCTCATAGTGGCCGGCAGCCACCGTTAGGTAGTCGCGAAAACCCTCCCTTGACCGCCACGCGGCCTGCTGGCGCTCGTCAAAGAGAGACCACGCCGCATTGAGTAGGGCGAAGGCTTTCCGCAGGAATTTCACGTTGCGGACAACCTTCACGTCACATTCATACGATTCGCCCACCTTGAGGCGTTTCTTCTGGTCGTAGTCGTCGTCGTAGAGCGGCACGAGGCCGTGGGCGGTGCAAAGGCAATGGATTTTCATAGGCTAGAATCCCGGTGGGAGATCATCTTCCTGCGGCTGGGTGTAAGCCGGGGAGTTCATCGGTGGGTACTGCGGATTACCGGGCTGGCCGGGCTGCGGGTACTGAGGCTGTGCCGGCGGCTGAGGCTGCTGGTATTGATGCTGGGCCGGAGGTTGCGGCTGCTGATACTGCGGCTGCATGGGCGGCTGGGGAGCCTGGCGGTACTGCTGCTGCGGGGGTTGCTGGTACTGCGGAGGCTGCTGCATAGGAGCCTGGGGCTGCTGGTACTGAGGCTGAGGAGGGCCCATGGGAGCCTGCTGCTGAGCACCCTGCTGTTGGCGTGAACCGCAAAGCTGAATGACGGACGCGCGGATCTTCTTCCGCTCTCTCGGCTGGCCATTCTGGTCCTGCCACTTGTCAGTGCGAATCTCGCCCTGAACGAGGACAGACTGGCCCTTCGTGAGGTACGGGTAAACGCCGTTGTTATTCCAGAGCTCAATGTCGTGGAACTCCGTTTCCTCGCCGTCGGTCCCATCCTGCTTCTTGAAGCGTCGGCTGGTGGCCAGACCGAACGAGGCGACGCTGCTCTGCCCAACCTGGCGGACCTCAGCGTCCCGCGTCAGGTTTCCCTGGGCAATGAAAATTTGATAACTCATGCTATTCGTTTAGTTTGAAGGTTAAACTCGCTTTCGTGGAGACGGTCTTCTTAACAGAGTCCCAGATGTGCGGGAACTTGCTCTTGAGCTTTTCCGTATCGACCCTCTCCTGGACGGAACCGGCCCGCTTGGTGAGCTTTCCGTCCGGCGTATCCATCGAAGTGATGCCGTGCTCCTCCATGTACTGAATGATGGCATCGTCGAAGGATTTCAGACCATCCTCGATGGCCTTGATCTCAGCCTTGAGTCTGGCGACCTTTCCGATACCCTCTGCGTAGGTTATGGCGTTTTCGCCGAGAACGAGGTCCAGGGTCGGCTCCACGTAGTTATCCTCGTAGAGGAGGCCGTTACGCTCCGCATCGAGAAGCGCCAAGACCTCGGCCTCACTCACGGGTTCTATCGGAATGAGGCCCTTTATCTTGCGCGTTTTCTTGTCAATCCAGAGGCAGTGGCAGGACTCAACGGTGAGCTCCGGGTTCTGGCGCTCGAAGAACACCTTGTAGATACCTAGCTGCCAAGCGAGCGGGCGCCGGTGGAGCTTCTGCGTGGTCTTGTAGTCCAGGAGGATAACGGAGTTTTTCTTGCTACCCTGATAGACGCCATCAATGGCGGAAGCAACCATCTCGTAATCGGAGACCGGATACTCAGACTCTACGAACTTGAGGCCAAGCTTCTTGTAGTCCTCGATAAGCGGGGAGTTGAGAATCGCTTGCCCATTCTCGTAGTCCTGAATCTCGTGGTGGATGGCCGTACCTTCCTTCGCGGCGTTGTCCAGGGTTTCCTTACTGATACCGGCGTAATCGGCGTTGAGTCCGTGCTTGGAAAGGAGCTCAGTAACGCCCATGAGGAGCGTTCCATCCTCCAGCGTATAGCTATGTGAAACGGGCTCGAAAAATACCCTATTGTTGTGTGCTAGTTCCATTCAGTAATGCTTTTTTGCGTTTGTTGAATGCCGCTATGACGGTCTTGTTTCCGCGAAGCTGGCTGCCATACTGGGCCCACATCGCATCAAGCTCAGCAGCGGTGTTAAGGGAGTTGATGTAGTTTTCCCAGGATAGGTCGCTCTGGTACTTGGTGGCATCATTGGCCCAGTACACATCTGCGCCGATACCAAGAGAACGACACGCCTGGGAGATAGCATCGGTGTATGCCTTCTTGTAGGCATCATCGTCGAAGTAAAGGCCGGACTTCTCCTGGGATATGATCATCGCTCCACCAAACCCTTCGATGGGCTTAGACCATTCGTCTCCTTGCTTGGTGTAGAGTCTCAGGTGAAGGTAAATCGCCTTTTCGTTACCGGAGACCTCAATGTGAGAGTCTGCGATTTCGGTGTACCAGCCGACGCCGGCCGGGCCGAACTCGCGTGTGAGTGTCTGGATGCGCCAGAGCGGGTTAATGTCGGTCTTACCTTTCAGTCTACCGGCGTTAATCTCCTTCTTGGCCTCCGCAGGGACTTCACGCACCCTATTGTAGAGTGCAAGATTCTGTTCTTGGTTCATATTTGTGGTTCTTGTATTTAAAAGTATATCCCATTTCGCATTTGTGCTTACCGGCCATATATCTGTAAACAGTATCCGGCCAGATCCCTAGCGCATCTGCGACTTCTTGGCAACAAGCAAATTCCCCGAACAGCGTCCCGTCTGGATTAAAAACAAGAATTGGCTTCCTCTTTCTCTCTCCACGAAGAAGATGAGCGCCCATGTAAGTTACGTTCTGCTGATAGGTGCACCATTCGAGGTTTTCTACGTTATTATCGTGAATGTTGCGATTTTTGTGGTTGATACACGGTAAATTATCAGGGTTGCTAATAAAAGCTTGCGCTACAAGCCTATGGATGTATAATTGACTTACTTTTCCGTCATTGCATAATCCAACAAAGCAATAACCTCCACGGCAACCACGACTAGTTCCAGGCCGCAAAATCCTTCCGCGCACGGTAATTAAGAACCCGTTCCTTAAAAAGGTGCGGTCAAGCCCTCTTATGCGGCCAAGGTTGCTAACCTGATAATGGCCTTCGTAACCGACTATGTCCCTCCATTCTTCTGGGCCATCATGAAGTTTAATCTGGTCTTTGAATAAGTTTTTTGCCATAGTTATTTCCATTCGTGAGTCTCAAACCTCAACTCAAGATTACTCTCGTCGAAGTCACATTCATGCTTCTCTCCCTTCTCGTCCATCACGAACACATCCAGGATCGTGCACTCGCAGGACCAGTTGACCTCGGTGAACATTCTTGACTGTCCCCAGGCGTCGTCCCGGAACCTTAGCTGGGAGGATTCCGCATTCATCTCTATCGAGACAAACACCGTCACCTCCTCCGCTATATCCGCACTGATACAAACAACCTCGTGCTCCTTTTCCATGGTGTCCACGAGGTCCTGAATCTGCCGTTGTAGTTCGATGTATGCCTCGTCCGTGACATGGTATTTCGCCACGTCTTTCATCTCGGTGTACAGCGAAGCACAGATAAGGCTCGAAAAGAGCGCTATGGCGGCGAAGAAGTCGAAGAGCTGGGCGTTGGTGTCCGTGAGTTCACCAAGTGGCTCCGCGAAGTTCCATAGCGCCACGGCGCCCCAGCCGAATATCA
>Ga0310786_10007936_pt1 | contig 13738 bp, 4 predicted proteins | sample AusTroGonzalo_MG_FD_203881 | JGI IMG/M metagenome (GOLD analysis project Ga0310786, IMG submission 203881) | Bovine rumen microbial communities from tropical cattle in Woodstock, Queensland, Australia - Gonzalo_03 (v2) (version 2) | ecosystem: Host-associated > Mammals > Digestive system >... | reverse complement strand
CTATCCGACACAACCTATATCGGTGGAGGCGTCAGCAATGAGGCTGGCGACTTTGTGATTCCCTGTAGCGCCACCCAGGCAAAGGTGCGCATCAGTTATGTGGGTCTCAAAACCATCGAGCGCCAGATGGCCATCGACAACGTAGGCACCATCCGCATGCAAATGGAGAACAACTATCTGAGCAATATCAACGTCAGCGGAAAGCTGCATGTCATCCGCAATAAGGCAGACCGATTGCAGTATATCGTTAGCAACGATGAGTTTGCCCAAGGGCTCAATGCCCAGGAACTACTTAGCCGTGTGCCGATGGTCACCATGACAGGCGGTCAGGCCATGATCCTCGGCAAAGGGCCAGCCCGTTTCATGATCAACGGACATCTTACGGAAATGGGCGATGAGACCATCCAGCAGAAACTATGGACCATGCGCTCTGAGGATATCGACAGGATTGAAGTCCTCTCCATCCCCTCGGGCCGTGATATGATAGAGATGGGAGGCGGCTATATCAACATCGTGATGCGACGCGACCAAACGTCCGGATGGCGTGGCGACCTCAGTACAGAGGCTGGCTATAGCGACGATTGGAGCGGACGCGCCAACGGCTCTGTCAGCTATGCCTCTGAGAAGTTCGACATGACCATAGATGCCCATGGCGGACGAACGACACAGACAACGGTTAATAAAATAACCTACAACGTTGAAGAGGATTGTGACTTTATATCAAGTACTCATGCCAAGCAGACCGACAAGGAACTGGCAGCCAACCTGACATTTCGCTATCAGCCCTCGAAGAATCTGGAATTTGGAGGTATGCTGTCATGGCAAGCCCAATGGCCAGAAAAAGTGATCAATGGCGTGGTAAATGCCGGTGGAAGTATCATTGATTCGGAGGCCCATCAGGATCCTGACGACAATACAACAACCAAAAGCCTGACAACCTATTGTGACTGGCGATTTGACTCAAAAGGTAATCATTTGAGTCTGACCTATAGTGATTATAAGAAAGATGATGACAGCAAGTCAAAGGTGAGTTCAATCACAACGATGAAAGGCTTCGAAAGCGATGTAGATTATCACATACAATCTGCCAGACTCGACCTGACATTGCCATTCCCCTTTGCCACGATTGATGTGGGAGGCTCCTATACCGATATCAGGAACCATGCTAATATTAATACTCAACAATTCAATACATTGTCCTCTGTTTCTTATGAAGGAGATATCCTGGACTATCAGGAAAAGACAAAGGCTGCATATCTGTCACTCCGCCACGACTGGGATAAGTTTGCCATCAAGGCAGGGTTACGCTATGAGCATATAGGATGGGACGAAGATGCAAAAGTCAATAGTACGATCAGGTATCTCGGATTGTCAGCAATGATCAATGAAAAATCTAAAGACTATTGGTTGCCTTCACTCAGTCTGTCGTATAAGGTAGAGGGCCATCAAATCAATATCGAATGGGGTGAAAGTTGCGTGCGTCCCAACTTCTACGATCTGAACCCCTTCCGCATCTACAAGTCGGCATTTGAATACTCAGGCGGAAACCCATTGTTAAGGCCAAGCAGAATCAGCGATATAGAACTGAATTACCATAATAACAAGGGAATCTATGCCTGTGCCTATCATCATCACGGCAGTCATATGGTCATGCGGGTATCGAACATCTCTATGTTTGATGATTCCAAGTACCAAACCGAAACGACTCCCCTGAATATTGGGCGTATCAACCAGACGGGTCTCTATTTGCGTTACCAACGGCCATTGTCAGTTCATTTGATGGCAACGGCAGAAGCCGATGCCTTTCATCATGATGCTACGGCCCAATACGAAGACATGGATTGCCATCTCAAAGGGTGGGGAAGTCGCATGGCAGTTTCTTCCGACTGGTATCTGAACAGTCAGCATACGCTTCTGTTAAACGTTCGTTACCAACATTGGTTTGCCGACTATCGCGACATGACCAAGACCGATAACTATGGTTATTTCAACTTTGCCCTGCGATATGCTATGCTGGATGATCGCTTGAAACTGTCAATCGTAGCCAATGATCCTTTTCGTCAGCATGTCACCAACGAGGCCACCTGGAGTAACATGAGTTCTTATAGCGACAAGGGTTTTGTCAGTAGGCAATTATCTCACTACCCATTTTACAGCCGCACCCTTCACCACAGCCATTACATCGGCTTCACAGCCACTTATGCCTTTGGTGGCAATAAGATGCACCATATCCATCACGACATTGATAATACGGAGTCTAAACGAGCAGAGAAGCAAAAAACTAACAACTAAGGTTAGGAAAACAGCCTTCTCATTCGTTATATAGATAGAGTGAAACAAAATGGATTAATGTTTAATTAAAATGTTATGAATATGAAAAAGAATTTGTTATTTGCGATGAGCGCTATGCTGCTGCTGACGGCAGGCATGGTGATGACGGCTTGTAGCGACGATGAAGTTAATGGTATCGTTTACAAAAAAGAAAAGCCCAGTTATTCTCGTGGTGAATTGAATGCATTTGAAATTACGTCAGAAGATGGCGAAACGGGAACATGCTGGCTCAATCCCACCCTCTGCGGTAAACCTGCCTGGAGTTATACTAATTGTGAACCAGACGGCAGCACCCATCCTATATATCCTCTGATATTCTCGGCAGAGATTATGAATTCATCATCTTTTAATGTGATGCAAATATTTATCCAAAACTCCGAAATGATCCCAATCGATAGTCTGAAGGTGGGTGATACGTTCGACAAGAGCGTCATCCGTTTTAGAGCATGGCAAGAGACTTCTAGTAATGGAGTTATTCGTATCCAAAATTCACCTTGGGCACTTGATGGACAAATCGAGGTTATCGGCAAAAGAACTGCTGATGACGGTCAATCATACATCACGCTGAGTCTTAAGAATCTTAAACTTAACTCCTGGTCCGCCTGTTGTCTGGAAACAAACCACATTTTCAACGGTATTATTGAATTTCCAATCAGCAAAGATGGTATTTATCCAGACGATGGCTATGATCCGATGACGTGGACGATTCCAAGCGAAGAACTAAACTTCTTCATGATGGATGCACTTCACGGCAGTGCAAACCAAGGGCGTAAAACGTTCTTCAGCGAGGAGGCTGTAGCGGAGGAGTGTCTCATCATCAACAGTGAAGAGGAGTTTCAACGTGCTTACAAGGGCGACAAGAAACTACCAAAAATTAACTTCGACTACTGCACACTCGTTATTGGTCGTACATACGGTGAGCATGGCGGCATTACGTATGGCGGTTTCGAACTGAAAGACAATGGAGACACCTACCAGCTTAATGTGACGCTGAACAACAATGTCAATCCCGACTACTGTTATACTGCAGCATTTACTGACATTTATTTCTGGAAGACCTATCTCAAGATGGAGAAGAAGCCCGTTGTTTTCAATCGTATCCGTCAGGATGTCACCATCGACCCCTTTATCGACGCAAATAATCGCATTGTAGGCCGCTGGATTCTGGAAGGCTATTCTGATGGTGACGACAGGTACGCTGACGGCGGATATCATCGGGTAGGTGAGGGTTATTATGGTGACAAACGCTTCAGTATCGAGTTTAAAGCAGATGGCACAGTGGTAGGCCGTATCAACGACACAAATGATTTCAGTTGCCGCTACATGGTGCCCTATATTGGGACACGGGCCTATTACGAAGATGCTGTCGAACATGGTATTATCAACCTGTGGGATTGGAATATAACAGAAGTCGCTGATGACAATCTGGTATCACAGAAGATGATGCACATCTCCAACGCCACTCAAATCAAACTCTTATTGACATACAACCTAACGTTGTTCGTGTCTCCAAACGAGTATTACGTATTCCGTCGAGATAATCAATAATATTACACACAGGATCATCAATCGCAGGGTCAGTTTTTTAATTGAAACCTGCGAGTGATGAGAGAATACGAGGTGCAAGGATCGGCAACGGTCTTTGCACCTTTTGTTTTGCACATACGGAGCAGGAGTGGTGTGGAATATTCGCTTCATTGTTTTGCTGATTATTTGATTGACGATGCAAAATTAAGAGAACCAGATAGCGTTGCTACGACTTTCCTAAGTTACTTACGAGTATCCTCAACAATTTACGTTCTTACTCGTTATGAGTCGTGCAGATGCCTTCCATGAGTTGTTCCGATGCCTTGAACAACTTGTTCCGATGCCTTGCATACCTATATGGAGATGCCTTCCATGACTCGTGGAAGGCATCTGAACAACTCATGCAAGGCATCAGAACAAAACTATACGCTCAAAAATTTCCGTGACTGATGCCTCCCCCTCATACTAAGCCCCTATATAGGGGGCTTGTATAGAGGGGACTGCCATTAGTCCGGCCCCAGTCTGACAGCTCCCCCTCATATCTAAGTCCCCTATAAGGGGACAGATATAAGAGGGGGGATGAGCTGATCAGAGCGGCCTGCCGATCCAATCATGACGATAAGGGATGCCTACTAACGCTCGTTAAGCAGCCTTCCACGATGGTAAAAGATGCCTAGTCAGGGTGTTGGAGATGCCTGTTTACCCCCCTAAACAAGCATCGTTTACTCTGTTACTAGGCATCGTTTACTGTGTTGGAAGGCATCTCCAACACCCTTAACTATATATAGTTATAAACACACCCCCGATTTTGCTATGTCCGGATAGCAATTTTACTGAGTTTTTGTGCCATGAGCGCATTTTTGGTCAAGACCTCCCTCTCTCCTCGGAAATCCCTGTGTTTATCGGCATTTCAGAACGGGAGGTCTTGTTTTAAGACCTCCCGTAGACCTCCCATAAACCTCCCTTCACCCCTCCCTTTACACTCCAAAAATGGAGGAGGACCGAGGGGAAGTCTATGGGAGGTCTATGGGAGGAATTACGGGAGGGATTAAAAATGGTAAACACTTGCAAATGAGGAACTTATGATGGATTTAGGGAGGGATATGACTTTTTTTACGGTTCTGTTTGTGTAATTCGGATAAAATGTGTACCTTTGCACCTGCAATTACACTATAGCTAAATAGCAGATGAAAAGTATGAAAGAACGTGTCCTTAGCCTGTTGCTGGTACTGACGACTATGCCTGTCTTTGGTCAGCGAATGACTGACCGATTGGATCGTGGTCTCGTGGCCGTGAAGACCGATGGCGGCGTGTTTTGTTCGTGGCGTATCCTGGGCGAGGAATATTATGATGTGACGTATAATCTCTATCGCGACGGCGTGAAGGTGAATGCCGAGCCGCTGAAGGTGTCGAACTATGTTGATGCGGAAGGATCGACGGCCAGCAAATACACGGTGAAGGCTGTTGTGCGTGGCAAAGAGGAGGATGGCACGGTGAAGACTGCCGAAGTCTGGGCGCAGCACTGGCTGGAGATCACGCCCGACCACGGCGACCTGAAATCGACCTACGTGCCTAACGATGCCTGCTGTGCCGATGTGGATGGCGACGGCGAACTGGAGATTCTCTTGAAGTTTGATAACCTGAGTTGGGCGCAGACCGACTATCAGAAAGCGGGCTACGAGGGCGAGTACTTTATCATAGAGGTGTATAAGCTGAACGGTCAGAAGCTGTGGTGGATAGACCTCGGGCCGAACATGGCCGACTTCCAGAACAACGAACAGAATATCATCGCCTACGACTGGGACGAGGACGGACGGGCTGAGGCCGTGATGCGAGCCAGCGATGGTACGGTGATCCACATGGCCGACGGTACGACCTACGAGATTGGCGACCAGACGAAGAACTATCTGGGAGCCACGAACACCAGCCAGTGGTTTGTGCACGAAGGTCAGGAGTTTCTGGTCTATATGAATGGTGCAACGGGCAAGCCCTATCAGGTGATGGACTATCCGCTGAAGCGACTGGAGGCTGGCGAGACCAGTCTGGATGCAGCCTGGGGCGACGGCTACGGTCATCGCTCGACAAAGCACTTCTTCGGAGCGCCTTGTCTCGATGGTCGGAAAGCAAGTATCTTCCTGGCTCGTGGCATCTATACCCGTCATAAGATGGTGGCTCTTGATGTGGATCCTGATACCCACGAGTTGACGGAGCGTTGGCGTTGGACGAACAACACGCCAGGCTCTTCGTGGTACGGACAGGGCTACCATAACTATGCCATTGCCGATGTGGACTGGGACGGTCGCGATGAGATATGCTTCGGATCGATGGTGATCGACGACAACGGTCACGGCTTGTCAACCACAGGCCTCGGTCATGGCGACGCCCAGCATCACGGCGACTTCAACCCCTACATTCATGGTCATGAGATCTATACCTGCAACGAGGACCGCCCCGACAATTGCTATCGTGACGCGACGACCTCGAAGATCTACTATCGTCAGACGAGCAGCAACGACGACGGTCGTGCGATGATGGGTAACTTCAGCAATGACTATCCGGGCTGCTTGGGTCGCTCGGGTCATGATACGGCCATCAGCAGCGTGACCAATGAGCATATCCCCGAGGATATCGCTTTCGATGTGAACTTCCGCATCTACTGGGACGGTGACCTGTTGGAAGAAACCTTCAACGGCACGGATATCCGCAACTCCACAGGCCGTATCTATAAGCCGGGAGTGGGCGACCTGCTGAAGTTGGAGGGCTCGCTGACGAACAACGACACGAAGGCGACACCCTGTTATCAGGGAGATATCTTAGGCGACTGGCGCGAGGAGGTGATTATGCGCACCAAGGACAATCATATTCGTATCTATACGACTACCGACGTGACGCCGTGGCGCAACTATACACTGTGGCACGACCACCAGTATCGTAATGCGATGGCCTGGCAGATGTGCGGTTATAACCAGCCGCCCCACGTAAGCTACTTCCTCGGTGAGCTGGAGGGCATCACTCAGGCCCCGCCGCCACTGACCATGACGAACCGTAAAGTGGTGAATCGTGACATCGCCGATATGGAAACACCATTGGGGCGGCCTCATTATCTATTGGCCAAGGCTGCTGATGTGACAGTTTCTGTGGAAGACGGTTGCTCTCCCTACATATTGACAGTGAACACTCCGAGTTGGGTGCAGGGGCACGACAATAATGACAATATCACGACCGACTATTTCACCCACACCTTGACAGGCGGTGCATTTACGGGCGATATGCGTCTGGTGAAGCAAGGCGACGGCAAACTGGTGCTGCCGAAGGTGACGGAGACCTATACGGGTCCGACGGATATCTGGGCAGGTACACTCCGCTTCGACGGAACGATGCAGGGCAGTCCGGTGTGGCTGAACCGTTTTGCTGTCCTTGAGTCCGACGGTGGACAATTCCAGAAAGGCATCAAGATGGACTATGGCTCCAAACTTTGTCCTGGAGAACAGGGCGTCGAGACAGACACGCTGGCTTTGGGCTTTGGTTCCCGCATCGTGTTCGATGTGGAAGTAGCACGGGCTGACTGTGTGAAAGCCAACGTCCTGAAGATAGAGAAGAAGGACTGGCAATACGGACCAAAGTATTCTACACCGGTGTTTGAGGTATGTCGGCTGGTACTCCCAACGGTAGAGGTACCCTACGAGTTGGAGGGTAAGTACCTGTTGGTGGATGCCAAGAAGATCGAGGGCAATGTCGATGATATCGTGCTGGAGGGCTTGGATGGTCTGAAGGCTTCGCTGATACAGGAGGACGGTAAGATATACCTGAATGTGGAACCCCTGCGCCAGGCTGACGATGTGCGCTGGGACGGAGGAGAGTATGGCACCTGGGACTTTGCCCGTACAGAGAACTTCCTGTTGTCGGATGGTACGAAGGGTTTCTTCGTGACAGGCGACCGAGTGACGTTCGGTGATGAGGCAACCCAGAAGGAGGTCTATGTCGGTGGCCTGGTGTCGCCAGCCTCTCTGGTGTTTGAGAATGACGAGCTGGACTATACACTCTCTGGTATTGGTAGCATCATCGGTGGGGCTTCGTTGACCAAGAGAGGAACTGGCAATCTGACCATACTGAATACAAACAGACTGACGGGAGGCATCGTTGTGGAAGACGGCTCGCTGACCGTCCAGTCTCTGGCTAATGCCGATGGTGCTGAGTATGGCGCCTTGGGTGGTGTGGACAACCTCATCTCCCTGCGTCAAGGAGGAACACTTGCGATTGACGGTACGATAGTATCCAGTCAGAGGCTTGAGATAGGCGAGGGTGGCGGTTCTGTTCAGGTTAATGCCGGCAAGTCGCTGACCCAGAACGGTGCTATCAGTCAGAAGACAAAGACAAGTCTGGAGAAGAACGGCGGTGGTACGCTGACCATTGGTGGTACGGTAAAACTCGACACACTGATTGTGAATCAGGGAACAGTGCAGGGTAGTGAGAACGGCAACAGCGTACATCAATATCCCGCTGTCATCATTCTCAATGGCGGTTCCCTGAAAGACCCCGATGATATCTACAGTTACTCCAGTAACTCAGCCCATGTGGTGGTGCCGGAAGATATGAAGGCCATTTGGACGCTCGATGCCCGTTGTGACTATAAAGGCAAACTGACAGGTCAGGGAGAACTGACGGTCAGGGTGACGAGTGTGCGCTGTAATATGCAGGGCGACTGGAGCGGGTTCGAGGGAACGCTGAACTTCCAGAATCAGAAGACCGGCAAATATGATCCGTTGCTGCAGTGGAACAATTCCTATGGACTGGGTAAGGCCACGGTGAAGGGTGACTTTGAGAACAACGGCAAGGATGTCACCATCGGACGTTTTACTGAGAAGGTGTCTGTGACAGGCAATGGCCGTACCAAGGTGAAGCGCATCGAACTGAAAGTGAACAAGTCGAGGAGTGGCATCATCGTCCCCGCTATCGAAGTGGCAGGATCCCTTTCCATCACGGAAGCCATCATCGTCACGCATGCTGGCTATGACTTCAAGGCGGGCGATATGTTTACCTTATGGAAGGCGGGCAGTTTCCTAAGCACTTCGAATGTCGTCATCGAACTACCTGAGTTGCCTGACGGCCTCTATTGGGATACCTCCGAACTGATGAAAAAGGAAGGTAAACTGAAGGTGACAGACACGCCGACGGGTATTGTTCAGAAGAGAGTAGACAGGAGTCAGGAGTCAGGAGACAGTAGACTGGATACCATCTACGACCTCCAGGGCCGCAAGCAGTCGATTCTCAAAAAAGGCTTGTATATCAGGAATGGAAAGAAAATAGTGATCAAATAGGAATTGCTTATGAAACTGAATCAGACGATCAAGACCGCCTTTCGGGTACCTACTTTGATGCGGGTCATAGTGATAGGGGCTTTCTTGCCTCTCACTACTCTCCTCTCACCACTGAATGCCCAGGAGGTGATCAGTCTCGAGGGCTCATGGGACTTATCCCTCAACGACTCGACGCATTATGACGACTACGTGATGCTGCCTGGGTCGATGCTGACGAACGGTAAGGGCGATCCTGTGACGGTTGACACTCGCTGGACGGGATCGACCTACGACTCATCGTACTACTTCAATCCTTGGATGGAACAATACCGTCAGGCAGACAACGTGAAGTTCCCGTTCTTCCTCACCCCCGAGAAGCATTTCGTGGGTAAGGCATGGTATAAGAAGAGTGTCTACATCCCTAAGGACTGGAAGAAACAGCGCGTCACACTCTTCCTGGAGCGTCCGCACATCGAGACTTATGTCTATGTCAATGGTCAGTACGTAGGTCATCAGATGTCACTCTCTACGCCCCATCAGTATGATGTGACGGATCAGCTGGTGCCTGGACAGCGTAACACCATCGCCATCTGCGTGTACAACGGCATCGAGAATGTCTGTGTGGGGCAGGACTCCCATAGCGTGACTGACCAGACGCAGGGTAACTGGAATGGTATCGTAGGAAGGATGGAACTCTGTGCGCAGTCACAGCAGATGAGCATCAAGCGGGTGAAGATCAACCCCGAGCCAGTGAAAGATGCGCTACAGATAACCGTGCAGTTGGATACCGAGTACAATCCCACATATTACTTCGAGGATATGGCAGTGATAATTAAGTCGTTGGCGGAGGATCGTATTGTCATGATGCAGTATGTGGATATCACAGCCAACACGATGATCATTTCCATTCCTATCGGGAAGGTCTTTACTTTATGGGATGAGTTCAATCCCCAGCTCTATAAGATCGGCATTACTGTGGGCGACGACTATTATGAGACCACTTTCGGCCTTCGCAAGGTGGGGGTACAGGGGAGGCAGTTGTATATCAACGACCGTCCTTTGTGGCTGCGAGGCACGGTGGAGAACTGCTGTTTCCCTGAGACTGGTTATCCTCCGATGGATGAGGCTTCCTGGACCAGTATTCTCACGAAGGTTAAGGAGTACGGCCTGAACCATGTGCGCTTCCATTCCTATTGTCCACCTGAGGCTGCCTTTGCCGCTGCCGACAAGCTGGGTATCTATCTGCAGCCCGAAGGTCCGTCGTGGCCGAACCATGGTGTAAAGCTCCGTCGCGGACAGAAGATCGACGAGTATCTGTTGGAGGAGTCGAAGCGTATCGTCGATACCTACGGTCATCATCCCTCGTTCATCATGATGGCTGCAGGCAATGAGCCTGCTGGCGACTGGGTGGCCTATTGCAACGACTGGGTAAAGGCCATGAAACGCTATGACCCGTCGAGGCTCTACTGTGGGGCCTCCGTTGGTGGTGGCTGGGCCTGGGACGACGGCTCGGAGTATCATGTGAAGGGTGGGGCCCGTGGACTTGACTGGGATAAGCATGCCCCCCATGCCGACGATGACTATTTCAGTCAAATCGCATTCCCCAGGAATTATAAGGACAGTGTGCCAAACAACAGTCCGATCATCGCCCATGAGCAGGGACAGTGGTGCGCCTTCCCCGACTTCCGTGAGATACCTGAATACACAGGAGCCTACAAGGCCCGCAACTTTGAGATCTTCCGTGACCTCTTGCGGGAGAACGGCATGGAACAGCAGGCGGAGAAGTTCCTCATGGCCAGCGGCCATCTCCAGACACTCTGTTATAAATATGAGATCGAGCGCAACCTGCGTACCAAGGATTATGCAGGTTTCCAGTTGCTGTCGCTCAACGACTATAGCGGACAGGGAACAGCCCTTGTCGGACCCTTGAACGTGCATTGGCGGGAGAAGGGCTACATATCTGCCAACGAATGGCGGGAGTTCTGTTCGCCGTTGGTACCCCTGGCCCGTTTCCCGAAGTTCGTCTATACGACTGCCGATACCCTGAAGGTACCCATCGAGGTCTATAATGCCCTCTTTGGTAATGTGTCGCCCATCAGGAAGAGTTATCTCATCACTTGTGGTGATAACGTCGTCGTTGGTGGGGCTCTGTCAAGCGACAGTCTGCCCATGGGAAAGAACACACAGATAGGAACAGTCGTCTATCCCCTCGACAGCATCAGTAAGCCCTGTAAGATGAGGCTCACCGTCAATATCGGCAGACAGGTATGGAACCACTGGGATTTCTGGGTGTATCCGCAATCAGAGGGACAGTCTTTTGACGCCTCTCCTGCAGATCAGGCTACCGCTTCCCAGGATATCCATATCACTGACACGCTCGACACCACGGCACTGGGTGTACTGAAGAAAGGTGGCAAGGTGCTGTTGACGGCGGCAGGTAAGGTGCGTCTGGGCAGCGATGTCGTTCAGCATTATCTGCCAGTGTTCTGGAACACCTCATGGTTCAAGATGCGTCCGCCCCATACCACTGGCGCCTATATCGACACCCAGCATCCGCTTTTCAAGTACGGCTTCCCCACAGACGACTGGAGCAACCTGAACTGGTGGGAGCTGTTGAACAGGGCACGGGTGATGAACCTTATGGAACTGCCTAAGGACTACCAGTCGCCCATCCAGCCCATCGATACCTGGCACGTCAGCCGTAAGCTGGGTATGCTCATTGAGGCGAATGTGCTGAAAGGTAAGCTGCTGATGACAACCATGGATATCGACAGCCGTCTCGACAGTCGAGTAGTGGCCCGTCAGATGCGCCAGGCCATCATCAGCTATATGCAGAGCGACGACTTCCAGCCGACATTGACCCTCGATCCAAAAGTGATAACTGACTTCTTCACGAAAGACGGGCCACAGGTCAGCATGTTCACCAAGGAGTCGCCAGACGAACTGAAACCGAAACTCAAATAAGAAACGATATGAAGAAGATGCTGATTGCAGGTCTGGCCTTGTTGACGGCCAGTTTGACAGTAGCCCAAACCAATGGGCCTGTCAATGACAATAACACACCATTACACCTGATGAAGCCTGCCTACCGTGTTGGCTATAGCGTGTCGAAGCCTGCCGACGTGAAGGCTGTGATGGATCGAGTGCTACGGTATATCGAGACAGAGACGCCTGCCGAGTTGGTGGATAAGAACACAGGCGAGACCGTCGTCGACATGAAGAAGATTTCTGCCGACACCCGTCTGAAACAGGGCGGCTTCCGTTTGACGAGCTACGAGTGGGGTGTCACCTATAGTGGTGCCCTCGCTGCCTATGAGGCGACGGGCGACAATGCCTATAAGGACTATATCACTGTCCGTCATCGTCTGTTGGCTGATATGGCGCCCTACTTTCAGAAGATCTACGAGAAGCACAAGGATATCGACGTCAATGTGCGTCGTGTCATCGATCCCCATGCCCTCGACGATGCTGGGGCCGTGTGCTGTTCGATGATCAAAGCCACGTTGAAGGGTAGTGTGGGCCTGCGTTCGCTGATTGACAACTACGCCGACTATATTATAAATAAGGAGTACCGCCTCGACGACGGCACCTTTGCCCGTCTTCGTCCCCAGAACAACACACTCTGGCTCGACGATATGTTCATGGGCATCCCCACGGTGGCCTATATGGGGAAACTCACTGGCGAGGCGAGGTATTACGACGAAGCTGCTCGTCAGGTGCTTCAGTTCGCCAGTCGCATGTGGGTTCCTGAGAAACAGCTCTTCCGTCACGGGTGGGTGGCCTCTATGGAAGAGCATCCAGCCTTCCATTGGGGCAGGGCTAACGGATGGGCTATCCTCACGATGTGCGAGGTGCTCGACGTCTTGCCGCAGGATCATCCGCAGCGTGCAGAGATCATGCGACTGCTGAAGGCCCATGCCGCAGGACTGGCCCGACTGCAGCATCACGACGGCTTCTGGCATCAGTTGCTCGATCGCAACGATACCTATCTCGAGACATCGGCCACCGCCATCTATACCTATTGTCTGGCCCATGCCGTGAATCAGGGCTGGATCGATGCGAAGGTCTATGGTCCTGTGGCTCAGCTTGGCTGGCATGCTGTGGCCTCCAGCGTCAATGCGAAAGGGCAGGTCGAGGGTGTCTGCGTGGGTACTGGCATGGGCTTCGATCCTGCCTTCTATGCCTACCGTCCTACACATGTGATGGCTGCTCACGGCTATGGGCCTGTGCTTCTGGCTGGGGCGGAGCTCCTGAACCTCCTGAAACACCAGCATCCGAAGTCGAACGACTCTGCCGTGATGTTCTATGACGCCGAGGTTCCTACCGATGCTCCTATCTTTAATTTCGACGGAAGCCAGAGGTACTAAACATAGTAATGCCTGTTTACTTCATAAATTCACTGAATTTACTGACCAAATTCACCGAATTTACTGACCAAATTCGCCGATTTTGGTCAGTAAGGTCCTAAGGGAACAAAAAAGAGAGGCTTTTGGCCTCTCTCTTGTGATCCGCTTGGGGCTCGAACCCAAGACCCCAACATTAAAAGTGTTGTGCTCTACCGACTGAGCTAGCGGATCGACCTT
>Ga0310786_10007934_pt1 | contig 13739 bp, 17 predicted proteins | sample AusTroGonzalo_MG_FD_203881 | JGI IMG/M metagenome (GOLD analysis project Ga0310786, IMG submission 203881) | Bovine rumen microbial communities from tropical cattle in Woodstock, Queensland, Australia - Gonzalo_03 (v2) (version 2) | ecosystem: Host-associated > Mammals > Digestive system >... | reverse complement strand
GAGGAGTTCAATAATGCGGAAAAGCATATAGCCGAAACTAATATCGGTACCAAGGCTGGCGATAGTAACTTGCCGAAAACTGTATTGAAAGAAATTATCGGCGACCCGCAGGACAAGGACAATAAGGTATACCGTACGCTCAAGAACTGTCAGAAACTTATGGACTATATCGTATACGGGCCGAAGTCAAAGGGACTTGCCGGTGACGACCGCGATATTTACCTGCTCGTCGGCTGTATGATCGGGTTCTGTAAGTCCCTCAAGAAGTTCAAGGGTGACGATACCGATTACAGGCCGCAGGGTATAAACAAGTCGGATATGACGGACCAGGGCGAACAGACTACCGCGGGTACCGAATCTGAAGCATGTATCCCAAATTATTCGAAAGACAGTCTGATTAACGAAATATATAAATATATAAAAGGATAACAACATGTTACAGGAAGATTTTGAAAAACTGGTTGAAAATATAGCGTCCATGGACAAGGACTATAAGATTGTGGTCGAAGACGTTGATGTCGGCGAAACCGAGAGCCAGCCCGTACAGAAGGATGTACGTACTGAAATTCGCGAAGCGATTAAGCCGCAGGTCGATATTGTCGCGTCCCTGATTACAACTATCAAGGATGCTTTCGAAGACAACCTTGACCAGACCAAAAGGATGAATGACGCGATTGACCAGAATCAGTCGTGGGAACAGACGATTCGCGGCGCTTGCGAGCAGGTTATCAAGACCGTTGAAGCAAAAGACGGCTCTGTCGACAGGCCTGAATCCATTACGCAGAACAGCAGCAAATGCTCGCCCAAGGCATTCAATAAGTTCATAAAGAACTATACTTCGAGAGATTACGGCGTATTGCAGCTTGCACAGGCGATTATGGTATTCTATAATTCGTTGGCTTAATAAATTGCCTGTTTTATAAAATAAAAGGATGACATTCTGTCATCCTTTTATTTTTTAGATTCTACGAATTTTATATAATCGGCCCATTTTTTCAGCAGAAATTCTTTCTGCTCGTTATTCAGGATGTCGATATATCTCTTGGCTTCGCGGTTAGTCAGCTTATATTCCTTCTTTACGGCTGTCATGAGATTATTATCGGTTTTACCGGCCTTGTAAGCGTCGTAGTTGAAATAATGTTTCGTCTTCTTCACCCACGTATACAATATCGTATAATGCTGTTGATCTGTCAGTTTCTGTATGGACAGTTCATTCGCAAGCGGGATAAGATATTCATAACTGCTGATAAACCTGTTTATCATGAACTGGCTATAGTTTTTCTGACAGGTTTCGGGCAGGTCTTCCCACTTGTACTGCTTCGTACATATAAAATTCAATATATCGAATAACGGATTTGTTTTTCGTTCTGCCATAGTCAAAAGATAACAATATTTTTAAAGGTTATTCGTAAAATTTACTTAATCTGGAAATAGGCCATTCGCCATGGACTTTCTTATCCCATTTCTGGAAAAATACCTTGCGCAGCTGGTCGAAATTTTTCGGCGGCCGGCCTTCGCTGTAATGCTTCACGCCGATATCGATGGTTGAAACCTTATATCCGCGTTCCAGCAACTGGAGGCAGATATCGGTATCGTAGAAATGGTAATCCTTGAGGTTCTCGTCAAAACGTAGGCCTTCTTCGAATACATGCTTAGGGAAAAACATGCAGCACCCGTCTATTGTAGCTAGGTGGTCATATACTCCGGGATGATCCGCCATTGGATATTCCGTAAGCGTACCTTCCTCTGTAAGACCACCTTGTATAATGGCACCTTCGGCATATGTCTGCCGTCCACCGGCTTTAGGTACACCGTTCCACCACGTACAGTTTCTGTCGAGCGCTATCGTACCGATAAGTCCGCATACGCCTATACGAGTATTCTCGAATTTTTTTGTGAGCTTATAATTGACGATATCGTACGGCATACGGATATATGAATCCTTATGCCTAAAACAAATAATAGGATCTTCCTGCTTTAATACTATGTTTTCTATAGCGTAATTGTATTTCGTCGCGATACTGTTCGCTACTGTATTGTCGATATAAAAACGCTTGTCGGTATCGACATCGATATCTTCGAGGCGTTGTGCAACAGGAATTATTTCAATCATTGTTTAACCCAGTATATCGCTGATATTCCGTATTTCGAGTTTCATGGCTTCGCCTTTGATCGCGGTAGCATCAATGACGAGCTTCGTTGAAAGGTTCGAAAATATGTTCGACTTGCCATCCTTAAACAGGACTATCTTCGCAAACGGCATCTGACCTTCAAAAAGATGTTCCTGCGATTCGAGCGGCAGATCCGGCGCGACGGAATCGACATCAATCGGCAATTCGTTATACTTTATGCTGACCGACATGATTTTCTTGCGGGTATCCGCATCTACCGTATTCGTAAACATATAAAATGCCAAATTGCATTTTGTCTGTTCTTTCTTAAGTCTTTCCTGAATTTCATCAGCAGTAAGCGGTTTATCGCCGAATTTATTCAAGTCGGAAATAATAGGTTCTAACTGCTTATCGAATAACTGACCCGCCTTGACATATTTCAGCTTGTTATCCTTGAAACATGCCGTAAGCGGTAAAACCGAACGTTCAAGTATTTCTTCAAGCGCGTTTTTCTCATGTTCGGTTGCTACTTCGACAAAATACAAATTGGCGTTATTGATATAAGAAATGGATTCTTTATAATCTTCACAAATATGACAGGCATCGTCGGTAAACACATAGATACCGTGCCTGTAGCCCGTCAAGAAAGATTCAAAAGATAATTTCTGAGAGTCGAACATATTTTCGTATTTATATTAGACTACAATCTTCGGTTCGCTGAATTCGGTATGATACGCGGCGACGTACTTCTTGCCGGTTTCGGTATCAGTTTCCTTACGTTTCACATAAAGGGCCAGGGCCTTGATCATATCCTTGTCAGGATCGCAATTCAACGTAAAGACATATTCGGTAGTCCAGATTCCGTCCTTGCCTTCCTTACGGGTAAGGAGGATATTCACGAGCTTGGCTTCGAGTTCCAGCTCGCTGAACTGCAAGTCGTAGGTCAGGTTATAGTTCAATACCGGAATATTGAGCTTGTCCCATGCGTCACGTGTAGCGTTAGGATCGATAGCGCCGTTGAAGTCGATATCGTTCTTGAATTGTTGCGTAATCGTACGGACACTGCTGCTTTCTACGGCCTTGAGCTGTAGCTGCCAGTATACGTCTTCACCCTTACGGATAAGCTTAAAATTGGTCAATGTACTGTCGAATGAAACTGCACGCATAATATTACTCCTTAAAATTTTATACAAATATAGCTAAAATGTATATAATGAAAAAACCTAAAAAATTAATTTTAGGTTTTCTCGTTTTTTAAATGATATTCTGTTCTTTCGTATCAAACAGCATCAACATCTCGTTTATATGCTGGTCGGATTCAAGCCATAACGCGTTATTGTTGGCAAAATCGTATTGCCATTCCAATATTTCGTTATATTTGTCTTTCTTCGTAAGCGGCCAGAAAATATTGTCGATTTCCTCTACAGTCGATTTTTCCGTAAACTTGCACTGGTTGTTGATTTCGCGGTACGGGCTGTCATCGTTCGTACTGAACACATTACCCAGGAATACGCAACCGGTAGCGCACGCTTCGGTAAACCTCAGCGAAGACTTCGCCTTATTGAACGGGTTGTCTATAATAGAAGCTATACTGAAGTCCGCGTGGACTTCCATGAATTTTCTCGGGAACGTATGGGAGTCTGCCCACGGGATAAATTGGATTTTTTCCTTTATTTCTTCCCAGAAGAACGGCAGTGCGCCCATGACGTAAAAGTCAATCTTGTCTTCCTTGACATTCTTTATCACCCATTCGCAGAGACCTGTATTCCAGTCGCCCCTGTCACCCGGCTGTCCGGGATGACCGTTGGGGAAACTCGGGTGCTGTCCCGGGGCGAGCTTCGGGATAGGCTGCTTGTAATGGGTAGGCGATCCGGAATAAATCACGCGCGGCTTCACGAGATCCGCCTTGATACGTTCCTTGCGCGGGAAACTCCAGAGGAATCTCGGGACCACGTTCTTGATGACCACGACATTGCCCGCGTTATATACCTTCTCGAACATCTTCTTGAGGTACGGCGTAGAGACGCTTATCACGTCGAGCAACGGGATTATCTTGCGCATGCCGTTCATGATCATGTCCATGTTCTTATGGACGTTGTCATGGGCCGGATTATACGACGGTACGCCGTCTTCTTCCTTGTTGTCGATTTCGCCGGTTATGAACGTAAGGTCGTCATATTCGGCGGCGAGCTTGTAACCGTATTTCGGCTGGAGTTCCTTGTACCGTTTGATAATATCGTAATCGTTCATGCTTTCAGGACGCTGAAACAGGATAGTCTTCGTACCGGCGAGCAGGTTAGGGTCGAACGTTATTCGTGGCAGGAGCACGGGAATGACGCCCATGTCGTGCCCGTTGATATATTCCGTATTGTATCTCAGTCTTACATGGCTACATCCGGAAGTATCCTTCGGATATATGATAACCATTTCTTTGCCATTGATATTTTTCGAATTCGCGTTAAGCATAGAATACTTCTTATTCCTCGCCGTACATATTATCTATCGTGTTGAGATTCTCGTAGAACTCCAGGCCGCTTATTTCCTTATCGTTATGCTCGTTCATCTCGTTAAGATAAAGGTTTATGGCATTCGTTATAAGTTGTGTCACGAACGCGAAAGCGCTGGAATTACGTGTCTCGTCGTACCTGTTTATATACATGAAAAGCGTCATCATGCATTCTTGACGGATATCTGCAACATCTTCGTACGCCGGGGTCTGTATAAGCTTGAACGAAATGATACGTCCGTTGATGACCTTCAGGAACGCCTCGCATATTTCGGCTTTAAGCGCGTCGAACTCGATATTGAACTTGCGGCGCTCGTCGTCGGTAAATTCGGCGTACTTGTTATGGAGCGCGGCGATTTCCTGGCGCTTGCGCTGGATAAAGCTCTTTGCGAGAATATACTTGTCTTCCTCGATAGTGCCTTTCGTCTTCTTGTTTTCCAGCTTACGCTCGTAGGCGTTACACCATTCGCCGGTATCGTTGATATTCATTTTATTGAACTTGATTATAAGTTCCCTCAGATACTTGTTTGATATGTATCCTTCATCGTTTTTATCCTGTTTCATGTTAAACCTTTTTAATAAATAGAAATCCAATATTAAATATAGAATAATTTCGTAAATAAAAATTTACAAAATTATTTTTCCGGATTTTCTTTATCAGAAGTGGGGCACTGAAGGTACGCCGGACATGTGCGGCATGCTGCTGGCCTGGGACTTGGCCTTGTCCATTTCCTTCTTGTTGTACTCGTTCTCTTCCTTGATCATCTTCTTTATGATTTCGTTCTCGATTTCGACCTCGATCCACGACCATTCGTTCGTAATCTGGAGATTGGAATACTTGCAAATCTTCGTGATGGTCTCAAGGATTTCCATTATGTTGACCGGGGAGAACAGGTTATTGTCGTTTATCTCAATCTTTACAGGGTAGGCCTTGTGGCACTGCGGACAGGATACGACGATATCGGTAATCACGCCGCACGAATTCCGTTCTACGGCTTCCTTGAACGTTATGTAGTCCATGGCCGACATCTCCTCCATGTACCTGCGTTTATCCTCGAAACTCCCCATGCCGTTATCGAGGTACAGCGCGAGCTCCTCGAGGTCGTCTTCGGTCCTTATAATCGAATCCTTGTATTTCGGAATCGAAATCTTGACAGTCTCGTCGTAATCCGGGAGGTATACGTACGGGTCGAAATCGTTGTCCAGGTACTTGAACTTCAACTCCTCCAGCTTTATCTCGTGCTCGATCTTGTTGCCGCAAACGCTGCAGTGCGGTATATTGACGGTATACCCGGTCTTCATGCTGAAACTGTTTAGCCTTATCCAGAAAATAAGGTACAGGCGATCAGGCAATAGCAGGTCTTCGTACGTGAAGTTTTCGAGGATCGTGCATTTTTCCAGGAGTTCGTTACATACCTGAGTGGCTGTCTGCGGGAGCAGGGTCGCGAGGAACTTGACCTCGAGCACCGAAAGCGGACGGATCTTTATGCTGGCGTTTCCCGGGTACAGTCTGCCACGAGACGGGAGTTCCTCGGTCTCTATCTTCCAGTAATTGAACTTGTCGTAATCGTGGAACATGCTACAGTTTCCTCAGGTTCAACAGGGCTATGCCGGTAAATAGCCCGCCAGCGCAGGCGCCAGTAATCGGCGCGGAAAAAGTCATCGTGGCAGTCATCGCGTTCTTCAGGAATATCTCGAACTTGTCCCATATCTTGGCCGTCAGATCCGGCGTATCGGGTTCCAGCACCCGCAGCTGTTCGTAAAGGCCCGCGCCGTACTGTCTGAAATGCGACGTGACGAGCGCGCCCGTACATATACCGGTTACCGTCGGTTCGGCCGTCCACGTAGTGAGCTTGCCGGTTATCTTCAGTCCGATATAGTTGAACAGGTTGGCGAGACCGTTGTCCTTGACTGAAACGGCGAGCACGAGCTCCTTGGACTCCAGACTGAACGGGGCTATAACGGGACGGCATACCATGAGCGGGCTCATCGGCGTGCCGAGCGGGGTGACCGTGCCGGCGGGCGACGTCACCGTGCCGTATATGCCGCAGGTGAGCGTCGAGAAATACTGCCTGAGCCATTCGGTCAGGCCGCGAGCGAGGACACCGCAGGTATCGGACTGTGCCGACCTCTCGTCCAGCGACGCGAACGCGGGCTGCAGGTAATACTTGTACAGGGTACCCATTACTTGAAATCCGCCCAGAAATTGTTGTCGTTCAGCTCGTTCATGTCGGCCATCATGTCGACCGTGAGCTCGTCCTCGGTCTTGACGTTCTCGACATACCGTATGTTGTCCATGTCGATTTCCGGCTGCATCGTCGCGTATACCGCCCAGTAGAGCGCCGATACCGTATCGTCGTGGTTGCCCTTGGACGCCTTGAACACGTTCGGCGTGTTCTGTTCCTCGAACGTGGATATCTCCTTGATGGTGACGGCGTCGTGGACTTTCAGGAACCCGGCGTCCATGACCCGCTTCAGTTCCATGCAGGCGTCGAGTTTCGACCTCTTGTCCGCCTTCGTACCGAGGCCGTGGCCGGCTTTCTCGGTATTGATCATGTTCGTGTTCTCCAGGGTATACCAGAGTTCCTCGGCGACCTGCTTGCCGACGTCGTTGTTTTCGAGGATATAGTACGCGTTGTTGTACAGCTTGGAGATATAGTCGACGATTCTCGAGAACTCGCCGATCTTGACGGTGTTGGACCTGTAGACGGCGACCTGTTCCATGTCGTTCTTGGAGCGTATCTCTATGACCTGCACGCAAGCGTAGTCGTTGCCGACGCCGGAGGCGCAGTCGACACCCATCACGTAGAGCACGCCGGGTTTAGGCTTCGAGTAGACGTTCAGCGAGAGGTCGTCGAAAAGCGTCTCTACCGGCTCGGACTCTATGAGTTTTTCTATCGTATCGCCGGAAATGAGCGTCGGGGACGAACCGATGAACGAGCAGTTGTGGTTGATGAGCCCATTGACCGTCCCGTAATAAGCGCCGTCCACGTTCACTGGCGTATATACGGTACGCATGCCGGTCTCCTCGACCGACACGACCGTACTGGAACCGAGATCAGTATTCGATACGGCGTCGCCCGGCTTGAGGGAATCCGCCCTGACGCCCGTACCGTCCGGTCGGAGGAACATGTGGTCTGACGAACAGTCAGTCTCGGCGTTGTCGAACACTATATGAAGACAGGCGGACAGGCGCTTGGCCATGCCGTCGAATTTTACGAAATGTCCGTTGTTCTTTATGAGCATGATGTTACTGGCTTACTAGGTTGTCCGTATGGAATTTCTTGACTTTCGTATATTCCGCGGCGTCCCTGTGCGGGACGATATCTATGTGCATGTTGTGCGGCTCTATGATCGACGGGTCGGGGATATAGATCATGTTCCACTTGGCGAGCAGGAACGCTATCGAGTTGCGCCGTTCCAAATCTTCCATGCTGACGTTGCCGAAACCGTGGTAACCGGTCTTGCTCGTCGCCATTGTGAACAGCTGCTTGAAGTGCGCGAGGTAGTACACGTCGAACTGCTTGTAGAGATGGCACGACTGGTATATAATCTTCTTCTGCCTGTCGACGATACCGATCCTGGAAAGGGTCTCGGTAATGATGTTCTCGTTGACCAGCAGCTTCACCTCGAGTAGCCTGTTAGTCGGGAACATGTCAGTATTCCTCCGGTTTCCAGTCGAAATCCTTCGGCTCGGCCGCGAACAGGGATTCGGCGGTTTCCGCCGGGTCGAGCTCGTCGGACGTGCACGCCGAGAAACAGCGCATCAGCACGTTCTTCGATTTCGTGTAGCGGACCAGTTCCGCCTCGTCGAGTTTGGCGAAGCCGTAGCCGGAATAGCCCCTCGAGCCGTAAAGCGTCCCGATCTCTGAAACGAGGGCTGTCAGGTCGAGGTACTTGCCGGAATATATCGCGTATTTCCTGCCGCTGACTATCCTGGCCGTCCATACGGAGGGGTTCGCCTTGGCGAGTTCCTCGTATATGTCCGTACTGCCGGTATCGCGTACCGGCGCGGTCCTGGCCATCTCGTCGGTGGTCTTGCCCACCTCTTCCTGGAGATATTCTTTAAAATTCAACATAGCTGTATTATTTATATGCCCGGGGGTACCGGGCGCATAACTGGTATTACTTGATCTTCGGGAGGAAGAATGACGGGGAGAGCGGTACGGGCAGTTCCACGGTGCCGCCGCAGTGCGGGCACTCGAAGACGGCGACCGGGTTCGAGATGAACATGAAGTCGCCTACGAGGTTCGTGAACTTACTGAAGGACATGCCGTCGAGCTCGCACACGTACTCGTACGCGGTCATGAGGGACACTTCCTTGCCGTTAATCTTGTAGATGTAGCTCGAGAAGTCGAGGAATCCCGGGTCGATGTCGATGACGAGCTGCGGGTCGTTCTTGAGCTTCTCGACGGCCGCCTCGGTGCTGATCGTCGGGAACCTTACGGAAATCTTGTCCCCGTTGATCTCGAAATATTCCGGGAGCTCGTTCTCGTAATAGGTGATGTTGAGGTCCTTGAGGACGAAGTCGAAACTGCCGATCGTGCCGCATCCCTCGCACTTGCCGCGGAGCTTGTACGGGAGATCGTTGAAGGTATAGGCCCTGAGGTAGAAAATGAGCCAAAGCTTGTCGGCGACGAGGATCTTGTCAGTGTCTATACCCCACAGGCAGGACTTGATTGTACTGTTTATGATGAACGTGGAGTTCTGTTCCGTGATCGTCGCGAGCTTCTTGATGTTCAGCGAGGACAGTTTCTTAACATAAATCTGTTCGGGGTATAGCTTCCCTTTGCTGGGCAGCAAAGACTTATCCAAGAGGATCGAATTTTTCGGTGGCTGGTTCTCGAACTCGGTGATGATATCCTTCAGGTTGTCCGACTTCGGGGAGTTGTTAACGTCAATTTTTTCAGATTTCATATTTTCACCCTGTAGTTTTAACAATATATTTATAAAGCTCGATAGTTAATGGACTTGAATATCTCTTTTTGACAATGCGAGCGGGAGAGATCAGAGCCTAGACAGGAACATAATCTAGACTTCTCTCAACTTTCCTTTTTGCATAAAGCTTCGCGGTGTCGATCTTACGGGTCTTACGTAACGGCTTACGGGGCGGTCATCCTGTACTCCGGCTATATCCGATACTGCCATGGCGGCTGTACGTACGGCGTGCCCGCCGTACTTCGCTGGTACTTTCATTAGCAGTGACCGTACGTATACGATATGCCTGCTCATTTCTGGAAAACCCGTACCCGGTTTTCAATGGCTCACCCTCTACCGACAGCGCCATTGGATTGTGCTTCGTTCCGAGGAATAAGTCTTCAATGTCGAAAATCAAATATAGGTAAATAAAAATTTTCGTAAACTTATTTTTGAAAAACTTCTAGAAATCTTTCTTTTTCTTGACTTCCATGACGCGGAACTTGACCTCGCGGGAACGGATCATGTCGTCGGTTATGGCGCTGTACGTGACCGTGGAACGCTGTCCCTGGCTGATTCCCTCGCTGTCTACGGTCACGACGTGGCCGTGTTTCAGGGATTCTGCCGTAAATTTGCCCCTGTTTTCTCCAGAAACGCTATCCAGGTCAATCGAAACGACGAGGGTGGTATCTTTATCGAGTTTTCTGCTCTGGAGCTTCTGGAGGTCCGAAATGGAGTCAATCTGAATATCCAGAATTTTGGCCTGGCCCTTGCCGGTCGCGTTAATCTGGCGTACCATCTCGTCGGACACGTAGTCCTTACCGGAAGAGACGCCTGTAAGCCTCTTGTCCAATTCCAGTTTTTTCGAAAGTTCGGTAGAGGTGTAAGCCGCGCACCAGCCGTTCGATTTCGTATTCCTGAAGGTATTCTGGTCGATTTCCTTGTTCTTGTCGTAGTTTTCGACGCTGAACGGGTTTCCTGTCGACTTATATGGCGTAGTCCTGCCGGTATACTTGAGCGATTCCATCTCGTTCTCGAGCTGCATTTTCTGCTTGAGCAGGTGGGCGATGTCGCCGATGTTCTCGGTTTCGAAAACGTTGTTCTGCGTCTCGTTGCGTAATTTCCGGAATTCCGTACCGTCTATGCCGTCGGTCGCGTCGACGCCGAACTTGTACTTGATTATGAGCATGTCGCGTTCTTCTTCCGTCATGTCGTTGTACATGCGGTCGAATTCCTCGTGCGCCTCGCGTTTCACGTAGAGGTCCGAAGAGTTGTCGGTATATTCGTTCACCCATGCCTTACGGGCCTCGTTTATGTATTCCTCGCGGTTGAGGTCTATAGACTTCTTGAAACCGGAATATACGAGTTCGTTATTGGCGTTGTCGATTTCCTCGATTTTCTTCGAAATCTGTTCGCGTTTCGCGTTAGCCTTGTCGTTCTGTGCGAACCATGCGCGTTCCGTCGGCGTAGCGTGTTCGAATTCCCATTTTTCCGCCGCGTCAATCTCCTTCTTGAAGTTTTTCTCGGAATACGACACTACGCGCTCGCGCTTACCCTCGGAGACCTTGAATTCAGAAATTTCTTGTTCCTCTTCGTAGACGTATTCGATATAGAACGTAGCCGTAAGGTCTACAGGGTGACCGTAGTCGTTGTTGTTGAAAGACGGCGTGTCGTATGCTTTCAGGAAGCCTACGTATACCTTGTTGTCGACGATATTCCGCATTGATTCATCAAACTGCGTTATCTCGATATTCAGGAGTGGGTTCTTTCCCGGATTGTTGAACGCTTCCGGCCCGAGCTGGGACACGATGAACTTGTATACGTCCATGTTGTCCGTTTCCTCGAACGTTATAGTCATTTCCGTCTCGCCAAACTTGAAGACGGGTACCAGGTACTGGGTATTCCCGAAATGCTGGCGGTTCGCCGTGTCGAGCTTGAAGACCGGTTGGGATATTTTCTTGACAGCGAACGTCAGGTAGTCCGTCTCGAAACGGTTCCTGCCGTATGGCCAGATTTCGCACTGGAACCTGTACGTTACGTGCGGTTTTATGCTGTATACCTGGTATACGTTCATCAGCGACATTGTTACCAGCCTCCGAACGGATCGTAGTAATCCGGATTTTCTTCTTTAACCTCGTCGTCCTTGTAGACGACGTTCGTCTTCACGTTGTCCGTGGGTTCTACCTTCTTCGGGTCGGGTTTCGGCATCTCGTCGATATCCGTATCTTTTTTCAGGTCCTCGTTGATGGAAAGCATGTCCTTTTCGGGCGATACCGTACTGGTAGGCAGATCCTTTTCGTCCTCGTGCAGGTCGAGGTTGAACGTCTCGCCGAGCTGGTTGTATTCCCTGAAGTCTTCCATCTTGTCGGGGTTGACGTTCATCTCGTCGACATTGTCCGTGTTGTTGTGCCAGATTCTCAGGATGAACTGGTACGTTATAGGTACGGTGAGGAACGACGAGTTTTCGGCGAACTGCTTCACGTTCACTATCTCGTAATACGTATCTGAATATTCTATGTAGACTATGTCGCCGATACGCGGTTCGATAGGCTCGTATATGTCCTGCAGGTCTGGATAGCTGAGCTGGCTCGCGTCGTAGAACTGCTGCACCGTGCACTGGCACGTGATAAGTTCCGTGTAGTTCATGCCCTGCAGGTCGTAAGATTTCTGCATTTGCGGTATGTTCTCCGTATACATCTTGAGAATGAACCTGCGGAGCACATTTGGAATCGTATCTTCACCGAAAAGCACGTCTTTTTTTGTGCTCATGTCGCGGACATAATACTGTACCTGGAAACCGAAATTACCGTAAGCCTCGCTGGCGAGGGAACTCTGCAGCGCGGCTTCCGCCTTGTAACAGTCGTTGTTCTGCCCGTCGAAGAATTTCGGCGCGTTCCAGTCCTTGTTCTGGACGGAGCATCCAGCCCCGTTGAACAACTTGTTGAATTCCGCTGCGTAATTGGTTGCCATAGCTAAATTATTTATAAATAATAAAAATGACGGAGAATCCGATGAAACTTGACGAAGCTATAGAAATACTGGAAGATTCCGGGTACGAGGTAATCAACGAAGGGAAGATTACCAGATTTATCGCGGGGCTGGCGCTTGCCGCCGGTCTCCTGTCCACGGCGCAGGCCAAGGACTTTAACGCGAGGGCGAACTCGAACTACACGAGCAAGGCCACGACTTCGGTTTTCGCGAAGGATATACAGAAGAGTTACAACATGGGTTCCGACATAAACATTACCGCCAACATGGTCCAGGCGATTGCCGACCAGGCTTCCAAGAAACTGACGGACAAGATGGTCGCCATCAACAGTTACGACGAGGAAGACATGTTGAAGCTCGACGAGTTCAAGCAGATTGTCGAATTCTACAAGCAGCTCAAGCAGGCAGACGAGAGCCTCGCGAACATGTTCTCCCGCAGGCTCGACAAGTCGTTGACGAAGTCGCTGAGCATCGCGCCAAACATACAGAGGTACGCTGAGGCGTAAAATAAAAACCCGGTTTAAGACCGGGTTTAATTTTTAATATTTTCCGATAAGTTCGAGCAGTGACTCTTTGGCCTGTTGCGGCGAGTCGTACTTTACGGCCTGTCCTCCGCCCTCGATGAAGGCTTCGCAGTTTTTCTTGTAGTCGTCGACAAGCACGGCGGTCTGGTCCGCGTAGTACGCCTTTTCGACTCCCTTGTTGACAATCAGCAGGTGGTGCTTGTCGAGACCGACGTTCTTCTTTAACCAGTTCATGCGGCCGATTTTGCCGTCGGTACTCTGCACGGCCGTGAGGATGTACAGGTCGATGTTTTCCTCGTTACACAGCTTCTTGACCCATTCGAGGAATTCCTTGCCCTCGGGAAGCCATTCGATTTCTTCCCACCACTTGGAACCGTTCTGGTGGATGACGTCCCAGTTGACTTTCGTCCCGTCGATACACTTGTACTTTTCGCACTGCCCGCGAAAGTCCGTAAGTATACCGTCAGAGTCTATGTATAAGGTGTTGACCATTTTAAGATTTCCTATTATTCAAAATTAAATATAGTATATTTCGGGACCAGATAGTAGTTTTCGGATAAAATCCGGTTTTCTTAATTATTTATAGATAAAGTCGGAATTGATGAGGCCAGCAGGGTGTTCTTTCGTCTTCGTAAGGAAGCATTCCTGTATATATTTTTCCTGTTCTTCCATTTTTTCGAGGTTATTGCGTAT
>Ga0310786_10007933_pt1 | contig 13741 bp, 9 predicted proteins | sample AusTroGonzalo_MG_FD_203881 | JGI IMG/M metagenome (GOLD analysis project Ga0310786, IMG submission 203881) | Bovine rumen microbial communities from tropical cattle in Woodstock, Queensland, Australia - Gonzalo_03 (v2) (version 2) | ecosystem: Host-associated > Mammals > Digestive system >... | reverse complement strand
TACGGAGGCACGCCCACCGAAGCCCACACCCACACGCTGCTCGACGGCATCCGCGCCGCCCTGCCCGGCACGAAGATCATCTACCACAAGGCCTGCGAACTGAACGATGAGTACGCGACCGTCCACCACCTACAGGACTTCAACGACGGCAAGGGCGTGAAGGTGGAGTTCTGGAACAACCGCGAACTCGAGGGCGAACCCGCCAAGACTGACTACTACAACGAGCTGAACTTCTCCACCTTCGGCGCCTGGGGCTTTGCACAGGGCGTGAGCCGCGACTCGCTCTCCGTACGCATCAGCGGACAGTATAAGGCAACCTTCACCGGCGAGATGAAATATACGCTGACCACCGACAACGGCTATATATTAAAGGTGAACGGCGAGGTGGTCGAGGAAGGCAAGCCCGGCGGCCGCCGCTTCTTCGGATTCGGACGCAAGCCTGAATACAAGTCGTTCCCCGTAGAACAGGGCAAAACCTACGACGTGGAGATCGAATACCGTCACGGCAATGGACAGTTCGCCATGCTCCGCGGTGACATCTGCGAGCGCATCCTCGCCGACTTCACCGACCTGGCCAAGGAGGTGAGCGCTGCCGACGCCATCATCGTCATCGGAGGCATCTCGGCACAGATGGAGGGCGAAGGCGGCGACAAGCAGGACATCGAACTGCCGAAGGTGCAGCAGATGCTCGTACGCGCCATGCACTCCACGGGCAAGTCCGTCGTCTTCGTCAACTGTTCCGGCTCGGCCATCGCCTTCGGCAGCGTCGAGGGACAGTACGATGCCCTGCTGCAGGCCTGGTATCCCGGTCAAGGCGGATCGAAGGCACTCGCAGAGGTGCTCTTCGGCGACTACAACCCCGGCGGCAAGCTGCCCGTGACGTTCTACCGTTCGAACGACGACCTGCCCGACTTCCTCGACTACTCGATGAAGAACCGCACCTACCGTTACTTCACCGGACAGCCGCAGTACGCCTTTGGCTATGGTCTCTCCTATACGACCTTCAAGGTTGGCAAGGCCAAGATGGAAAAGGAAAAAGTGAAAGCGAAGAAAGAGAATTTGGCTACCGCCCTCCCCTATACCCTTAAACTGACCGTTCCCGTCACCAATACGGGTAAGTGCGAAGGCACCGAGACCGTACAGGTTTACGTGAAGGCCCTCGACGATGCCGGCGCACCCATCAAGGCGCTGAAGGGATTCCAGAAGCTGTGGCTGAAGCCCGGTGATACCCAGAAGGCCACCATCACCCTCGACGGCGAGGCCTTCGAATACTACAACGAGATGATCGACGAGCTCTCGGTGAAGCCCGGCCGTTACCAGATTCTCTACGGCACCTCCTCGCTCGACAAGGACCTGCAGAGCATCGACTTCACGGTCGAATAGTTTTTGACCACGAATTACACGAATTTCACGAATTATTTTCGGCAGATGAGTATTACACCATCAAAGCGCAGCTAAAATTCGTGAAATTCGTGTAATTCGTGGTCTTTAAATAATCTTTGGTTCAAGAATTTCCTGTCCCCGACAGAAACGGTGTACGATCTGGCGGTCGTCACCCAGATAGATGTACCGCTCCAGCCGTTCCAGTAGCGAATAGTGGTCGTGGTTCAAGTCGCTGTCGTCGATGACCAGCGCATCGAACTCATAGCCGGGCTCGAAGCTGCCCACTCGTCCGAAGAAGCTGCCCGCCGACTTGGTGGCGAGCCAGAAGGCCTCAGAGAGCGTGAGGAACTTGCGGTCGTGGTTCTGCTGATAGTGCATCTTGCTCACCTGTATCGCATAGACCATCATGCGGAAGATACTCAGGTCGTGGCCACCGCTGATGTCGCTGCCAAGACCCACGCGCAGTCCCTCGTCGAGGAACCGCCGTACAGGCGCCATGCCAGAGGCCACGTTGAAGTTCGACGTCGGACAGTGGGCCACCGTCACGCCGCGGCGCTTCATCAGCTCCAGCTCCTCGCCGTCAGTCCATACGCAATGGGCCATTACGGTGGGCGTCTGTCCGAAGAGACCGTAGCGGTCGTAGGCATCGCCGTAGCAGGAACTCTCCGGCTCCAGCTCGGCCACCCAGGCGATCTCATCCCTATTCTCCGAGAGGTGCGACTGCACGGGCAACCGGTACTTCGCTGCCAGCTCGCCGCAGGCACGTAGCATCGCAGGCGTACACGTCGGCACGAAGCGGGGGGTGATGATCGGCCGGACAAGAGCCTCTTCATTCTTCATTCCTAATTCTTCATGGATGATCGCCTCGTAGCCCCGTACCATTTCCTCTACGGGCTCCGTGAGTCCTTCAGGACAGTGACGGTCCATAGCCACCTTGCCCACCAGTGCCCCCATGCCTGCCTCCTGGAAAAGGTGCATCAGCAGACGGGTACTCTCCGTATGGGTCGTAGCAAAGACGCAGGAGCGCATGGTGCCGAAGCGCCACAGGTCGCGCACGAAACGGCGGTACATCCGTTCGGCATAGCCCGTGTCGGCATATTTCATCTCCTCCGGGAAGGTGTAGTTCTCGAGCCACGGCAGCAGTTCCAAGTCCATGGCGAGACCCTGGTTGCGATACTGCGGGGCGTGCACGTGCAGGTCGTTCATGGCAGGTATCAGCAGGCGGTCGCCAAGGTCTATGACCTCTCCTGTCTCCTGACTCCTGTCTCCTAACTCCTGTCTCCCGCCCCCTACCACACGCCCTTCGTCGTCTACGGTCACGCAGCCGTTCTCCAGCACTTCAAAACGGCCTGGCTCTTTCGTATATAGGATATGTGCCTTGTAGATCTTCATAGTTTAGTAGCCGAGGGGGTCGCCGACGAGGATGACGGTATGCTTGCCTCGGGGAGAGTTGCGGAGGAAGTGTACGTAGTTGCAGATGCTCTCGGGCGAGTTGCAGTTGTGGCAGACACCGTCGGTCTGGCAGGGCGTCTTGATGTCGAAGCGGGCGGCGTTGATGGGCGACGCGGTACTGCGGGCACGGGCGAGGGCGGCCTCTATGGTCTGGGCCACCTTGTTGATGCCGATGATGAAGATGACCTTCTTCGGTCCCCAGGTGATGGCGGCCACACGGTTGCCGTTGCCGTCGATATTGACGATGACACCGTCTTCCGAGATGGCATTGGCGCTTGACAGGTAGACATCGGTGGTGAAGGCACGGACGTACATCTGCACCTTCGCCTCGTCGCCTTCGACAAGGTCGCGGTCGAGCACGTCGTAACAGCCTTTGGCACGGAGGGCGTCAGGGATGCCGATGTCGCGGATGGACATCGAGCCGCCCCAGGTGACGCTGCTGCCGGCGGGGATGAGTTCCAACACTTTGCTGACGGCCTCTTCAGCGGTCGGGCAGTAAAATGCCTGCATGTTGCGGCGGGCGAGATTCTTGATCATCCGCTCTGCCAGGCGGGAGTTACGTAATTCAGAAGGTGTCATATCGTTTCGATGTTGGTAAAGATGACTTTGCTGCGGCAGACCTCGACGGGACCGTCGGGAGAGTCCTTGGTGATACGGACACAGTAATCTACTGTATCCTGACTCCCGACTCCTGACTCCTGTCTCCCGACTCCCGTCTCCTTAAAGAACGACAGCCTGTCTCCGGCATGTGCCTCGGCCACGTAGGCAATCTCAAAACGACGGATGCTGTGAGTCCGGAACCAGTCGAGGGGCCAGAGGTCGAGGATGTGCTCGATATACTTCACAGAGTTGATGTGGCCGTTGATGTCGACATCGTTGTAATAGGTGTCGATGGTACGGACGAACTCGGCATCGTCGGACATCTTTACACGTCCGCCCTTGTCGATGGGACACTCCTTGTCCTTGACGATCCAGTTGTTGATGGCACCATTGTCGATGGCGAAGATGTCGGTAGGCTGACGCGTCTCGGTGTCGATCATCGCCCAGATACTGCGACCGTAGCCATAGACCTTCCCTTCCTCACCGACGACGCGGAAGTTACGGGAGGTGAAGTAGCGCATGGCCGATTCGACCCACGTCTCGACATTGAACTTCGTGTACTGCACGGGCATCTCGTCTATCTCGATGGCGAGTCGCGAAAGCACCCACGAGCGGTTGATAGTCAACAGATATTTCATGCCGAAGCCACGAGCCGAGGAGTGAAAGTCGGCGGCGTTGAGCATGTGGTTGCCGAGATGGCCCATGAAGAGGTGCTGCGAGAAGTCGCAGTGGAAGGGCTCGGCAAGAAATTCGTAGGTTCCGATTTTATTCACTTTGAACTTTGAGATTTGAACTTTGAACTTTATGATTACTCAAGAGCGATGATTAGCGGAGGAGGACTTTGCGACCACCATTGATATATAATCCGGGGCGTGAGGGTTTCGAGGGGAGGCGGAGGCCTTGGAGGGTGTACCAGTCGTCACGCTCTCCCACCCGATCATTCAGAAAAGGGACGATGGCGGAGGGGTCATCGGCGAAGGCCTTGAGTTCGTAAAGGGCAGGCAGGGCACGATGGGAATCGTTATCCCACAGGCCACGATTCAGCCAGCCGTTAAGGATGGACTTATTGGGGCCATTGCCGTTCTCCTCCGGGAACCACCAATAGAGGCCATTCACATTGGGATGGTTCTTCAGCTCGGCGATAAGGTCACGAACGAAGGCCAGCTGTCCTTCTGGAGTGTCTGGCCAGGTGGTGAAAGAGTTCCAGTTAAGGCCTGTCGAAGGTTTCCATTGATAATAATAGGCCGTCTCAACAATCTGCACCGGCTTCTCTGGATAGTTCTCTGCCAACAGTTTGAGTGTCGTTGAGAGTGTCTCCAAGTTCTTGTGCCAGAAGGGATAGTAAGAGAGTCCGACGATGTCGTAGTCCACATCGGCTATCCGCTTACAGAAATCTTTCACAGACTCTGGCGTACCCGTACGCTCTGTGTGGATGATGACCTTCGCATCAGGACAAACCTCGCGGCATGCCTTCGTTGCCTGCTTCAGCAGAGCGATGAAGCGGTTCCAGTTTGCTACCGGAGAATCACCGTAGCAACGGTTGTCGTTGGTGCCCTTCTTACCCCATAGCATACCGTAGGAAATCTCATTGCCCGTCTGGATGAAGTCAGGTGCGGCTCCGGCTTCCACGAGTTTCGTCAGGCAGTCTTTGGTATATTCATAAAGTTTGCTTTGGAGCTGTTCGTCGTTCAGCGACTGCCACTCTACGGGAGTCCATTGCTTGCTGGGGTCTGCCCACACGTCACTGTAATGGAAATCGAGCATAAAGGCGAAGCCTGCCTCCTTGATGCGCTTGCCGAGGCTGACGACGTAATCCAGATCCTGACAGATGGCAGGGTCATTATTGTCGAGACTGGGCGTAGGATTGACGAACAGACGCACGCGCAGGGCATTCCATCCGACGGCCTCACTCTTCAGGTATTGTAACACGTCGTCGATCTTCTTGCCGTCCGCATCATAATACGGCACTTCATATTTCTCATACTGGGGCAACAAGGAGATGTCGCCGCCGACGTAGCGTTGGGCGTTGATTTCGAGGAAGGAGGAAGGAGGAAAGAGGAAGGAGAATGCCAACACCGCTACCCTCGCCCATCTGTTTCTAAATGTAATCATCTATAAACTATAAACTTTAAACTATAAACAAAAGAACTAAACTTCTTTCTCTCTTTGTTCCAAGAACTCGCTGACCTGCTCCTGCATGCCACGGGTGACGGCGATACGTCCGGAACGGGTGTACTGCAGCACACAGCCGAACGTGTCGAGGGCGCGGTAGAGCGAGATGATGTCCTCGGTGATGCCGTGCTTCATGACAATCGTGTAGGTGGGGTTCACCTCGATGATATGGGCATCGAAACGGCGGACGGTACGGGAGATCTCGGGATTGGCCAAAACCTTCTCCGTGGCGAGCTTGTAGAGTCCAGACTCACGGATGAAGAGCTGATCGTCGGTGAAGTAGTTCGCCTTCACCACGTCGATTTTCTTCTCTATCTGACGGACGATCTTGATGATCTGATCCTCGTTGCTCCAGACGGTGATGGTGTACTTATGCACGCCGGGGATGCTCGAGGCCGACACATTGAGGCTCTCGATGTTCACCTGACGGCGGGTGAAGACGGCCGTGACCTGGTTCAGAATACCCGCCACGTTCTCGGAATACACCAGCAAAGTATAAAGTTTCTTCTCTTCCATAATCTTTTTCTTTTAGTTTATAGTTTATGGTTTATAGTTTATAGATGATTACCCTGCAAGCCTTTCTGCCTATAGAACATATCAACTATAAACTATCAACTTTAAACTATAAACAGTTCTATACTCATATTTCCAGCATCATTTTATCGATATCCATTCCCGGGGGCGTCATGGGCAGCACGTTGTCTTCTTCGCGGATGGTACATTCGAGGATGAAAGGTCCGTCGGTGGTGAGCATCCGCGTGACGGCATCAGCAAGATCCTTGCGGTCAGTGACTGCCTGATAAGGGATGCCATAACCCTGGGCGATGGGTCCGTAGTCGGGATTCATCATCTTCGTGAATGACTTGCGGCGCAGCCAGAACATATCCTGCCACTGGCGCACGTTGCCGAGGTAGTGGTTGTTCATGACGATCATCTTCACGGGAGCCTTCTGTTCCATAATGGTGCCGAGTTCCTCGATACACATCTGGAAACCGCCGTCACCCATGAAACAGCAGACGGTGCGCTCTGGGGCAGCGAAGGTGGCGCCGATGGCGGCTGGCATACCGTAGCCCATCGTGCCGAGACCACCGCTGGTGCAGATGCTGCGCCTGTGGTGATACTTGAAGTAACGCGTCGCAAAGAGCTGATTCTGACCGACATCTGTCACGAGGACAGCATCGTCAGGAGCCTGAATGGCCACCGCATGAACGACCTCACCCATCAGCAACGGACCCTCCTTCGGATGGATGGCTGGCTCGATGACTTTCTCACGTTCCTTCTCGTTGAGCGGCTTGAAAGAGTCGCGCCACTCCTGATGACTGTTCTTGTTCAGCAAGGCCGTGATAGCAGGCAACGATTCCTTACAGTCGGCAATCACCGCCACGTCGGTCTTCACGTTCTTGTCGATCTCGCTGTGGTCGATATCGAGGTGGATGATCTTCGCCTGCTTGGCGTAGGTCTTCAGGTTACCCGTCACACGGTCGGAGAAGCGCATGCCGATGGCGATGAGCACGTCGCACTCCTGCTCCTTCATGTTCACGGCGTAGTTGCCGTGCATGCCCAGCATACCGGCGTTCAGCGGATGGTTGGAGGGCAAGGCGGAGAGTCCGAGCATCGTACGGCCTGCGGGGATATCGGCTTTCTCGAGGAAGGCCTTCAGCTCGCTCTGGGCATTACCCAGTTCCACACCCTGTCCCACGAGTGCCAATGGCTTCTTGGCATTGTTGATGAGCTCTGCAGCCTGGCGCACAGCCTCGGCATCGAGCTTGGGATAAGGCACGTAAGAACGGATGAAGCGGACCTTCTGCGGATTGTAGTCGATCTCCTCCACCTGGGCGTTCTTGGCAAAGTCGAGCACAACAGGACCGGGACGTCCCGTACGGGCGATGTAGAAGGCACGGCTGACGGCCCACGACACGTCTTCGGCGTGACGGATCTGATAACTCCACTTCGAGATGGGTTGCGACACACCCACAAGGTCCACCTCCTGGAAAGCATCGGTACCGAGGGCCGATATGGGCACCTGTCCGGCGATGACAACAATCGGTGTGGAGTCGAGCATCGCATCGGCAATACCCGTGAGTGTGTTCGTCACACCTGGACCGCTGGTCACCAGCGCCACACCCACCTCACCGGATACACGGGCATAGCCCTCGGCAGCGTGGGTGGCACCTTGCTCATGTCGTACGAGGATATGGTCGAAACATTTCTTCTCGCCTCGTGTGTAGTCGAAGAGCGCGTCGTAGACGGGCATGATGCTGCCGCCGGGATAGCCGAAGATGGTCTTCACGCCCTCGGCCTGCAGCGCCCGCATCAGCGCCTTCGATCCTGTAATTCTATCTTTCATACATATTAACTTTTTTAAGACAGACTAATATACAAACATATTTTAAGACAGAAGTACATAAGAGCATATTATTGGACTTATAGAATTATCTGTTAAATTAAATCTGTTCGTATGTTAGTATGTCTTTTTGTTACTCTGTCAAAATGCGGACACCACCCTTGTCGGCAGAGGCGACGCTCTGGGCGTAGGCTCGGAGGGCCTTGGAGACCACACGGTTGCGCTTCAGGGGCTGCTGGGGACGGGCGGCAAGTTCTTCGTCGGAGAGCTTCACGTTGATGGAACGGCTGGGGATGTCGATCACTATGATGTCGCCGTCCTTGATCTTTCCGATGTTTCCCCCGTTGGCAGCCTCGGGAGAGATATGACCGATGCTCAAACCAGATGTGCCGCCAGAGAAACGGCCGTCGGTAATCAGCGCACACTCCTTGCCGAGGTGCATCGACTTGATATAGCTCGTGGGATAGAGCATCTCCTGCATACCTGGACCGCCCTTTGGACCCTCGTGGGTAATGACCACGCAGTCGCCACTCTTCACCTTACCGCCGAGGATACCCTCACACGCGTCTTCCTGAGAGTCGAAGCAGACGGCAGGTCCCTCGAAGTGCCAGAGGCTTTCGTCCACGCCGGCAGTCTTCACCACACAGCCGTCCTGGGCGATATTGCCGAATAACACGGCCATGCCACCATCTTTCGTATAGGCATGTTCGATATCGCGGATACAACCCTCGGCACGGTCGGTATCGAGCGTATCCCACTGTGCATCCTGAGAACCCATCACGGTAGAGAAACGTCCACCCGGAGCACTGCGATAGATGCGCTCTGCCTCGGGATCAATGGTCTCACCGGTGATGCTGTATTTTTGGATGTCTTCGCCCAGCGTTGCGCCATTGACACGCTTGCAGTCGAGACGGAGCAGTCCGCCCTTGGCCAGTTCGCCCAGGATGCCCAGAATACCACCAGCGCGGTTCTCTTCCTGAATGGAGTATTTCTGCCAGTTGGGTGCGAGTTTACAGAGGAAGGGCACCTTGCGCGACAGGCCGTCAATATCCTTCATATTGAAGTCTACCTCCGCCTCCTGTGCTACGGCCAGCAGGTGCAGTACTGTATTCGTTGAAGCACCCATCGCAATGTCGAGCGTCATGGCGTTCAGGAAAGCATCACGTGTAGCAATGCTACGGGGCAATACGCTATCGTCACCCTCCACATAATATTTCAGCGTGTTCTTCACAATGAGCTGTGCGGCATCACGGAACAGCTGGATGCGGTTCTTGTGAGTAGCAAGAATACTGCCATTGCCGGGCAACGACAGGCCGATAGCCTCCGTCAGCGAGTTCATTGAATTGGCCGTGAACATACCCGAGCAGGCACCACAGCCCGGACAGGCACACTGTTCAATCTCTGCCAGTTCCTCGTCGCTCACCGTCGGGTCACCACCCTTCACCATTGCCGTAATCAGGTCGGCATTCTCGCCGCGCCATTTACCTGCCTCCATCGGACCACCCGAACAGAACACCGTCGGGATGTTCAGTCGCATGGATGCCATCAGCATGCCCGGTGTCACCTTATCACAGTTGGAGATGCAGATCATCGCGTCGGCCTTGTGGGCATTGACCATATATTCCACCGAGTCGGCGATGATGTCACGCGAGGGCAGCGAATAGAGCATGCCGTCGTGACCCATGGCGATGCCGTCGTCGATGGCGATGGTATTGAACTCTGCGGCATAACAGCCCATCTTCTCAATCTCTTCACGCACGATCTGACCGATTTCGTGGAGATGGGTATGACCAGGTACAAACTGGGTGAACGAGTTGACGATGGCAATGATGGGTTTGCCGAACTGCTCATGTTTCATTCCTGTGGCCACCCACAAGGCACGGGCACCAGCCATTCTACGGCCTTCGGTGCATACAGCACTTCTCAAAGGATACTTATAATTCATATCAATATTTTGTTTAATTTCCGAAAATATTGTGCAAAAATACACTAAATCTCCCAAATTGCCAACTATTTCAGGATTTTTTAGTAAATTTGCAGCAAAATATTAACAACTACCATGCATTTTGAAATGAGAAGAATACTTTTAACGATGTCGTTGGCGACCGTTCTGACGGTTTCTGCACAGATACGACAAGAGATAACTCTCAGCGATGACTGGAGTTTTTCGCATGATCAGCAGACTTGGGAAGACGTGTCTGTACCTCACGACTGGGCTATCGCAGGGCCCTTCGACAAGAAGTGGGACTTGCAGATGGTGGCCATTGAGCAGAACGGCGAGAAAGAGGCCACGGAGAAGAGCGGACGCTCGGGTGCCCTGCCATGGATTGGTGAAGGTTATTACAAGCGGATAATCAAGATCCCAGCCGATTGCCAGCATGCCGAACTCATGTTCGATGGTGCGATGGCAGAGCCTACGGTTTTCCTTAATGGCCAGAAGGCAGGTTACTGGGCCTATGGTTATAATGCGTTCCGTGTGGATATCACCCCGTTTATGAAGGCAGGCGATAATCTATTGGAGGTTCATCTGAAAAACTTGGAGGAGAGCAGCCGCTGGTATCCTGGGGCAGGTATCTACCGTCCGGTGAAACTCATCACCACCGGCAAGAGCTTCATCGATCCCTGGAAAACCTTCATCCGTACGACGGCACAGACCGACGGGCAGGCCACATTACAGGTTTCTGTCGGTTCAGGCAGTCCTATCGGTGCAGACTTGGCCTTTGAGGTGGAATTGCGCGATGCGACAGGCAAAATCGTAGGCCATGAACATACATCCGATATCAGCGACAAGGGAGAAGCCGATATCACCTTCAGCATCCCTAATCCCATTCTGTGGACGCCGGAAACACCTTATTTATATACTGCGCATATCAAGTATATGCAGAATGGAAAGTTGCTTGACGCAGTGACGCAGAAGTTCGGCATCCGTACGATAAAATGCACCAAGGAGGGTGGTTTCCAACTGAACGGTGTCACCCACAAGTTAAAGGGCGTCTGTCTGCACCACGACCTTGGCCCGCTGGGAGCTGCCGTCAACAAGAGTGCCCTCATCCGTCAGATCAAGACCCTGAAAGAGATGGGCTGCGACGCCATCCGTACCTCGCACAACATGCCCTCACAGATGCAGATGGATCTCTGCGACTCGCTTGGCATGATGGTGATGGCCGAGAGTTTCGACATGTGGATCTATCCCAAATGTAAGAACGGCTATGCCCGGTTCTTCAACGAATGGTGGCAAAAGGACATCGAGAACCTGGTGCTGACCAACCGCAACCATCCCTCCATCGTCATGTGGTCGATTGGTAATGAGATTCCAGAACAAAATAGCTCCAAAGGTCGTGAATTGTCTGTTAACATGCAGGATCTCTGCCATAGGCTCGACCCCACCCGTCCTGTCACCCAAGGTATGGACCGTGCCGAAGATGCCCTGAGGAACGGTTTTGCGCAGGTGATGGATGTGCCGGGCTTCAACTATCGTGTCCATAAGTATCAGAAGAATATCGATCAGCTGCCGCAGGGATTCCTCCTGGGCTCAGAGACAGCCTCGACGGTGAGCAGCCGAGGGGTGTATAAGTTCCCTGTTACAGTCACCGACAATTCGCAATACGCTTCGTGGGCACCGACTTACGATCCTAACGCCATCAAGAAAGCCGACGGCCAGTGTTCGAGCTACGATGTAGAATATTGCTCGTGGTCGAATCTGCCCGATGATGACTGGGTGTGGCAGGATGACAAAGACTGGGTGATCGGAGAGTTTGTGTGGACGGGCTACGACTATCTCGGAGAGCCAACACCCTATGACGAATATTGGCCCTCGCGCAGCAGCTATTTCGGCATCTGTGACCTCGCCGGATTGCCAAAGGACCGTTACTGGCTGTATCGTTCGCGTTGGCAGAAGGAGGATCATACCATCCATCTGCTGCCCCACTGGACTTGGGGACTCTCGAAGAAAGACAAGGGCAATCGCATCGGACAGGTGACACCCGTATATTGTTACACGGACTACCCCACTGCCGAACTCTTCCTTAACGGCATGAGTCAGGGTAAGATTACGAAGAATCCGAAGGAACGCCTCGACCGTTACCGCCTGCGCTGGAACGATGTGAAGTATGAACCCGGAGAATTAAAAGTCGTTGTCTATGATACCGAAGGTCGTCAGGTCGGAGAACAAACCATCCGCACAGCCAGCAAACCCGCTGCCCTGAAACTCGATGTCTGGACAGCACACATGGGGACTGTCCCCGTGTGTGCGCTTAACGCCGACGGCTCCGATCTCGCCTTCGTCACCATTTCACTAACGGATGCTAATGGGACACTCATTCCCGACGCATCCGACCAACTGACGTTCGAGGTCACTGGAGCAGGCACTTTCGAGGCCGTCTGTAATGGCGATGCCACGAGTTTGGAATCCTTTAAGTCGCCTACGATGAAACTGTTCAACGGACAACTCGTCGTCATCGTGCGCAGCGGTCACCAGCCCGGTACCCTCACCCTCAAAGTCACAGATACCCAGTTGTCGATGACAGAAACCATCAACATACAGGTTGATTAAACCAGGCGGGAAAAGTGGCTATTTCAATTTTTCTGTAATGAGCGGCACAATCTGCTTGCGCGATAGGTTTTCCTTTGTATATGTGATGCCATCCCGCAAGGAAGTACCAAAGATCGACTCTGCCAAAGCCTTCGTGCCCTCGCCATAATAAATGAAATAAGTGCTTTCCTCCATATAAGGGGAGGCATATTCACTTTTATCTGTATTAGGAATCAGGTTGTCTATCTTCGCAAAGATCATGTCACGCCCTTTCTGTTTCATCACCTCGGGCATCACGGACAACATGCGAGTGATAAAGGCATCCATCTCTGTCTCCTTGCAGACCAGACTGCCGAAACCAATCAGATGCTTGCCGATCTCATAGTCCTTGTAATCGGAGAGCAGAATCTCAGTATCGGTCATGCCGTCGTAGTTGTACGCAGCCTCTTCCATCTCGCGGTTGATCTCTGCTATCTTGTCTTCCAACTGTAACTGTGAGACGAGTGCTTTCCATGCCGTGGAATCGACACCTTTCGTAGTGGTCTTGGTAAGGTTGCGGGTATCGGAGACAATACCTGCCAGCATAATCCTGGCCGACTCGTCATCGATTGGAACTCCCAAGTCTTTAAAACAGCCAAAGATGATGGTACAGGTGGAACCTACCATTTCACGCCTCACATAAGGTATGGTGGCATCGGCGATGTCGCCCTCGATATGATGGTCGATTTTCTGGAGGATCTTGGCCTCCTTAGCACCATCCACGCATTGGGCATAGTCGCTGTGGTCGGTTAGGATCAGGTGGGTACCTGCCGCTACCGAACTCTTCAGTTCGGGCAGTGCGAAACCGAGGCGATTGGAGATATAGGCCGTCTCCCTGTTGGTTGCGGTTGAAACTTTTGCCTTACAGTTATAGCCAAGGGCACGCATAAGCGAGGCGTATGATAGTGCCGAGGTGACGGCATCCACATCGGGTGTCTTATGTCCATAGACAAATATTGTATCTGTGCCCCAGTCAAGTCTGGCCAGAACATCCCGGTATGACGGTTTCAGGGATTCCGGATTGACAGTAGGTTGGTTGACGGTACGGCAGCTGACAATCAGTAAAGTCAGCAGGGCATACAGTAAATGTCTAAATTTCATCTTCTTAATAGGGTTATATTGTCACTTTGTGCGATCGTACCATTCTTTCAGGACACCACGGGGCGTGCCTTTGGAGGCCAGACTGTCAAGGGCTTCACGGGCTTCACGCTTACGGCCTA
>Ga0310786_10007932_pt1 | contig 13741 bp, 6 predicted proteins | sample AusTroGonzalo_MG_FD_203881 | JGI IMG/M metagenome (GOLD analysis project Ga0310786, IMG submission 203881) | Bovine rumen microbial communities from tropical cattle in Woodstock, Queensland, Australia - Gonzalo_03 (v2) (version 2) | ecosystem: Host-associated > Mammals > Digestive system >... | reverse complement strand
AGTTAAGTAACTCCTTACCCCTCCTCACCCCACTCTCCCTTCCCCCCTGCCCCCTCCTTTCATAGGACGGGGGTAGGACGGGGGAAGTAAGGGAGAAGGAAGGGGAAGCCAAGCGACTCGAAAAAGGAAGTATAGTTTCTTCGACGAGTAAGTATAGTTACTTCGACGACAAACTATAGTTCCTTCGACGAGAGGGTATAGAGGCAAAACGGAGTCTCATTAGTGAGACAAGAGAAAAGAGAATAAGATAAATGATCGAAAAAGGTAACATAGAAGGTAATGGGGCCAATGGGGCCAATGAGACCAATGGGACCAATGGGACTTATGAGACCAATGGGACCAATGGGGCCAATGGGACTCATAGGGATCATGGGACTCGTGGGCCGCTGATGCCTCAGCCGTTCTTGCCCAAGAGGGGACACTATCGTGACCTCTTGGTGTACAAGAAGGCGGAGTGTATCTATGACCTTACTTTCTACTTTGCGCACCACTATTTCGTGGAGCGCAAGGACCGTACTATCGATCAGGTTATCCAGGCTGCCCGCTCTGGCAAGCAGAATATTGCCGAGGGCAGTTCCGCCTCCTCTACCTCGTCTGAGACGGAGCTGAAGTTGCTGGGTGTCGCGCGGGCCAGTATGCAGGAGACCTTGTTGGACTACGAGGACTATCTGCGCACCCGCCACTTGGAACAGTGGCCGGTGGATGACCCTCGTACCCGTCAGATTCAAGAGTTTAGCAAGAAACACAACCGTCCGGAAGATTATACGAAGGACATTGACCAGCGTTCGCCCGAAGCTCTCTGCAACATCGCCATCACGCTGATTCACCAGTTCGACAATATGATGGGTCGGCTGATAGACCGTCTGCAGAAGGACTTCGTGGAGCAGGGCGGCATCCGCGAACGGATGACCGCCGCTCGTCTGGGCTATCGGAATGAACAGAAAGCCCGCATCGCGGAGCTGGAAGCCGAGAACGCTCGGCTGAGAGCGAGGGTTGCGGAGCTGGAAGGGCTGCTGGACAGCCAGAAAGGAGGGGGAGTATGAAGAGAATGGGACTCATTAGACCAATGGGACCAATGGGACTCATGGGGCCAATGGGACTCATGGGACTCATGAGACTCATGAGACGAATGGGACTTATGGGACTCATGGGACTCATAGGACTTATGGGGCCAATGGGCCTCATGAGCTGCAGCTCCTCCGACGACACGCCGGAGCCGACGCCAGTGCCGACGCCGACTGAGCCGACCAAGCCAGTGGAGACCGGCACTCCGATCACCTTCTATGGTCAGGAGACGGAGGCGCAGGATGTGAGTGCGGGGGTGAAAAGGGCCGATTTAGCTACGAGGGCCGGGACTCCGCTGAGCGAGCTGGCCACGAGCTTCAAGGTCTGGGGATACAAGAACCAGAGCGAGAGCTACGGCGACAAGCAGGAAGTGTTCCCCGGATATACCGTGAACTGGCTGGCCAACAGCGCGGCCACGACGACGACGAACACCAACGGCTGGGAGTATGTGGCGCAGCAGACAGGTTCTGAGCCCGAACAGACCATCAAGTACTGGGACTGGAGCGCCAAGGCGTATAGGTTCTTTGGGGCAACGAACTGGGGCGGAACCCCGCCAGCAGAGTATGCGGCGAATAGGTCCTATGGGGCCAATGGGACCCCTGGGGCGACCTATGAGATTTCGATGCTGGCGAACTGCAGCGGCGTTGATGATGATGCGATTACAGCGAATATGGATGCGACGCCGTACTTCTCCCGCCTGTGGTTCTCGACGGGCGTGCTGCCTGACTACATCGACAAGCAGTTTGGCAAGCCGGTGCGGCTGGAGTTCCTGAAGCCTTATGCGAGGGTGCGCTTCATGTTCATCTACTCGTACCAGTCCGAGGGCATAAAAATAAAGAAAAAGGAGTTCAAGCCGACTACCGTCGGTGACAAGATAGTCCGCAAGGGAACGTTCACAGTCAGCTACCCGCTGACGGGAACGGCTACCCGCGAGTCGTACTCTATGACACCTGCCACAGGAGAGGGTTCCGGAGCGCTGGAGGCCTTCACCCAGGAATACATCCCCGAAGGAGGACCTGAGCGCGAGAAGTGGTACTTCGTGGCACCCAACAACACGCAAGGCAGCTATACGCTGAGCGTCTGGCTGAATAACGACCCCTTGGACGCTGCCGCTACGAAGACGGCAGTAGTGCCGGCGGAGTACATGACCTGGCTGCCCGGCTACAGTTACACCTACATCTTCAAGATCCTTGAGGAGGGTGGCGTAAAGATCGAACTCGTGCAGTCGGCCGTAACGCCCTGGACGGATATGAATACAACCCATACGGTGTATAATTGGTAAGACCCACCCCCGACCCCTCCCGTAATGGAGGGGAGTAGGGATTGGGAAATGGAAAATTGAAAATGGAAAATTGAAAAATGATAAATAATAAATGATAATGAATAAATTCCATAGGAATTGGGCAGGCTTAGCTGGTTGGACTTATGGGGCTCATGGGACTTATGGGACCAATGGGACTCATGGGGCTCATGGGGCTGATGGGACCTATGGAGCTTTTAGGGCCTATGGGGCTGCTTTATTATTTATCATTTCTTTGATGGGTCTCTATGGCTGCTCCAGCAGCTCTGAGGAGATGATGCCGGAGACGAAGAGCTCGGTGCCGGTGGAGGTGATGGGCTGTGTGGCCGGATTTGAGGATGTGGCAAAGGGCACTCGCGGCTGGATTCCTCCTTACCTCCCCAATGACAATGAAAATCGCTATGGGTTCTTTGACAATCCTGACCAGTCCATCAGCGTGTTCTTCACGCAGAATAACGTGGCGCCGGAGGAGGAGTTCTTCTTCAAGAGCAGCGGCAAGTGGCGCGTCAGCAAGACGGACCTGAAGAATGAGCCTTACTACCTCTATGGATATGCTCCTCATCCGTCGGATAATAGCGTTATCGCCTCAATCTCCTCGTCGGCAACGCCTGGTGACAACAGCAGCTACAGCAACGGCGCCGTGCTGACACTTCAGTATATGCCGGCAGTCACGCCGAATGATTTCTGCGTGGTGATTGGGGCAAAGAATGGTTATGGCAATGGATATACAGCGTCTGGAGATTATGAAATCACGGGTCTGAAACGTGGCGACTTCACCTATACGGCGACGACCACAGGCGAAGGTGGCGGGAACCAGAACTACGTCTACCTGCTCTTCGACCACCTCTATGCTGCCCTGAGGGTCCGCATGACGGTGCACCCTGAATACGCAGCCCTGCGCACCATCAAACTGAGGAAACTCTATCTGTCCACCAGCGATGCCTCTGGGACGACAAAGAAATATACGACTGCGAGCATCACCCTTAAAAAGACGACCGATGGCTCCAATCCCATCCAAAGCGTCGTCTTCACCCCCACGGGTAATGAATTGGCCGAGGACTCGATATTCATCGATCCGGTAGGTATGACGATACCAACGAACAATGAATACAGCGAATACATAAGCCATTTCATGCCTCTGGGCATCACAACACTCGCCCTCACCAGCGTCTATGACGTCTATGACAAGAACCCTGTTTGTGACGATAATGGCGACCCGGTACTCGATGAAAATGGCGAACCGGTCTACAACCTCGTCCGCAAGGACTGCAAGGCGACGAACACCATCGTCCTTCGTAATCAGTTCTCAGGCCAGAACGAGGCATCACGTGGCCTACGTTATAACATCAACCTCACCATCCGACCCACATACCTGTACGTGATGTCGGATCCAGATCTGAATAACCCGACGATGGTGGTGGAGTGAATGAAAAGTCCCGCTTCGCCCGTGGGGGCGAGAGATGGGACGTTGAAAATTGAAATATTGAAAATTCTTCGGAATTCGAAATGATAAATGATAAATAATAAATGATAAATAATATATTTCATAGGAATTGGGCAAGCTGGACTCATGGGGCCAATGGGACCAATGGGGCCAATGGGACTCATGGGACTTATGGGGCCAATGGGACTCATGGGGCTTATGGTTATTTTTCATTTTTCATACTTCATTTTTCATTTTTCATTCTCCTCTCCCTCTTCCCCGTGTCTGCTTTGGCACAGGATCCAGATCCGGTGGTGACGCCTACGCCTGCGGTAGAGCCTGCGCCAGCAGCAGATCCGGCACCAGCAGCAGATCCGGCACCGACGACGCTGACGAAGAAAGGTATTATCATCGGCGGCAATGTGTATGGCGGCGGCAACCAGGCCAAGGTTGAGGGCAACACCCGCGTCACCGTGAAAGCCGGTGACATCAAGCGCGTCTATGGTGGTGCCCGTATGGCCGACGTGGACGGCAACGCCTTCGTGCATATCGACGGCGAGCACGCCACCGACTATACGGTTATCGACTACGTCTTCGGCGGCAATGATATTTCGGGCACCGTGGGTGCAAATGATGAGGCGAAAGTGCTGCCCAAAGAGCTGAAGCACGTCGCAGAGACCGACGCCGACAAGTCCGATCCCAAGAAGAACGAAGTAGATAAGAATTTTGATGCCTATGTACGTGTGAGCAGTCCTGCCTCGGACAATACGCGAACGGTGAAGAGTGCTGCTAAGGGCTTCGCAGAAGATGTCACCAAGAAGAAGGAAATCTATATCGGCCAGCTCTTTGCTGGCGGCAATGGTGAATATGACCTGGTTCAGGCAGGTGGCACCTTTTATATCTATCATAAAGGTGACCACTCCACCGCGATAGCACAGAACACCACGGGATTCAATCCGCCTATCATCAACAAGACCTATCTCGAAGTTGTCGGCGGCTCCATCGTGTATGCCTACGGTGGCGGAAATAATGCTACGGTCAGCGAGAAGACCATCATCTACTACGACAACCCGAGTGATGTGGTCAACCACATCGAATATCAGGATGATAACGGCGTTTGGGCCGATAAGCTGACGAACGATCGCTTCCTGGCGATGGGCATCAACACCAGCTTCTCTAAGCCCAGCAGCGATGAGTTCCAGGTCGGCCGCTTCTTCGGCGGCAACAACATGGCCGAGATGGCCATCCGTCCGAAGTGGAACCTGCAGAGCGGAAAGATACGAAACCTCTACAGCGGTGGCAATAAGGGTGCGATGACGAGTCCCGAGGGATTGCTGCTGGAAATCGATCCGGCTTCAACGAATACCAATCCGCTGGTCATCGACTACGTCTATGGCGGCTGTCGTATGGCAGATGTCATTCCGACAAAGAACGGCGTCTATACGCCCTGTACGAACCTGCAGGACAAGGACGGCGAAGGCAACCTCATCTATCATTTCCCCGATGAGTTGTCGGCTCGCGTGCTCGTGCGCGGGGGTGATATAAATAATGTATATGGCGGTAACGACGTGACGGGCAAGGTCTACGGCGGTAATGCCGTGGGTGTCTATACCAGCATCCGCGGCGACCTCTATGGCGGCGGCAACGGCGCTTATCCCTATACGGATAAAGCTGCTTATGCGAATGACCCATCTTATAGCGACTTGTTCTATGGAACGCAAAGTGACGCTGCACAATCTGTGGAAGCCCTCAATGCCTACCGTCCGAATGCCGAACAGGTGTCCATTCGTATAGCCGGTAGTGCCGGTTCCGGAGGCCGTCCGAACTTCACCATCATCGGAGGCTCGGTCTATGTGGGCGGTAACTGTGCTACGTTGCAGGCTATCAAGCCGAAGCCCATGGTGGAACTGAAGGTAGGCTCCTACGCCATCGCTGACAATGTGTTCCTCGGCAACAACGGCGCCGGCATGATAGATGAGGATATCCTCAAGCATTATAAAGGTGTGTACGAGTCCTCCGGCAAAACCATCTCAGACTTCAGCTCTCTGGATCTGACCAATTCAGCTATCTTCGCCAGCTATATGAGTGGTGCAGCCATGAGTCTGCAGCCCGCCCTTGTGTTTGACGATACGAATAACGGCGACCCCGCCACCTACATTGCAAACTCGAGTTATGTCGGCAGCTTTTACTGCGGCGGTAATGTGGGTAGCATGATTATCCCCGGAAATAACACCTATCGAGTAGATAAAGAGCTGAATGTCTATACGAAGTTCGTGGGCGGATGCAACAAGGCCTATGTGCCGGAAATATGGACTGACCCGAATAATTCGGGAACGCAGCTTTGTGCCGCCTACGACGGCGGCGTGCTGGGTTCTGCCGCGGAACAGGCCGTCTATACCGACGCGAGCGGCAACATCAAGGACCGCCTGAATATCAAGCTGGAGAACATGACCATCACGCCGCTGCGTTGGAAGGACGAAACGGATAAATCACAGGGACTCATCTGGAACACCGTGAGATGGCCGGGTTACTACGAGCCTGTCGATGTTGGAACGACTCTGATCGAAGGAGTCACCTATTATACCTCCAGTGAAGGTGCCGGAGCCTTTGTGGCCGATGGAACGGAGGTCGCCGGAAGTTCCACTTATCAATGGGTGATGGATGCCGATGCCGATGACTTTGCGGAGGTGCCCAACTCACCCGTGCATGCCGCAAACCGTTTGCTGGGCGGCAATGTCTATGGCGGTTGCTACGAGAGCGGCCATGTTAACGGCAACATCGTCATTGACATCAACGAAGATGTACTGGAGAGAGATGAGGTCTTCGGAACTGGTTTCAGTACGGTCTTCGGACGAGCTAAGTCCGGCGTGGATTTCCTCGGCCAGCGCGACGACCTGAACTCTGTCGCCCTGATCGTCTTCGGCGGCGGCTACGGTGAGGACTCCGAGGTGTGGGGCAGCACCACCGTGAACCACAACAAGGGCTACGCCTTCCAGATCTGCGGCGGCGGAGAGAAGGGTGTGGTCGGTAAGTACACTGGTACGACTACTGATGAGGATGGCACCCATACCATTGATTCTTCCACGGGCCAGGTTACCAGCTACGCCTCCAACGGTAAGGCCTACGCATACGACCCCAAGTACAGTTCTACGGTGAACCTTCAGGGCAGCGTCATCGCCACTTCCAACGAAGGTACCGTCGCGAACCTCGCCGAGACCGAATATATCTATGCCGGTGGTAAGGAGGGTCTGGTGTGCGGCAATACGACGCTCAACTTGGGCAACGGCCGCCTGTATGATGCCTTCGGTGGTGCCTGCGAAGCCGATATCCTCGGCCACAGCGAGACCTATATCGGTCGCCAGCCCGACGGCAGCGGCGGCTATGTAGATGGTTTCCCGTGGGTTCAGGACATCGTTTATGGCGGCAATGACTTCACGGGCACGATATATGGCAAGAAGGACTTTAAGGACAGAGTCCGTGTAGAAACCGGCGCAGATGCCTTCGATGTGTTGGGCAAGGTGCACAACCCCCTGAACAAAGCCAATCCTGATGTGCTGATGGCCAACGCCTATGTAGAGTACCTGCAGGGCCGCGTTGATACCATCTTTGGTGGTAACTATGGTTATTATGACTACGCGGATAGGATGCTATGGGAAGATGCAACCACCCCTTCCACGATGCCTTCTCTGAAGAGTTCGTTTGTGAATATACGCCCGAACCCGGAGAACAAATCCGACAATGCGATACTGGCCGTCTTCGGTGGCGGTACAGGCTATCCCGACAACCGCGATGGCGACCGGACTCAGAACCGCAGCTATGTGCTCGTAGATATTCCCGACAACATATCGAACTTCAGCCAGACTCAGTTCTTCGGTGCTGGCAGCTACAGTGGCATGGGCATGAACTCCAAGTATGATGCGACCTCGCATAAGACCCTCGATGAGAATAACAGTCCCGTCGACGACCTCGACAACCTCTCGGCCATCATTGACCTGGTGCGCGGCAAGGTAGGTGCGGCCTACGGCGGCAGCTTCAACGAAGGCGTCACCCGTCGCACGATGGTCAACGTCCCTGCGGGTTCCACGATACAGATCGGCAGCATCTTCGGCGGCGCCTACGGTAATGACCTGCTGGCTCCCTGTGACGTCTATGAAGCCCATGTGAACTACAGCAGTGCGGACGCCCTGATGATTTACAACTCAGAGAACGAACTGATGAAAGGTGCCATCTACGGAGGCAACAACACTTGCCGTCGCACAATCTATGGCTTCATCGACATCAACGCTCCGGTATGGCAGCAGCATCCAAAATGGGGCAAGACCCGTGCGAACGTCTATGGCGCCGGCTACGGTCCGATGACCTGGTCGGAATACACCCAGGTGAACCTCAACGACAAGGCCGAAGTCTACGAGGTCTATGGCGGAGCACAGAACGGCGAGGTGCTGAATGCTGAGAGTGCCAAGACCTTCATGAATAAATATTGGTATGGTGTAGATTTGCCGGAATACCTGCAAGCGTATTACGATCGCTACGACAATGAACAGTGGGAGAATGTGATATGGCCAGCCTGCTGGACAATAGGTAAGGGTTATTACTATCCCTATTTGGAAGGTGGCACCTTCGACTTGGACACCAAATTCGATGGCTATCTTACCAACGAGGCCACGAACCTGAGCAATCCGCTGGTTCGCACGGCAGAGATGGACGACCGCGACTACAGCGATCCCAAGAACGATGTCCGCAACCAGAATAAGTACAACACCAACGTCATCATCAATGAAGGTGCCTACGTGGCCAACTACGCCTACGGCGGTGGACTCGGTGACAGCAATCAGGGAACCGGCGATGTCTATGGCACCACGTATATTGCCCTTCTCGGCGGTACGGTGAACAAGGACATTTATGCCGCCGGCACTTCTGGTGTGGTCTATGATTTCTATAATTCCGGCGAGTTCATTGCCAGTTCCAATGCCTACATCCAAGGCGGTACTTGCCGTAATGTCTATGGCGGCGGTTGGGAAGGCAGTGTGGGCAAGCACACCGGCAACCTGAGTGCTCCCTACTATGACTTCACGAACAGCAAGCCTTTGGACATTCCCGGCGAGACCCATGTGGTGATTGGTGATATAGGTGCAGGCATGACCTTTCTCAACGGCAAGCCCGCCATCCAGCGTAATGTCTACGGCGGTGGTGAGGGCGGTTCCGTCTATGGTACCACCCACCTGACCATCAACAATGGTATGATCGGCTACCGATGGAAGAATGACGAATACGTTGCAGAACTCGACGACAAGACAACCGGCGACAACGAACTCGACGGAGCCGGCAACGCCTTCGGTGGCGGATATATCCTCAACAGTTATGTGGACAACACCGATGTGAAGATGTTTGGTGGCACGCTCCGTGGCAGCCTCTATGGCGGCGGCGAGGTAGGTCCTGTAGGTCGTGGCACGATGTTAAATCCGAAGAGCTACTCTACTGGTATCTCTAACGGCGGCGCCCGTATTTTCAAGGCCGGTAAGACCCATGTGGAGATGTACAACGGTAATGTCCTTCGCAATGTGTTCGGTGGCGGTCGCGGTAAGGACAGCTGGGGCGGCGACGGCACCTACTCGATGGATCCGGCCGTAGTGGCCACTCTGGATCAGAACAGCAAGGGCTTCGTGTTCGGCCAGACCGAGGTGAACATCTATGGCGGCGAAGTAGGTACTGTCGAGGGCATGGCCCGCAACTTCGGTAATGTCTTCGGCGGCGGCGATGAAGGTTCTGTCATCAGCGCCTACGAGAAGAGCGACCACACCTTGTGCTATGGCGAGAAGGTGGGCAAACGTTATGTCGATGATCACGAAGGCTATTATTTCAAGAAAGAGAATGGCACCTTCGTCACGAATGGATCTCACTATGTCTACACCGAGGACTGCAAGGTGGTCGTAGAGCCGTGGCTGCAGGTGACAACATCTCCCGTTATCTACGACGGAAAGACCTATCAGGTTGGCGACTATATCCCCACCGCCTATTTGAATACGCTTCCGGCTAAGACCTCTGGCGGCTGGCCTGATGGCTGGAGCAATGTCGATGCGGGCACTGTCGAGAAAGAGCGCGGCATCTTCATTCACAATGCCGTCTTTGCCGGCGGCAATATAGCTTTGGGTAGCACGTCTGTCAGCGCTAATGAAATCACCGTCTTCGGCAATGCTACCGCTTCTATCCACGATGTCTATAACCGCGACCTCATCACCATCGGTACAGGTAACACCGGCGGCCTCTATGGCGACGGTAACCTCACGCTGGTCGATGGCTACCGCGAACTGAACATCACCAACTACGGCACCGATAAGTACCACCTGGCCAACGAACTCGACAAAGCAGCGTACGACCTACTTCCTTCCCGCGAGCAAGCTTACTACGAGGTGAAGTACAGATGTAAGGTTGACCAGGGATGTACTGATCAGGAAGGTTCTGTTTATAAGAAAGGTGCCGTCCTGCCAAAAGATGAACTGTTGGCCTTGTTCACGTATGCTGACGGCACCCCCGTCATAAACAACGCTGCTGGTGAACGCATCGTAAGTGGTACGGGAACCCCCATCCTTACGGGCACGCCGGGTAACTACGTTCCCAACTCCGATATCTGGGAAGAGAACGGTGTGGTCTCGACGTACGCCGGCCGTATCATGAACACCATCCAGCGTGCCGACTTCTGCGGTGTCTTCGGTAGCCGCATGGTGATGAAGGGTGCCCGCGACCGTGTACCGGAGAAGGAAGACAGTAAGCTCTACACCATCAACCGTGTGCGCGAGGTGTCGCTGAACAAAATGAACACCAAGGCCGGCGATACTGGCGATAATGCAATGCACGGCAACTACTTCGGTATCTACAGCAACGTGAACTTCCTTGGTTCTCTGACCAGTGATGTGGACTTCCATAATACCGTTCGCACCACCAATGCTAAAACCGAACAGAATCCTGATCTTGCGGCTGATGGCAAAACTTTCGCACAATGGAAGGAAGCTCACGTGACCGACCGTATGCGCAACAATGGCTACTGCTATAACCAGCTGGCCCTGGCATCCGGCGTCTATTTAGAGCTGACCACCGAGAAGAGCACGGGCACCGGCGTCAACGAGAAAGACTGGGGCCTGATAACCGGTGTCGTCGAACTCGACCTCATCAATGTGCAGACCGGTGTCGGCGGCGGTTACGTCTATGCGAAGAATCAGCATGGTCAGCGTAAGAACGGTCCTGGCTACACCCCTCTGACAGCACTCAACAACGATGCCGTCAGCAAATGGGACTGGGACTATAAGACAGCCGATGCAGACAGGAAAAAATGGGAGACCTCCGGTAACTTCATCCACAGCTCACAGACCATCATCGATGACTGCTACAATATCAGCAATAAATACTTGACAGCTGACGGCGTTCCCGCCCACTACTGGTATATCAGCGGTTCTGTCTATGTCTATGACCAGTATATCACCGCTCACACCGGTGCTCCCAACGCCTACAGTGAGACCGTAGATATTCCCATCACCATCAATGCCGCCTCGAACGGTAAGATGACGCTGATGGATGTGCAGCCGAACCTCTATGCCTACTATTCATCCGGTAACACGCCGCTGACTGCCAACAACAAGGTCGTTATCAATAATATCGAATACCGTCTGAACGACCCCATCAGCTATTGGGATTGGTTCAAATTGTCGGCATCAGAGAGGAGACTGTTCGTGGAGGAGACTTATGTCGTCCGGGAAGACTGTAAGATTGGAACAACGCCTTATACCGCAGGCACGGTGCTGCTAAAGGAGGAGTATGAGGCTCTAATAGGAGAAGATGAAGAACATAATCCTGTTTATCCTGCTGTGACTCACGTGAGGGAGATTGATGGTGTTGAGAAGGATGTGCCCGTTCCCTTCATCGATGTCTTCCGTTCGTCCAACAATATGAGTCACAACACCGGTTACCTGTTGACCTATAATGTCACCAATCCGGAGGTCTGGGAGCCTTGGTATACCCAGCTCAGTGGTAATTCAAGAAGCACGAAGATTACGACAACGGAATATGGAAAGCTTCCTGCTGCCACTACAACAGTGGATAATGTGACCACTCTTGGACAGGATGCCTACACCGACGGTCCCACCTATACCTTGAAGTCTGGTAAGTCTGCCGGCCTCTATGGACAACGTAGATACGAAGTCGAGGATATCATTTCTCAGAAGGTATATACGGATTATGAGACGCTCAGCACTGGAACGTCAACAGCATCGTATATCCCCACAGATGAAGCACGTAAGCAAGCAACGTTTGTTCCTGCGTATGTGGTGACGAATGAGTACACCTCACCAGCTCTGCACCTCTATCCGGGCGCTCCCATTTCGGAAACAACAGGAGCAAGCCTGGGCACAGATTATGCAAAGCCGGCTTATGTCTGCACCGGCACCATCGAACTCTCGCCCACAGAAGTCATTTATGTCAATGAGTTGATGACGGCTGATGAGAAGTCCCAACTGAAGACAGACTATCCCGACTTGGCTAGCGACATCGACGAGCTGATAGTTCCGGCCTATTATTGCACTGAAGCTGGTCTTTATGGTGGCGATGTCTATGAGCCTGGTCATAACTACCGTGCTCTCTCTATCTGGAGCTCCATGACGGAGGCCGAGCGTAATGACTTCGACTTCAACTACGATGCCCTCGATCTGCTCATCGATCCCACCTATGGTATTACCCATACCAATGGTTCCCGAATCATGCAGAAGGAAGGTCAGAAGTATCAGTACGATGGTTACACCAGCTATAGCGATGCTAATAAGGAGAATATGATCTACTCGCTCTCCAAGCCTCTCGACTACACAGCAACATACGATGGCTCTACCGATGACGTTAATTACGAAAGCGGTAAGGCCATGTCATACCAAGACGCAAGCGCAACACCTGTTACACATTACGTCAAAGTCGGTGCCGAACTGTTCCGCACAGACTACGAGGCACTGCCCAATGAGCAGCGCCACTATGCTCCTGTCAAGGTGACTGTGGGCGACGTCCCTGCGGAGAACTATACTGTCTATGTGGTTCATGAGGGCTTCGTCCATATCGAGACGCCCTACGCCGTAGGCGCCACACTCAGCTACGAAGAATACACCGCGCTGGCCACCGAGGAGAAAGTGAATATCACTACGCTCACCTTCTCCAAGGATGAATTGAAACATACGACTACGGGTGAAGGAGAAAGTGCGACGACAACATATGAAACTACCACCTTCTACTATTGCCGCGAGAATTATCAAGTGAATGAGAAGGGTATGGGACAGTCGGTAACGAGTGTTAAGGGCGAAGGCAGTGGTACGACATATACGTCTAGTACAGAAGGCGGCGTGCCCAAGGGTGCTATCATTGCCGAAAGCGACTACTCAAGATTGGTCAACAAACAGAAGAACTTCACCATCCACGGTATTTCTCCGATGGAGACCAGCACGCTGTATGTGAGCCGCGAGAGTGATATCAACGATCTCTCGTCGGAGAAGATCATCACCGTCATCTATAAGTACGACTATGAGGAGACCGATGTCTCCGGCCTGCATGTCACACCGGTCAGCGAGCGCCACATCGTGAACATACACATCAAGTTCGAGAGCGGTGTGCCTATCATCGAAGATATCAAGGCACCCAATATCGTACTGCCTGGAACGAGCATCACCATGCGTGTGCCCAATGTGACTCCTGGAGCCTACGAGGTAACGGGTGGCGGCTGGGAAATCTTCTCGACAGACACTTATGCCGAAAACCATACCAACGGTGTGGGCTATAAACCCTCTTCCGATCCGCTCTACTGGTATCAGGACGGTTATCTGCTGGCATACTACGCCAAGACCTACCTCGGCAAGACTTACTCCAATGCCGTTCCCATCAGCGTGGCCAACTACCACGACCTGAAGAAGGTGATGGACGATAAGGAG
>Ga0310786_10007931_pt1 | contig 13742 bp, 8 predicted proteins | sample AusTroGonzalo_MG_FD_203881 | JGI IMG/M metagenome (GOLD analysis project Ga0310786, IMG submission 203881) | Bovine rumen microbial communities from tropical cattle in Woodstock, Queensland, Australia - Gonzalo_03 (v2) (version 2) | ecosystem: Host-associated > Mammals > Digestive system >... | reverse complement strand
GACCTTGTTCCCCAGATAAGTGCCTTCGGCGGAAACTGCGCCCTGGATGTCCACCTGGCGTTGGATATAGGCGTCCTCCGCCCGCGCCTTGATGCGTTCGAAGGCCTGCTTGCGGTATTTCGCCTTGCCGGTGCGCGCACAGGGCGAGGCGTGGATCCATTCCAGTTCCCGCCGGAAGAGGTTGCGCGTCCGCTCGGTCTGCGCGTTGTAGTTGTCGATGCGCTCCTGGCGCTTTTCCAGAAAGTGCATATAATCGCCGCGATAGAGGAAAAGCTCCCCGCGGTCGAGTTCCATCACGGTATTGCAGACGCGGTCCAGGAAATAGCGGTCGTGTGTGACCATAAGCAGCGTGCAGCGCTTGTGGGTCAGGACGTTTTCCAGGGTTTCGATGGCATCGAGGTCCAGGTGGTTCGTGGGCTCGTCCATAATGTAGAAATCCGCCTCGGAAGCGAGCATCGCCGCAAGAGCCACCCGCTTGATTTCCCCGCCGGAAAGCGAACGCATGCTGCGGGAAAGGTCGCCCAGGCCGAAGCGGTCCAGCCATTGCCGTGCGCGCAGGGCATAGTCATCGTCTGAAGCGTCCGGCTGCTCCGAGAGCACCTGCTCCAGCACGGTCTTGTCGGCATCGAAAGCATATTCCTGTTCGAGGAAGGCGATGCGGATGTGGCGCAGGAACAGCACCTTCCCGCCGCTGTCCGAAGCGTCCTTGCCCGCGATGATGCGCAGCAGCGAGGTTTTGCCCGTGCCGTTCGGCGCGATCAGCGCGACCTTGTCCCCTTCGTTGATATTGAAGGAAATGCGGTCGAACAGGACTTTCGGCCCGTAAGACTTGGATATGTTCTCTATCTGCAGGTAGGAAGGCATTTGGCGAAGGTAGTCAATTTTTCTTATCTTTGCACTTATGAACAGGTATTCCCCGCCGATGTGTGATGTGATGGAAGCGGTCCCCGGACAGGGACTGCTGACCGCGAGTAATGATTCCTATTATGTGGATCCCGTGGATCCCGGTTTTACTTATCCCGCTGACTGATATGAAACGCAAGCACTTCCTCAGCGCGCTCTTCGCGCTCGCCGTACTGGGCGTTTCGTGCAGCACGGCAGACAGGGACCAGGTCCCTCAATTCCCGGAGACCACTCCGGACAATCCTTATTCTGTTCCCGTCAAATGGTGGGCGTTGGAGCCTATGCAGAGCAAGGAGGCGGCGAAAGGGGAAATCTCGAGCCTTTCGGCAGGTTTCCGTGAGGATTCCCGCTCCTATCTGGAAATGACCGGGGCAGGAACGGAGGCGCTTGTCCTCTGGGAAGCGGGAGACATCTTCAGGATGTACAGTTTCCAATCCAGTTCCTATTATACGGCCGTTTATTCAACGGCGGAAGGAGGAGCCGTGGCGGATTTTACGACCTATGTGAATCTCCCCTCTTCTCCCTGCTACGCCATCTATCCTCGGGGAAATGACTCCCGTATAGGGACCTACAACGGGAACAAGGTTTTCGAAGTGACCATCCCCCGCGAGCAGACGGCGGTGGAAGGGAATATCGCGCCCGGCTACAATTTCTCCTACGCCTACTGCACGAAGCAGGGGGATGACCTGCACTTTATCAACCTCGTCTCCCTGGTGCACTTCCGGCTTTCCGGTGGGATTGCCGGGGAAATCAAGCATGTCAAACTCAATTGCGACCAAAAGATTTCCGGAGACCTCATCGTCGTCGAGAACGGAGAAAATGCCGCCTTTACGCGCGCCATCAGTTTCGGCGGGGCGGAATCCTATGCCGATGTCTCCTTGAACGGCGATTTCCGTCCGGGCGTGGACTATTATCTGGCTATTGCACCTGCAGACGGCCAACTCGTCACCATGGTATTCTCGAACGACGAGGGAGATTCGGTCACCAAGCAGGGGAACAAGGAGGTAAATTTCACGCAAGGACGCATCTGTGATCTGGGGACCATCGCACTGGGCGACAGTTACGACGGGGATGATCCTACAGTGGCTCCGATTCTCTACATGGCCTCGTCCAAATCCCAGCCGGTCAGCATCGCCGTCATTCCCGACGGCTATACAGAAGAGGAACTCCCGCTTTATGAGGCCAGGGCCAAGAGCGGCATCGACGCCCTCTTCGCCACGGAACCCTACAAGAGCTATAAGGAGTATTTCAATGTCTGGATCCTGAAGGTGGCTTCCAATGGGTCTGGGGCCAATATTACCGACGGGAACGGCAATGTCGTCACCACTTCCGGCTGCTATTTCGCTTCGGGCTGGGGAGAGAGTTCCTATGGCGACATGCAAGCGAATGACAGCCGCATTTTCAGTTTTGTGGAAACGCATTGTCCGGATATCCTCAACGGGCTTCACTCCATCAAGGAGGTCCCCGTCCTGCTGTTGATCAACGACGAGCGCTACGGCGGCAGATGCTGGAGTTGGCAGAGCGGCAAGTGTTATGCGATGGTTCCCACGACCGCCGGCAACCTCAGCTGGAGCTACCCCAGTTCCTGTGCAATCAGCGACAGCGACCCTTTGCAGGGCATCAGGACCGTCACCAGCGAAGACCTCGAAGGCTTGGGCTCCAGTTCCGGCGACTGGCGGAATACGCTCGTCCACGAGTTCGGCGGGCACGGTTTCGGGCGTCTGAGCGACGAGTACTGGTATAATACGGACAAAGGCCACACGAGCCAGATCAGCGGCCACGATTGGGCTACGCCGATGGGCCTGAATATCTCCGCCGCATACGACCCCACGCCCTGGGATGCGGAGGTCCTTTCCCGGCGGGATGAACTGCTGGCCCGGAATCCGCTCTATGCGCGTATCGGAGTATTCCAGGGAGCTGAAGTATCCATCCTCAACCGCTGGCGCAGCGAGAAAACCAGCTGTATGATCGACAACCGCTTCTATTTCTCCACCTGGCAGCGGATGCTCATCGTCAAACGCATCCTCAAGCTTGCAGGAGAAAGTTTTGACGCCGATGCATTCTACGCCCTCGACCATCCCGAGGATCCCGTGCGCGACGTAAGCGCCTCACCGGTCCAGGGACGGCAGAGCGTCATTGCACCGATTCCGGTACCGCCGCTCGCGCCGATGGCAATCGTGATGGATTAATTCCCGGGATTAGAGCCGGGCGTCGATGACCTCCTTGGGAAGGACGCCCTTGACATCGTACACCACACCGCCTTCCCTGACCAGGGAGCGGATGTCCAGGCTTTGGAATTCACGGTGTGCCACAGCGTGCACGACAGCGTCGAATTTTCCTTCCGGAAGGGTGTTGGTGATGGCAAGTCCGTATTCTTTCTCTACCTGGGCGGCATCTGCCCAGGGATCGTAGATACAGATGTTGTCCGTATAGACATGCAGGGCGCGGCACACGTCCGCCACCTTGGTATTCCGGATGTCCGGGCAGTTCTCCTTGAAGGTGATGCCCATGATGAGGATTTTCGCCCCCTTGACCAGAATCCCTTTCAGGTTCATCAGTTTGATGACCTGATGGGCGACATATTCTCCCATTCCCGCATTGAGACGGCGGGCGTTGAACATGACGCGCGGGAAGACCCCGTATGCCTGGGACTTATGGATCAGGTAATACGGATCGACGGAGATGCAGTGCCCGCCCACCAGACCGGGCGTAAGCTTGATGAAATTCCACTTGGAAGAGGCCGCCTCGATGACGTCGTGGGTATCGATACCCATTGCGTCGAAGATCTTGGCCAACTCGTTCATAAAGGCGATATTCACATCCCGCTGGGTGTTCTCGATGATCTTGGAGGCCTCCGCCACCTTGATGCTGCTGGCCTTGTGCGTACCGTTGATCAGAACCGAGTTATAGACCGCGTCAACGATATCGGCCACCTCGGGCGTGCTGCCGGAGGTGACTTTGCGGATCTTCTCCACCGTATGCTCCTTGTCGCCGGGATTGATGCGCTCCGGGGAGTAGCCGGCATAAAAATCCTTGTTGAACACCAGACCGCTCACCTTTTCCACCACGGGAACGCAGACTTCTTCCGTAACGCCCGGATATACCGTGCTCTCGTACACGACGATGTCTCCCTTGGAAATGACTTTTCCAACGGTCTCGCTGGCCCCGCGGAGCGGCCGCAGGTCAGGCGTGTCGTCGTCGTTCACCGGCGTAGGAACAGATACCACATAGAAATTGCAGTCGCGGATTTCGTCCAGGGAAGTAGTGCATCTGAAGCCATATTTGGCGATAGCTTCCTGCAGCAGGGCATCCGGCACCTCGAGAGTGGCGTCATGCCCCTTCATCAGGGCAGCGACGCGTTTTTCATTGAGGTCGAAACCGATGGTCTCATACTTCGTGGAAAAGAGGCGCGCCAGCGGCAGGCCGACATAGCCGAGGCCGATAACGCAGATTTTTATGGGTCTGGAATTATTCATAATACAGTGAAATGTATTGGAATTGTGCATTGTGATTGCTGACGACCAGGAGTTCATAGGCCATGCCGGTCTCTCCGGGAATCGCCCAGGCATATTCCGTATCTTTCTTCAACTTGCCGTCATTGATCATCAGACGGGTCCCGTCCGTCCTGGCCACATCGATGACCACGTTCTCCGAGGCCTGCGGCGCCGTCAGGAACTTGATGCCCATAAGGGCCTTTCCGGCCATCACCGGGAGCTGGATATAGGAGTTCTGCTTGCCGATCAGCAGGTAGTAAACATTGGCAACCTGGCCTTGATAGAACTTGTCAGCCGCCTTCAGGATGAAGGGATAACCGGACCAGATGTACGTCCCCTCGCTGAGCCCTGCGGTATTGGTCAGGGGAAAACCGGAGAACTTGGTCCTGAAATCAACGGTAAAGGTCGGATCGCCGTCCAGATCGCCGGGAGGGTCGTCATCGGTGTCGGTATGGCCGGTTTTTTCCACGAAATAGGGATAGCGGAGTTCCGTCTGTCCGTTGTAACTGGAACGGTAACCGACAACGACGATCTCATCCCCGACCGTCAGCCTGAGGGACGCGAAGGACTTGTCGTTGTTCGCGCCGTATCCCAGGTTGGTCGATGTCAGGCCGTAGATATAAGCTGTTCCTGTATCGTCGGTAAGGTCGAAATTCCCATACACGCCATTTTCTATGCTGCTGATCCTGCCGGAAAGCCGGTACAGTTGCTCTTCCGAGACCGAAGCCGCCTTGAACTGCGCCACGGTGACCGCAATGGGCTCTTCCTGCCCGCCGGAAAGGGAGAAAGCCAGGATATGGGCATCGACCACCTCATTCTTCCGTTTCCCGGCATAGTAATGATAGCGGCCTGCCAGCGTGATAAGCCCGTTGTTTTTAATCTTGCCGACCCAGTCTTCCCGATTGCTTACCTGATAGACGGAGATGGAACCGGAATGGTCACTCAGACTCATCTCGAAGGTCTCCGGATTAAAGGAACTGACGATGCCGGTCAACTTGTAATAGGAATCAGTCTTTGCCGCTGCGATAAAGGCGGCGACGGTCAATTCCGGTGTATGCGAGAAATCGGCCGGGTCGTCTCCCCCGCCACCGGGATGGTCGGGATCCGTTTCCTGCTCCGATTCCCCCGCCCCCTGCTGGGTAACGCTGAGGAGGGTAGTGACCGAATGGTTGGAGAAAAGGACCTGCCCGCTCCGGGTCTTGCCTTGGTTGGGATTTACCTGGAGGGATATGAGCTGGGGCTTTGACGAGCCACGGCCCCGGACCAGGTCCAGGACCAGCCAGTCCGGCTGTTCGACAACCTCCCAATCCCGTTGGGAAGACAGGCTGAGCTGCTGGATACCTCCCTGTTTGTCAAAGGAAAGACCGGCATCTCCGGTGGAGAGAAAAAGATAAGTGCCGTCTTGTTGCCAGGAACAACAAGGCAGCACCTCTATCGCGAAAAGAAGAATCAGTATTCTCTTTAAACGCATCCGAAAGACATTCTAACGTTTGATCGGACGCATATACCAGTCGGAGTGCATCGCACCGTGGCTCGTCGACCAGTCGATGAATCCCGGGAAAAACACGTCGATGGGAAGGCTCTCGTTCTTCGGATCCAGGATATTGTCCTTGAAACTGTCGATCCGGATATTGTCCAGATAGAAGGCAAAAGGATAATCCCCGCGGCAGACATACCATTTCCCATTCTCAAGGTCGGAAGCATCCTGGAAAGTATGGAAGGCACGCGTATCCATCTTGCTGGTCGGCGCCTCGTAGGGGATATGGACCTCCCAGCGCAGGTCATCTTCCTTGTCACGGAAGATGAACGGCTCCGGCTTGACCAGGTTGAATGCCGAGACGGGAGAGGAATAGGTCAGTTCCATGATATAGGTCGTCTCCAGTTCGGCGGTGATATCATCGGTCAGGATATAGGCCTCGCCGTCAAAGTCGTAGGTGACCGCGACAGGCGCGAGCTCACCCCGGGCCTGCTTCTTCATGGTGATCTTCGACGGAGCGATCTTGGTGTCGAAACGGACAGCCAGCCCGCTCTGGTCGCTTACACGGTTCTGGTAGGTGGTAAAGTAAAGCACCTGCCTCTTGATCTTTGCCCCGGAGAAGAACTGCTCCTGTACATAGTCGATCATCACGTCGTTCATGTCGTAGTCACCCTGGCTGGGCCAGCGGTCCTCAAAGGCAAATACACCGCGCCTCGTGGTCTTTCCGTCTTCCACCTCCGGCAGCGGAGCGAAGACGTCCGCCGGATTTACCGCAAAGAGGAAGTCGTCGTAATCATCGTCATCACAGGCATCCTCGACGGTCACGATGGCATAGTGGCTGCCGTCCGGAGAGCAATAGGAGAATTTCGCAGTATGGGTCTCGGAAGCGGAGTCAGCCATCCGGTATTCTCCCATATCCTCGTTGCAGTAGGACAGGCCTTCAGTAGAAGCCACCCATACATTCATCTTGTCATTCATGGGCTTCGTTCCGTTCAGGGTGCAGTAACTCCGGCCCTGGGCACTCCAGGAATTGGGCTTCAGGATGAACCCGAGTTTGGTTCCTTTGGGGAAGACGGTGGAAACCGTAGTAAGGTCTCCGTCAGCGATATTAGGGTAATAGAGCAGCTGGATGACATCCCCGCGCTGCATTCCGATATTGCCCTGATACTGGTCCCCGCCCACAGGCTCGTAGCGATAACCGTCCTGGGTATTGGGATAGATCATGATGATGTTCAGGTCCATCTGAGTGGTGGGCTGATGATCGGAGTCGTAATAGTAATAGCCCAGACTGCTGTTCCAGCAGGACATGCTTCCCATGGTGCAAAGGGAAAGTTCCGTATCCGTGATAAGGGTCAGGTCGACATTGGAACGATATTCGTCCCGGCAGGTGGTGCCTGAACTGACGGCCTTGCCCACCGTGGCGTAAAGGGCATCGATGATTTCCTGAGGGAAACGCAACTTGGGGTCAAGGGTGGCCTGGTCCGCAACATAGTCGGGACGGCCCGACACGGGATCCCAGGTACCAAGCGGAGTATACCAATCTTTATATACACGCTCACCCATCGATCCGTTCTTCCTGAAATTGAAGGACAGGCAGGGCAGCGAAGAAATATCGTTGGTATGTGTATCAGGAGAAACGACCGTGGGAACGGGACTCTTGGAAAGCGTCGCTCCCGTCTTTTTACGCTCGACCTTCACGCTGGCCTCGTTCCTGGAAACGGCAACGACGGAACGTTTCAGGCCGATCATGAAGTTGCCGGTGACGATGTGAAGCTCTTTGGCATAGGCCGGCAGCGTAACCGTCTCATCATAAATACCGCGCGCATCCGTGTAGGCCTCCCAAATGGGCTCGATCTTCGCGTTGACGTACTCGTTGTAATTACCTTCATTGACGATGGGATTTTCGCTGTACACCTGGAAAAAGACCGGGCCGTGGATGTCAAAATCCGAATAGTCGACCATCAGGTCCACCTCCTGCGTCGTGGAGAAATCGAAGAAGTTATTCTCGTCCACGGGAGTGGATTTTTTTCGGGAATAAAAGTCATCTGCATCGTAACAAGCTGTTACAGAAAACATTAAGCATGCAGAGAGGCACGCAAGAAATCCAAAATGAGAGCGGCCGAATAACATATGTCCGTTTATTTTGACTGCAAAGATACGCCTAATATTTTATTAAGCAAATTTTTTATTAAAAAACTTAAAAATTTTATAAATTAGCCTACGGGGCTATTCTCACCCGCCCCTCATCCAGGCGCCAGTTTACCTGCCCTTCCATCGCCAAAATCACATCTGCCAGATAGTTAGCCTGTGGGGTGTCCCCGGCATTTTTCAAATATTTCTTCGCCTCGGTAAGCCGCTTCGTCCTTACACAGGCACAGGCTGCATTCAAATTGGCCGTCTCGTCCTGCGGGTACTGCCGGGCGGCGATGATAAAGGCGTCGAACCATTCCTCCGACCCTTCCCGATAACTCAACGCCACCTGATACATCTCATTCAGGCTCAAAGCTTCGGGATGGGAGTAGATGAGCCTGCGGCCATCCTTTGCCTCATAGGCCCTCACTTCATAGGAAATCAGGTAATCCGTGTGCCGGAGGCCGGGATAGACGTATCTGTACAGCCAGCGATAGGGTTCCCCGCCGCCTACTTTCTTCAACTGTTCCTCCTTTTCATCCGGGTCCATCTCCCGGTCAATCACCTCCAGCAATTCCTCGCGGAAACGAAGGACGGACGCAGGGACGCTGGGCGTCTCCACATAATGCTGCGAATCATACCAGAAATCGCCTTTCACCCTGCGCCCTTCCGTGTTCTCCAGAAAGCCGCGGAGATTTCCCCAGTCTTCCGGCGTAGCACGGATATCGAAGAGCTCCGGCGAAAAGGCATATTTTCCCATCAGGTAGTTTTTGAGCGATTCCACACGTCCTTCCGCCAGGCGGGTATTGTTGTCATAGGGACTTTCGGGAGAGGCATAGCCGTGAAGCATCAGGGATTTCACGCTAACGGTGGTATCGAAAACGGCAGCCTCCACCGTCGCATCAATCCGGGCCAGTTCATCCGGATTCTTACGATAGGAGGGATAAATGACCGTCTCGTTGACCGGGAAATCCAGGAAGGCACGCCCCGTCAGTTGGCGCACCTTGACGGGTTCCGGGGCGGGAATCAGTATGGGGAGGGCGGGACAGTCCTTCAGTTTGTGGCTGCGGACGATCTCCACCGGTTCCTTTTTCTTCTTTTTCGCCAGCAGATAGGTAACGCCGACCTTGATGTTGGTCCGTCCGTCCAGGGGCAGACCGTAAGCGACGCCGTTGAAATGGTCTTCAAACCAGGAATGGCTCAGTTCCATACCGACGCGCCATTGTTCGGCGACCCTGAAATTGGCCGTTACGCCAAGCCGCATTCCGGGTATCACGAGGCTTTCCCGCAGGTACGGATGCGTATAGGAAAGGGGGACGTGGTCGAACCCGCCGGTATAGGCAAGTCCCACGCCGGCAAAGGCCTTCAGGTCGAAGAGGGCGGAAGGCTTGCGATTTTTGCCCCGGATGGCATCGGTAATATCGAAAGTCATATCGCCGAAAACGCTGAGACTGCCCCAGCCCCAGGGCTCGCCGTTTTCGCAGAGCGGCACGTTGCGGCTCCGGTTGTAATTGGCACGCACCACTGCCCGCCAGCCCCACAGCGGGGTAAATTCCTGTCCGATGCCCACGAACATGCCGCCGGACCAGGGGTAAGTGGAGAATTCCGTCCAGGGCAGATTCTCATTGGCGGACTTATTGATGCCCACATATAATTGCAGATAAAGGGGATCCTTCCCTGCCACCTCATCCTGCGTCCCGTCTTGGGCCCGCAGGCTGCAGGGAAGCAGCAGAAGTATCCCGGCTATAATTAAATCCCGTGCTTTCATACCCTTATTCATTAGTAGGCCACATACGTTCCCGCCATCGGCGACTTATACCATTCCCAGTAACGGGTCCGGGCCGCATCTTTTGCCCAATAGGGGAACTCCCTGTAGGTTTCATAGACGGGAATACCCTCCCGGGGCCAGCGCCACTCTCCGGCGATCAGCATCGCCTCCGGCAGTTTCCCGGGCGTAGAGGCCAGCATAATCGCATCCGAGCAGTCCGTGCAGGTGCCTCGTTTCACTTCGACATAAAAGCGCTGCGCATCCTTGATCATGGTAAATTCTGAGGGCCAGGGCACGGCTTGCGTTTCGACAAACGGGACCGATGCCACCGCCTCCAGCGTATTGATGCACTTCCGGTCCATGGCTCCCATCAGCAGTTGATGCAATTCCCCCAGGTTGTAATCCCCGTCCGGCCCGTCATAATGGAGGAAAAGCCTTTCCTTTTCTCCGGCGGCAAGCACGCGGACGTGGCAGGTTTCCTCCTGATAATCGGGCAGCAGCTGAATGACGGCATCGTTGAAATCATAATCGGTCCCCCGGTGGATATCTTCGAACGCCAGGGTCCAGGGGAAAGAACTGTCGCCGTCGATGGGGTCGATCGGCGGCTCCACGTGCAGATCGCCGATCAGCCCGAAGACGACATCGTTACAGTCATTGTCTCCGCCGACCACATTGTCTTCCATCCCGATCCAGGTCATGGTCTCGGACTGATAAATAAAGCTGCGATGATTCGCATTGACATTCCAGGCCTCCACACTGAAACAAGTCCCGTTGAACAGGCTCTCCTTGTCGGTAATGGGTTTGATTCCCTGGGCGCGCAACCGTCTCCACTGCTCCGGAAAAAACTCCTCTACCGAACGCAGATAGAAACCGATGCGTTTTCCCTTGGGGACGCTGATTTCAAAAGAAATCCCCTGGAAGGCACTGATGTGGTCCCGATAATGGTTGAAAACGATTTGGGAATTGTAGGCATTGTCCCCGATACGGTCCATATTGTCGGAATAGGTGGAGCCGTAACCGTCATTCATGTCAAAGTTGGCATCATACCATTCGTTGGCCAGAAACTGATGGCCGTCGATGGTGATGTCCATGTCCAACTGGTACTGGACCTTGGCCAGACCGTCGATGTAGTCCCATTTATGCGTTTCACAGATATCCTGATAGACGATATCGTCATAGGTGCCCGGGGTATGGTAATAATAGCCCAGGATATGCGAGCGCTGGGAAGCCTCGTACCCGTCCACCCAGGTAATGTAAAACGGACCGTTCGAGGTCAGTTCATAGTCGCAGTTCAAGCCGGCAAGTTTCGCATCAGTGGTGCTGCGGGCAAACTCCATGATGGAACGGTAGTCGGCCATTTCTTCGGGATTGAACTCATAGTAGCGGGGATTTCCGGTAATGCTGCTCCCGCAGAGCGAAGCCGGATGGGTTGTCCCGGCCTTGCTCTCCGCTCCCCGCGACCTGCCCCGGTCGATGCTTACGTTGATGGTCTCTTCCGGTTTCCCGCTCAGCGGGACGGATTCGATGGTCAGCCCCCTCTCGGTGTAAACGCTCAGGTAGAGGGGATTTTCATTTCCCTGCGGCGCCGTCATGACCACCGTTCCGCTTCCGTCGTACTCCTTATAGTCATAGATCACCCCGTCGTTGGATCTGGAAGTCAGCCAGAGCCTGGCCGGGACGCCGGCAGGGAGATTGACATTGACCCTTACGGTCGTACGCCACCACTGCAGGGGGCTCACGTCTCCGCCAATCGCGTCCGTGAAGGCCTGGTTGATCCTTTCATATTCGGATATCGCTTCCCTGGGGGTACAGCCGGGCAGCAAAAGGAACCCGGCGCACAGCATCAGGCACAGTGTGCTTCTCAAACGGGTCAAAATGAAACGGAGCCGCTCCATCAGGTTACGCAGGCTTCCGCCCGGGGTCGTCCAGGACGCCATGTAGTGATGAATGGTTCTTGTATTGGAACTCATCTTTGTTTCTTTCGTATAATAATTGACCGGACAGAAATATTCCTCCGGATAAATCAACATTCCGTTGGCGCGGATAATTCCGCCGTCGAGCCGCTCTTTCTTGCTGAAGTCCAGGAAGCGGGTCGTCAAAAGAGTTACATTTGCCGTAATCTTGCCGTTCCAGCGGGCAAAATGCGCCTGGTCATAGTAGTCCAGCACCTGGCGCAAAAAGGGATGACCCGGATAGACGCCCATGCCCAGTCCCGGATTCACGTTCCCTTCGGGATTGTCCGCCGGCGTCCCTTCCTGGCATTCGAAGCCCATAAAAGTCCCTTTGGCGATGATGTCGTCCATCGGACGGATGAGCTCGACATCAGTATCGAAATAGATTCCTCCATAATGGTAGAGAATCCAGAATCTGGCATAATCGCTCACGTGGGCGTAATGCCTGAGCCGGTAGGCTTCCCGGGTGAATTTCGTCCGGTACACGTCAAAATTGCTTTCGTTCCATTCCTTGATTTCAAAGTCGGGCAGGAACTTCTTCCAGGAAGCGATGCACTTCCTGGCAAGTTCCGGGAGCGGTTTGCCTCCGAACCAGCAATAATGGATCACCTTGGGTATTTCTCTTTCCATTTCCATTCGTAATAATAGCTCAAGAGCCAGAAGAGGGGGTAAAACGGGGTCTTCAGCGCCGATTGCCTCCAAATCCCCTTCATCCCGGCCCGCCGCGCATAAATCATATAGGAGATGCCGTATCCCAGTTTTTCCTTGCTGAGCCAGCTATGGGTAAAACGGGCCTTCTGGTTATAATAGATGGCGCAGCCCTTGGGATTCCGGGCGTAGAGCGCATCCTCATCGCGCGTGTAGCCATCGGGCAGATAGGTGCACAGGATCCAGGCTTCCCCGACCAGCAGATACCGGTATTCCTGGTCGATCTGGTCGTAGGCGTAAGCCTCGCTGCTGAACTTTTCCCCCTCCACTTCGAGGAAGGGATAATGCTTCAGCACGGCGGTCTTGAACACAAGGGTGGTATCCCCTGCGAAGCCCTGGGCATACAGCCCTCCGAGGGAACTGGTCCTTTTCGGAGGGAAAGTGCTTTTGGGCCGGAATTCCCCCTTATCGTCCCGAAACGCCCTGTAGGCAATGCATCCGGCCAGTTTTTCCTCCGCCTGGATTTCGGGCCAACGGGACGCGACGGATGCGACAAAGTCGTCCGGGACAAAATCATCGCTGTCCACGCAGACGAACAGCGGGGTGTCGCATTGCCTTACCCCGGCGTTATGCGCCCGCATCTTTCCTCCGTTCGGCTGTTTATGATAGCGGACCGATATCCGCTTTTCCTCTTCCCACGCACGGACCAGGGCTTCCGTATCATCCGTGGAACCGTCGTCTACAATACTCCACACGAAGTCCTTGCGGCTCTGGCGGCAAAGACTCTCATATAACTGCGGCAAGATATAAGCCCTGTTATAACTCGGTGTGAAGACGGTAAGGAAAGGGGTCATTTCAAATGCGTTGAAAGAAAATCCTTGGATGCTTGTCTGAACCGTTCAAGGCTGAAATTGGCGCGAAGATAGTCAATTCCCGGAAAAGATGGCGCACTGCTTTCCGAAATCAGGCAGTCCTCCAAACCGAAGCCGTCCAGCAGGGAGCGTATCCGCGTGGCGCCGCGGCCGGGATTCGCCCACACCAGGAAGGGCTTGTTGAACAGGATGGCGAAGACGGTCGCGTGGAAAGAATCCGTAATGACATATTCTGCTTCCAGGAAAGAACGCAGCCACTGTTCCACCGGAGGCTGTATTCTTTTTTCTATCGGAATCTCCAGACGGCCTTCCTCTTCTTCCTGATTGCAGCGGAACGGCTTTACCCCGTACTCCACGGCCAGACGGCCGATAAACTTCTGTTTGCTGGGGGCAGGATCGAGGACGTGCACGAACAACTGCCCTTCGCTGGGGACGGTCTTCACCCGGTCGATCAGGGAAGTATAGTGCTCTTTCGTCAAAAGCATCGTGGGGTCCAGC
>Ga0310786_10007930_pt1 | contig 13743 bp, 7 predicted proteins | sample AusTroGonzalo_MG_FD_203881 | JGI IMG/M metagenome (GOLD analysis project Ga0310786, IMG submission 203881) | Bovine rumen microbial communities from tropical cattle in Woodstock, Queensland, Australia - Gonzalo_03 (v2) (version 2) | ecosystem: Host-associated > Mammals > Digestive system >... | reverse complement strand
TTATTTTCGTTTTTGTTTTCGTCTTCGTTATTTCACGCTGCAAAGGTACGGCAAACACCTTGCAACCCGGTTGCAAAGTTGCACGACTCTAAAAATTCTTGAGTAAAATCACAATTCACTCCCACTTTTCTGCTCCAATGTTTGGAAATTCCAATTGTTTTTTTTATCTTTGCAATCTATTAATCTAAAATAAACAACTAAATATGAGAAAAATTAGCACACTATTATCACTATTAATAATTAGTATAGTGGTGTATGCCGTTCCGGCTAAACCAGGTCTATGGAAAACTATTAAGTTCAGCAATGGTACTGAGGTCCGTGCACAATTGGTCGGAGATGAGTTTGGACATTTCTGGCAGGGTGCCGACGGCCAGACTTATGTAAAACTGCCAAATACAGATTATTATAGTATTGCAGATGTCGAAGCCATTAAGGCAAAGGCCCAGACACGTCGTCAGGAAGCAAATGCACACCGTATGCTTCGTTCACCGCGTAATGTGGTTAACAGCCGCAGAGCTTCATCTACAGGAAATAAAGCACTGATTCTGCTTGTTAATTTCAAGGATGAGACGTTTGATTCCACCCATGATAATGACCTATTTCAAAGAATAACTAATGAGGAAGGCTTCAGCGAGGGTGATTTCAAAGGTTCCATGAGTGATTATTTCAAGGATCAGTCGTTAGGACAGTTTATCCTTGAATTCGATGTTATAGGTCCGCTTACTGTTTCCCATAATCGTAGTTACTATGGTGGGAACGACTCTAGTGGTAGCGATGAGCATCCTGCTGAGATGGTAATAGAAGCTGTTAATTTGGCAAAAGAGCAGGTTACAAACTGGGCACAGTACGACTGGGACAATGACGGCGAGGTCGATCAGGTCTATGTCGTATATGCAGGAAAAGGTGAGGCTGATGGCGGCTCAGATGACACGATTTGGCCTCATGCCTGGACTTTGAGTTCTGCCAAATATTATGGTGATGGAACAGGATCGGTTACAGTCGCTACTGGCCTTAAAGTCAATACCTATGCCTGTGGTTCGGAACTGAATGGTTCTGGTAAGATCTGTGGTATTGGCACCATGTGCCATGAGTTTAGCCACTGTCTGGGTTATCCTGACTTCTACGATACCGACTATAGCGGTGGTCAGGGCATGGGCTACTGGGACTTGATGGATAGTGGTTCCTATAATGGTAATGGATATCAGCCGGCTGGTTATACAAGCTATGAGCGATGGACTGCCGGCTGGATTACTCCTACTGTCTTAGAAGATGAAAATGTGACTATTGAGAAAATGAAGGCACTGCAAGAAACAGGTGAGAGTTATGTTATCTATAATAAAGGTCATAGGGACGAGTTTTTCCTGTTGGAAAACCGCCAGTTCATTGGTTGGGATGCCTCTTTGCCAGGTGATGGATTATTGATTCTGCATTGTGACTATGACAAAAATGTGTGGGCTCAAAACAAACCGAACGACAATACCAGTCGTCAACGCATGACATGGATACCAGCGGATAATAAATACCAATATACGACATATCAAGGATCGAAATACTATTCATTCGATGGTATGGAAAATGACCCGTTCCCTTATGGTTCTGTTAACTCATTTAGTAAGAATACAACTCCTGCAGCTGAATTCTATAACAAAAATTCTGATGATACTTACTATATGGATTCTTCTGTAGAGGACATTACCCAGAATAATGATGGCACCGTTTCATTTAAATTTGTCGCAAACTCCACAATTGTAACTCCGACGGACGACTATCTATTCTATGAGTCGTTCGACAAATGTAATGGTAAAGGTGGTAATGATGGTAAGTGGAGTGGCCCTATTGCGTCTGCTGCATTTCAGCCAGATTATAATGGTTGGAATGCTCCAAACGCTTATGGTGCCTATCAATGTGCAAAATTTGGTACAACAACTACAAATGGCACAGCCACCACACCAGCCTTTATAGTGGACGGAACCGCTACGTTGACTTTCAAAGCTGGTCCATGGAATGCTAATAATGATGGTACAACGTTGAAGTTGTCGGCTTCCAGTGGCAGCATTACTCCTGAGTCTATTACTATGACCAAGGGCGCATGGGGTGACTATACCGCCACTATCACTGCTACAGGTAACGTGAAAGTTACTTTTGCAGCAGAGAAGGGTCGTTTCTTCCTTGACGAAGTCCTCATCGTTGAGTCCGACACAGAGCTGTCGGCAACTGTTGTTACTGCACCTACCGCAAAGACGCTGACCTACACAGGGTCTGCACAGGAATTGGTCGATGCAGGCGTAGCAAGCGGCGGAACGATGCAGTACAGCCTTGACGGTACGACTTACGACACCAAAATCCCTACGGGAACGAACGCCGGGAGCTACACGGTATATTATAAGGTAGTGGGTGACGCAAGCCACAGCGACACAACCCCTGCTACAGTCAGTGTGACCATCAAGAAGGCACCGTTGACCATCAGCGGAGGAACCTATATGATGAAGCAGGGCGAGGAACTGCCTGCGTTTACGGCCATCTATACAGGCTTTGTGAATAATGAGACGGAAGATGTGCTGACCACCAAGCCGACGCTGACCACCACAGCAACTTCAGCCAGCGAACCAGGCGACTATGCTGTAACGGTATCCGGTGCCGAAGCACAGAATTACGAGATTACGTATGAGGCGGGTACACTGACTATTACTGAGGCTGAGGCCGAGGCCATCACCGTTACAGTGAAAAATGCATCTCGTAAGTATGGTGACGCGAATCCAGTCTTCGAGTATGAGATCAGCGGAGGTACTGAAGAGCAACTGGGCGGTACTCCTGAGCTGACTTGTGAGGCCGTGGCTACATCAGTTGTCGGCAAGTATGCCATCAAGGCTGCCAAGGGTACGGCAACCTATCCGAATATCGTATTCGTAAACGGTACGCTGACCATCAAGAAGGCACCGTTGACCATCAGCGGAGGAACCTATATGATGAAGCAGGGCGAGGCACTGCCAACATTCACGCCAACCTATACTGGCTTCAAGAACGATGAGACGGAGGAGGCACTGACCACCAAGCCGACGCTGACCACCACAGCAACTTCAGCCAGTGAACCAGGCGAGTATGCCGTAACGGTATCCGGTGCCAAAGCCCAGAACTACGTGATTACGTATGAGGCTGGTACGCTGACTATTGGTGAGGCCGATGCCATAACGCTAACCGCGCAGAGCCATACCATTAAGTATGGCGACGCCCTTCCTGACTTCGGATTCACCTCCGAGGGCGCAACACTGGACGGCACACCGTCAATCACCTGTGAGGCTACCTCAGCCTCTCCCGTGGGAACCTATCCGATTGTCATCACGAAGGGTAGCGTCACGAACTACAACGACCACTACGTGAACGGTACGCTGACCATCGAGAAGGCTCCGCTAACCATCAGCGGTGGCACCTATACGATAAAACAGGGTGAGAATCTGCCAACATTTACACCAACCTATACCGGCTTCAAGAACGACGAGACGGAAGATGTGCTGATTACCAAGCCCACGTTGACGACAGAGGCCACGTCCTCCAGCGAACCCGGCGAGTACGAAGTGACCGTCTCAGGTGCCGAAGCCCAGAACTACGCAATCACGTATAATGCAGGTACGCTGACCATTGTTGAAGCTGATGCTGTAACGCTGACCGCGCAGAGCTACACGATTACGTACGGCGATGTCCTTCCTGAGTTCGATTTCACCTCTGAGGGTGCAGCAGTTGACGGTACACCGTCGATCACCTGTGAAGCCACCTCAGCCTCTCCCGTGGGAACCTATCCGATTGTCATCACGAAGGGTAGTGTCACGAACTACAACGACCACTATGTGAACGGTACGCTGACCATCGAGAAGGCCCCGTTGACCATCAGCGGTGGCACCTACACAATGAAACAGGGTGAGGAACTGCCAGCATTCACCGCAAGCTATACAGGCTTCAAGAACGACGAGACGGAAGATGTGCTGATTACCAAGCCCACGTTGACGACAGAGGCCACGTCCTCCAGCGAACCCGGCGAGTACGAAGTGACCGTCTCAGGTGCCGAAGCCCAGAACTACGCAATCACGTATGAGGCAGGTACGCTGACGATAACGGAAGCAAGCGGGATTTGCGCTCCGCTAAATGATAAAGGAGAAATGATAAATGATAATTGGTACACCCTTGATGGCCGGAAGTTGCAGGGCAAACCGACGCAGAAGGGCGTGTATATCGTGAATGGAGCCAAAGTCGTGATTAAGTAAGAATAAAGCAGAGCTTGCTCATGCTTTATCGAGCGTGAGCGAGCTCGAGCTTTAGTCAAGGTCGCGATAAAACAAAACGCCCTGCAAATTTGCATTTGCAGGGCGTTCTTTGTAGCGGGAGGGGGACCCGAACCCTCGACCTCCGGATTATGAATCCGACGCTCTAACCAGCTGAGCTACCCCGCCATCACACAACGTTTTCACGTTTTGCGGGTGCAAAGGTAATGCTTTTTTGTGATACCGCCAAATTTTAAGCAAGAAAATTATAAAAAATAAAAGGTTGAAGAGTGAAAACGTTAAAAATCCTATAGCAATAGTAAATTCTTTAATCTTTAATCTTTAATCTTTAATCTTTTTCGTATCTTTGCCAACGACTACTAATACACAGTGTAAATATGAAAAAACTAACCGTTGAATACCCGCTGAACACCAAGTCGCCCAACATCGTGTGGGGTATGATCAGCACCGCCGAAGGTCTGCAAAAATGGCTCGCAGACATAGTAGTAGCCGACGCAAACGGAGAAACCATGACATTTACTTGGGGGCATCCGTGGACAGACCGCGATACGAAGACCTCACAGATACTGGAATGTGACAAGTTCAGTCACATACGCATGAAATGGGACTATCAAGAAGAGGATCCACATGCTTTCTGGGAAATACGGCTAGAACAGAGTGAGCTGACTGGAAATTTGAATATGCTAATAACCGACTATGCCGACCCAGAAGACATTGAGGACCTGCGCGGCATCTGGGACGACAACCTCGACAGGCTACACCGCGTCAGCGGACTGTAGAAAGGCAAAAAGGTAAAAAAGGTAAAATTTCGCTACTTAACCTTTTTTACCTTTTTACCTTTTTACCTTTTTACCTTTTTTTGTACCTTTGCAGGCTGAAATATGTTTCGCATCAAAAAATTAGACATATTTATCGCCAAACAGTTCCTGTTGCTGTTTGCTGGAACGTTCTTCATCTGCCAGTTTGTGCTGATGATGCAGTTCTTGTGGCGATACGTCGATGACCTCATCGGAAAAGGCCTATCGCTGAGTGTGCTGGCTCAGTTTTTCTGGTACATGGGTTTGATGCTGCTACCGCAGGCGCTGCCACTGGCCATCCTGTTGTCTTCATTGATTGCCTTCGGAAACCTTGGCGAGAGTTCGGAGCTGACAGCCATCAAGGCGGCAGGCATCTCGCTGCTGCAGACCATGCGGTCGCTCATTGTCATCACTCTGATTATTACAGGTATCTCCTTCTATTTTCAGGATGTCATCGGTCCAGAGGCCAACAAGTCGTTCGGACAGTTGCTGCTATCAATGAAGCAGAAAAGTCCTGAACTGGAAATTCCGGAGGGTGTGTTCTACGACGGCATCCCCAACAGCAACATCTACGTACAGAAGAAAGACCTGGAGAAGGGTGTGCTGTACGGCATCATGATTTATCGGCAAAACGGCAATTACGATGATCACGCCATCATTCTGGCCGACTCTGGCCGACTGCAATCGACAGCCGAGAAGAAGCACTTGCTGCTTACACTTTACAGTGGCGAGTGGTTTGAGAACATGAAATCACAAGACATTGCCGGTAGCGCCAGTGTGCCTTATCGCCGTGAGACCTTCGGAACGAAACGCATCGTCCTCGACTTCGACGGCGACTTCAACCTTGCAGATGTCAGTGGCATTGCTGCCAGTGCGAAGGCAAAGAGCATCCGGAAGATATACCACGATCTAGACTCTATCCGCGAATATAACGACTCCGTGGGTCACGCCTTCTATTCGGATGCCCGTATGTCCTCTTTCATGAGGCCGCATGTTGAGAAGAAAGATTCACTGGATGCTATAGCCGCAGCAGCCAAAGAGGACGTCAATTTCGACTCCATATTTGAGAAACTGAGCATGGAGAAGAAGCAGAGCATCATGAAGATGGCTACTGACCAGGCTCGAAACACCCTGATGGACCTGGAGATGAAGAGCGAGTACTCTAGGATGTTGAACCGCAATGAGCGTCTTCACTCACTGGAAGCACTGGGTAAAATCACCCTGGCACTGTCGTGTATCATCTTCTTCTTCATCGGAGCGCCCCTCGGTGCTATCATCCGTAAAGGCGGACTGGGTGTGCCTGTCATCATCTCGGTCATCGTGTTCATTGTCTTTTACATCTTCGACAACACAGGATTCCGAATGGCCCGCGAGGACGAGTGGACGGTGAACTTCGGACGATGGCTGGGAACAGTTGTGCTGACGCCAATAGCCATTTTCTTTACTTACAAGGCGAACAACGACTCCGTGGTCTTCAACATTGACCTCTATAAGAACATTGCCATGCGTATGCTTGGTATTCGTACCAAACGTAACATCACGCGCAAGGAGGTCATCATCGAGGATCCGAAATATGCAGAAGACCGCCAAATTCTGCTGAAAATCAACGAGGATGTCATCCGCTACAACCACGAACACAAGCTACTACGCTGGCCCAGTCCCATCAAGGTATTCTTCCGTCCTGGTGACGACCACGAGATAGCGGCCATCAACGAGGAACTGGAAAAGGTAGTGGAAGACTTGAGTTACAGCAAGGACATGCAGATACTGAACTCGCTGAACCATATTCCTGTGATGGCGACTCACGCACATACAAGACCTTTCACACGGAAGTGGATGAACATTGTTACGGGACTGATACTGCCGTTAGGATTGTTCTTCTATATCCGTATGCTGCGCTTCCGTTTACGCTTGTATCGCGACTTGAAGAACTTACGACAAGCCAACGAAGCCATCCTGAAGAGAATGGATGAACTGAACTACTAACGTTCACCTCCTCATAGATCAAAGCTCAACACTATATATATAATAAGGTATATGGAAAATTTCAAACTGAATACAATAGAAGAGGCTCTAGAGGACTTCCGCAATGGAGAATTCGTCATCGTAGTGGATGACGAGGACCGTGAGAATGAAGGCGACCTCATCATAGCTGCTGAAAAGATCACACCCGAGAAAGTGAACTTCATGCTGAAATATGCACGCGGTGTATTGTGTGCTCCCATCACCATCAGCCGCAGCGAGGAACTGGACCTGCCTCGTCAGGTGCAGGACAACACCTCCGTACTGGGAACGCCCTTCACCGTAACGATTGATAAGTTGGAAGGCTGCACTACAGGAGTCAGTGCCCACGACCGTGCTGCTACTATCAAGGCACTGGCCGATCCTGCATCAACACCCCAGACCTTCGGACGCCCAGGACACATCAACCCCCTGTATGCCCAGGACCACGGCGTGCTGCGCCGAAGCGGACATACGGAGGCTGCCGTCGATCTGTGTAAGCTGTGCGGCCTCTACCCTGCCGGTGCCCTCATGGAAATCATGAACGACGACGGCAGCATGGCCCGTATGCCGGAACTGCAGGAGTTCGCCAAGCAATACAACCTGAAAATCATCACCATCAAGGACCTCATTGCATACCGTCTGAAGAAGGAGTCACTCATCGAGGTGGGCGACGAGGTCGATATGCCGACAGACTATGGTCACTTCCGCCTGATACCTTTCCGTCAGACCAGCAACGGGCTGGAGCATCTGGCACTCATCAAAGGTACTTGGAAAGAGGACGAGCCCGTACTGGTGAGGGTTCACTCGTCGTGCATGACAGGCGACATCCTTGGCAGCAAGCGCTGCGATTGCGGTGAACAATTGCACAAGGCCATGCAAGCCATCGAGAAAGAAGGCAAGGGCGTAGTCATCTACATGCAGCAAGAGGGACGCGGCATCGGACTGATGAACAAGATAGCCGCATACAAACTACAGGAAGAGGGCTTCGACACCGTGGATGCAAACGTGCACCTAGGATTCAAACCCGACGAGCGCGACTACGGCTGCGGTGCACAGATGCTGCGCCACATCGGCGTACACAAGATGCGACTGCTGACCAATAATCCTGTCAAGCGCGTGGGACTGGAGGCTTACGGACTGGAGATTGTGGAAAACGTACCCATAGAGGTAACACCCAACGAGTATAACCTGCGCTACCTGAAGACCAAGCAGAGCCGCATGGGACACACGCTTCACCTCAAGTAAACAGAAAGAACAAAGTACCTAAGCTTATGACATATAAAAATTCTATGAGCGCAAAACGTTTGCGCCTATGGCTGTTCCTCCCAGTCATGTTACTCACTTTCCTTTCGCCCAAGGAGTCGAAAGCCCAGCAGTCGGTGCAGGAGCCGTTCCATATCTACTCCGACTACGTGTATAATATCAGCGAATACCACAAACAGTTTCCGCATGTAGAGTTCGTATATGGTAATCCTAACCTGAGCACAGCTGGCTTCTTGATTGTTGTTGAGCCCTATCCGGAACGAGCATGGTCATCGCCGCTTCACACGTCTAAGGTATCCAGTAGCGATTTCAGGGTATGGATAGAAGCCGGACAACAAGAAGTGAACGGATGGAAAAGGTTCGGTCTTTTCACAGGCAACAACCAGACTTTGCAATACCTGGACATACACCGTAAGAACAAGTCGGCCTTTGCCCTTTACATCAGCAAAGACGAACTGATTGAGCGCATTCCCCATGGGGATCTGCACAACATCACACCTATCTTTAATTTTGACATTAAGATTATGTTTGCCCGCTCCCTCACGGCCAAATGGCCCATGGAATCGGCTGATCCTATCTCATGCCCAGGCAGGGTGACAATCTGGCATTTCCACTTCTACCCTAGCGAGGTTTTCCTCAACAACAAAGTAGAATGGTCAGACGAGGCTCATTTGTATATGCAGAAATATCCCAAGAAGAAGTATTACTTCGACAGGGAGATGGTGTGGCAGGATGCCGGATGGTATTTCAACTTGAGCTACAAACAGAAGAATTACATCAAGGAGAAAATCAACGACAACCACTACGTCATACTGACCTTCTGGAAAGACGAGGCACACACACAGCCGCTAAACATTGAATATTTCAAGAACAACCTCTGGATAGGCGGTTTTTCGGAAAACCCCGACGACATGGAAACGAAGAAGAACTACGTGGCCTATCCCCATAAGGGATTTGACGACTGGAGCCTATTTGTACCTTGGAGAGCCATACACTACTGGTGGCGCGACGGTATCAAAGCCACCAAGGACAACCACATCTGCTACGGCTACTACACGCTGACCCTGAGCAACGACGGTGAAACACCCGCCACTAACCACCCGTTTGACTACTCGGGATGGTTGTCCATTGATGTGGGCTATCAAGAACCGACACCGGAAGAAGAGAAAATGAGTAAATGCAAGCACTTACATCTGGAAAAGCATAAGGATTATCGGGGTATTTATAGCAAGCTTGTTCCAGGTGGGTGTACTAAGGAGTTTGACCACTATTGGGAATGGACGGAATGCAAAGACTGCAATGCCTCTTTCGGCCATGAAGATCTCTACGAGCCAATCGGCGACCGGTGCGTGGCACACAACATGAAAGAAGTAAGCCGAACCCCCATTCAGAAAATCAAAGAAGTAACAGGTGTTGATGGAAATATCATCTTCGAGACAACTGTATATGATGTCTTGTACAAGTGTCAGAACTATTGTTGCAACTACCAGATGCACAAAAAGGAATATAGTAAAAAAAAGATCGTAGATCCGAAAGAACCAGAACCACCAACGCCGCCTATTCCTACCCCAAAGCCGAAATGCCCACCACACGACTGGATATATTCCTCAACGGTGAATTGGGGGAAAGACCGAATATCGAAGGAGCACTTATCGCTGCCACCGTACGACGAGCCAAAGGCGCATCTGTCACTCGACTCCACCGCCATCGACATGAACAGAACACGTGCCTATACGTATATTTCTGCCCAGCCCGTCAGCCGACAGCAGTGGTTAGACCTCAATCGCGACAATAACTACCTGGGAATCTCGAAAGATGATGTTGGACTGCTGACCGGCATCACTTATCAGGAGGCATACGACCTGATTGCCAAACTGAACGAAGACGATAATGAGGATTTCCCGAAAGCTACTTTCTCCCTGCCTACTGTAGAGGAGATGAGAAAACTATTGAAAGACGGGCAGTTGGATAAAGAACAAATTGAGCTCCAACACATTACGTCGTTCTATGTCGATAGCATTGAAGTATATGACGGCAAAGGCCGACTCGTACCTGCCGACAAACTGGCCACGGCACCCGAAGGAGCCAAAGTACGCGTCAAGGTGGGATGCATGGACATGAACGGACAGGTCAAGATGGTTGACATCTCCACATACAGCAATGAGACAGCATTCTTCCTGAAAGCCGTCACGTCAGGAGAGGAAGTCATCAGGACACATGTCCAGCACGGCAGGATGTACCATATCTACACCAGAACGTGCCAACGGTGTGGAAAGACTGAGGCTGTCAGTGAAAACATTTTCTATGACATGAGGTATCACAAACCTTTTATCAATGACTAACTATTAATTCTAAAAATCAGAACACAATGAAAAAAAGAGCAATGACTTTCTTGGCAGCTATCCTGCTGACAGCGGGAGCGGCCTATGCACAGGGACAATACCCTACCGTCTATTCAAGCATGATAAATGACGTGGCTTTCCCATGGACCATGAATCACGTCTGGGACGATGTAGTTAATGGCAAGACAGGACAAGGACTGGGCCTCGTGGCACCAGGAGCAAAGAAAATAGTCAGCACCATCAATATAGAAGACTATGCCGGTCCAAACAAATGGGAGCACGAGTTCTATCCTAATGGACTGATAAAGAGCGACGATGCCCAGAACGGAAAGCACACCTATAACTATGATAACCAGTGGCGCCTGCAGAATATAGCTAGAAACAACGGAGAAGTTGAGTTTAAATACATTTATAACCAACAGCAGCAACTCGTCAAATGCCTATACGACGGCGGTGTTTCCGACGAATATGAATATACTTATGGAGCCGACGGAAAGCTGTCTAAAATTGTCAAAGTCGGCTCTGAGCGCTATTCTTTCAAGGACAACCAACTGGTCAAGACCGAGTTCATCAGTGAATATGCAACACAATTGCCCATCACCTATACCTATGACCCACAGGGACGCTGGAAGGGTTATACCAGCATTGTGGAGGACGGCATGGACGAGGTTTTCACATTCAAAACACAGATAACCCTCAACTATACCGGCACTAATCCGTTTCCCACCAGCGTGACTAAAAGCATTGTGGAGTATGACCCTAAGCGCAAAAGGAACATTGGCAAACCTGATGTGACCACCTTCCGTTGCACCTATACGTTCGACAGCAAGGGCAACTGGACATCATGGAAAGCCACGGGAGGCTATGGGGCTTGGCACATCACCCGCACCATTACCTATTACACAGATGAAGAGGTAAAGGCTGCAACTGCCGAACTGGAACAGGCCAGAAAGGGTGCTACACAAGACAATGGGCAAAAGAAAGAAGATTTGTGGGAGTTTTGATACGAAAAACAAGAAAAAACCGACACTTTTTTTCGTTTTGACAAAATATTTGCGTAATTTTGCACGCTGAAATAAAATATTCATAGAAAAATGGCACAATTATCCAATCGTCTGCAAAGACTTGCTCCATCAGCAACACTAGCCATGTCGCAGAAGAGTTCTGAGATGAAGGCACAAGGCATTGACGTTATCAACATGAGCGTCGGCGAACCCGACTTCAACACGCCAGACCATATTAAACAGGCAGCCAAGATGGCCATCGACGAGAACTACTCACGCTACTCCCCCGTGCCGGGATATGCAGAGTTACGACAGGCCATTGCCCGCAAACTGGAACGTGAGAACCAGTTGCACTACCAGCCCTCAGAGATCCTGGTGTCGAACGGCGCCAAGCAGAGTGTCTGCAACACGGTCATGGCACTAGTGAACCCTGGTGACGAGGTCATCATACCTACTCCCTATTGGGTCAGCTATCCGCAGATGGTACTGCTGGCAGGCGGTGAACCGGTCTTCGTTGAGGCTCGCTTTGACCAGAACTTCAAGATTACCCCGGAACAGCTGGAGGCTGCCATCACTCCCAAGACACGCCTGCTCATTCTCTGTTCACCCAGCAACCCTACTGGTAGCGTATATTCCAAGGCAGAATTGGCAGGACTGGCAGAAGTCATCAAGCGCCACGACGACCTCTTCGTATTGGCAGACGAGATTTACGAACATATCAACTATGTAGGTAAGCACGAGAGCATCGCCCAGTTTGAGGGCATGAAGGAGCGCGCCATCATCGTCAACGGTGTATCGAAAGCTTATGCCATGACGGGTTGGCGCATTGGATACATCGCTGCACCGGAATGGATTGTCAAGGGCTGTAACAAATTACAAGGTCAATATACCAGTGGCCCATGCTCCGTCAGTCAGAAGGCAGCAGAGTTCGCCTATACCGAGAGTCAGGAGTGCGTTGAGCAGATGCGTCAGGCCTTTGAACGCCGCCGTAACCTCATCGTGGAACTGGCCAAGGACATCCCTGGTCTGGAAGTGAACGTACCCGAGGGCGCCTTCTATCTCTTCCCCAAGTGCAGCAGTTTCTATGGCAAGAAAACCGAAGACGGTGCAGTTATCAGCAATTCCACCGAACTAGCACTCTACCTGCTTGAGAAGGGTCATGTGGCTACCGTCGGCGGTGATGCATTCGGTGATCCGGAATGTTTCCGCATGAGCTATGCAACGAGCGATGACAACATCCGTGAAGCCATGCGACGCATCAAGGAAGTCTTGGCGAAACTAAAATAATTGAGAAATATCAAGTTAAAAAATATTAACTCCGCATTTAGTACGGAGTAATTTGTTATCTTTGCCGAGAGATACAGGGCAGCAATGCCCTCCTTTCATTCACTAAAACAATGTAAATAGCGTTAAATCAGAAACATAACAAACTTAATTTTTATAAATAACTAAAATCAAAACAATTAAAATTATGGCAACTACACAAAAAGCAGCAGCCCCAGCTAAGAAGAGCCAGGGCTTCCAGGGAATCAAAGCAGCGTTCTGGATCATCGTTGTATGTTTCATCCTCGCAGTTTGTTTCTTCAAATTCTTCCTCGGCAACAGCGACCACATCGCTGAGAACGGCGAAGTTATTGATGGTAACATCTGGGGTACAATCTACAAAGGTGGTGTCGTAGTACCTGTCATCCTGACACTGTTGTTCACCGTTATTGCTCTGTCTATCGAGCGTTGGCTGGCTTTGAACACCGCATTCGGTAAGGGTAAGCTCCCCAAGTTTGTGGCTAACATCAAGGCAGCCCTGAACGCTAACGACTTCGTTAAGGCTCAGCAGCTTTGCGACGCTCAGCGCGGTACCGTAGCTAACGTTGTTGGTGCTTCTCTGAAGGCTTACAAGGACATGGAGGCTACCACAGGTATTAAGAAGGAGCAAAAGATCGCTCGCATCCAGCAGGCTCACGAAGAGGCTACTCAGCTCGAGATGCCGACTCTGACCATGAACATGCCGATCATCGCTACTATCGTAACACTGGGTACTCTGACCGCTCTGTTCGGAACC
>Ga0310786_10007928_pt1 | contig 13744 bp, 9 predicted proteins | sample AusTroGonzalo_MG_FD_203881 | JGI IMG/M metagenome (GOLD analysis project Ga0310786, IMG submission 203881) | Bovine rumen microbial communities from tropical cattle in Woodstock, Queensland, Australia - Gonzalo_03 (v2) (version 2) | ecosystem: Host-associated > Mammals > Digestive system >... | reverse complement strand
CATCAATCTCGCGAACAATCTGACCTTTGGCAATTCCGCCCACCGCCGGGTTGCAGGACATCTTGGCCAGGCCATACAAATCCGGCGTAATGAGTAAAACGGAGGAACCCATATTAGCGGCAGCCATGGCCGCTTCACAGCCGGCATGACCACCGCCGATAACTATAATATCATAGCTGCCTGTCATACAAGCTCACGAAGGGACAGATAATAATTCTCCTTGGAACGCATGGTAGCAATATCGGCCTTGGTATGGTCGTCGTATCCAATAAGGTGCAACAGGCCATGAACAATGACGCGATTCAACTCATCGGCAAACTCGGTTCCATAGGTAATGGCATTTTCCCGGACGGAATCAATGGAAATGAACAGATCTCCGGAAAGACGGTCTCCTTCACAATAGTCGAAGGTGATAATATCCGTGAAGTAGTCGTGCTGAAGATACTTCATATTCACGTCCAGGATATAATTGTCGGAACAGAAGATGATAGACACATCACCAAGCCGGCGGATCTCACTCTCGGCAACCAGCTTTAGCCAGCGGGAAGTTCGGCGCTTCTCGGGATAGGAGAACTTGATATCTTCGGTAAAATAGGAAACCATAGCCAAAATATTTATGCAAAATTAGTAAATTTGCGTGATATGAGCGAATTCAAGACAAATAAAGCCGTATTCGTGGGCGTCATCCTGGAGAAAGGAGCCGAGCGTAAGGTGCAGGAGTACCTGGACGAACTGGCGTTTCTGGCCGAAACGGCCGGCGCCATTCCCGACAAGATGTTCACCCAGCGGCTGGACCGGCCGGACAAGGCCACCTATATCGGCCCTGGCAAACTGGAGGAAATCAAGGAATATTGCCAGGAAAACGAGATTGAGTACGTTATTTTTGACGATGAACTCACGGGCATGCAACAGCGCAATATCGAGAAGGTGATTGCATGCAGCGACGTAATAGACCGTACCAGCCTTATCCTGGAAATCTTTGCCCAGCGCGCCAAAACCTCCTACGCCAAAATGCAGGTGGAGCTGGCCCACTATAATTATATGCTGCCACGCCTGGCAGGCATGTGGACGCACCTGGAGCGACAGCGCGGCGGCATGGGAACCCGCGGCGGTATGGGTGAAACCCAGATAGAGATTGACCGCCGGATTGTGAAGCAGCGCATATCCAAGCTGAAGGAGGACCTCAAAAAGGTGGACAAGCAGATGGCCACCCAAAGGAGCAACCGGGGCTCACTGGTGCGGCTGGCCCTGGTGGGCTATACCAATGTGGGAAAAAGCACGCTAATGAACCTCCTGGCCAAGAGCGACGTATTTGCCGAAAACAAGCTGTTTGCCACGCTGGACACCACCGTGCGCAAGGTGGTCATAGAGAATGTGCCTTTCCTGCTGAGTGACACTGTGGGCTTTATCCGCAAGTTGCCCACCCAGCTGGTAGAGGCCTTCAAGAGCACCCTGGACGAGGTTCGCGAGGCCGATGTGCTGGTGCACGTGGTAGACATCTCCCATCCCGGATTCGAGGAGCAGATGGAGGTGGTGGAAAGGACGCTGCGGGAAATTGGCGCAGCGGGCAAACCCGTGTATGTAGTATTCAATAAAGTGGATGCTTACACTTATGAACCCTACGACGAGTTCTCCCTGGAGCCTCCCAAGCCCATCAACCGCACCTTGGAGGAGCTCAAAAACAGCTGGATTGCCGAGGAAAAGACGCCCTGCATCTTCATTTCGGCCAAGGAGAAAATCGGCATGGAAAAACTCCGCAACGACCTGTATAAGATTGTTGCAGAGATACATGCCGGCCGGTACCCGTTCAACAACTTTTTGTGGTAGCTAAAAAGCGTAACCTACGCCCACAGACAAGGTGTTACCCAGTGTCGATGAGGCGGTGAGGTAGCTGGCATCCACATGGAATCCGGCAAAGCGGAATCCCAGGCCTACGGAAGCATAGGACGGAATGGGTGACTTGCCGCTGCCCAGGTGATAACCGGCGCGAACGAAGACCATCTTGTTCCAGTCGTACTGCGCACCCACTCCAAGGCCGATACCGCCAATCAGGAAATAATCGAAATCGGCCGCCAAGTTAACGGCGCTGTTGCCAAAAGGCAAATCGTAGAACACACCTGCTTTCACCGAGCCGGGGATAGGATAGGAAACCTCCCCCGACTTTACGGGAGTACCCAGCGAAGCAACGCCGGCCGTGGCCTTAAGGCCGCCCTGCGCATACATCACAAAAAGATCTCCGGCCACCGCGCTGTTGCTATAATCCGAAGCCAAGGTGGATTGGGCGTATTTGACGTTTAAACCGGCCGATAAAGACTCGGTAAAGGCAAAACCTACACCCACACCTACCAGCAGGTCCGACGGCGTAAAAGAGCCGCGGGCGGTGCCTGTCGCATCGAACAGGTCGTATGCGGCACCGGCCTGGTAGGCCGCCTGCAGATTGATGCCCAGTTTGCCCAGCTTCAGGCCGCCCAGCAGGTTGATATTGTTAGTTTTCACCGTTGCGGGGGCCCAGCTTTGGTACGAGACCACCACATCGCTTCCCGTGAGGGGTGTCGCGGCGGGGTTATACAAAGCAGAAGTAGCCTGGGCGCCACCCATGGCGGAAGTGGCTGGATTCCTGTCAATAGCCATGAAAGGCAGTGCCGTCGATTCCTGCGCACGCAGGAAAACGGGGAACGCCAGAACCATCAGGGAGAGAAGAAAACACTTTTTCATGGCCGATTATTTCTTAATGATGGTATACTTGAACTCTTTGCCGTTATAGCTTACCGTAACGCTATAACGTCCGGGCGCAAACCCGCTTACGTCTATGGAGGCTGGGCTGAAAGCGCTGGCCGAAACCGTATTGTCATAAACCGTCTGGCCGGTGGCCGACACTATGACAACGTGCATGGATATCTCTGTCATCTCGCCATTGCTGACGTGCAGATAATCCGTTACAGGATTGGGATAGGTCTGGCACTCCGTGTCGGCATTACGGACCAGAACCAGGAACGACTGGGAAACCGTGAGACCTTTGGCGTCGGCGCCAGTAAGCGTAATCTGGGTAAGGCCGAACGACAGCGTGGTTCCATACAGCGTATTCACCTGCTGGTTCAGGTTCAGCACGGTTTTGTTGGAAATGTCAATGGAGTAACGCAGCGTCTCCCCGTCGGGGTCCTCGAAATACTCCGACATGTCCAGGGTGAACTTTTCGCCCACCGAATGGAAAATCATGTTGTCAAGGCTCTTTACCACCACGGGCGCCTGGTTCTCCAGGATGGTGTACGAAATGGAAAGACTGGTGGACAGTCCGTACGAATCCGTGGCTTTAATGGTGGCCGTATAGTTTCCCGGTGTGGCGTCGTTGCCCTTGATGCTCAGGTTATAAGCCCCTTCCGAAGCGCCCTGCATCCAGGTTTCGGCCTCGCTGCCCTTGGTAAAGTCTATCTTGAGGGCATGACCGTCCGGATCGCTAATAACATACGGAATGGTTAGCGTTTCGTGCGCATGCACCTTATAGTTGCCGGTATAAGTGGTGGTAATGACTGGCGGATTGTTCTTTAAAGTAGTTGCCGTTTTTTCTTCGGCAATAGCCGAGAAATTGCGGCCATAGTCGTAACCGGCCAACGTCACATAATAGGAAGTATCAAATTCCAGGTCCTCGATACGGGCCGTTATCTGGTCGCCCACCTCCAACTCACCTACCTCCACAACAGACAAATACACGTCTTCGCCGGGCTTGGCCGGATTCAGGGAAGTAAGATGCTTCTTGCTGGCGAAAAGGGCATAACCGGTGGCCGGAAGTCCCAGGGAATTGCCGGTAACCTTCCAGGTGAATTCAAGGCTGTTGGAAACCGGTTTTACCTCATAAGAAGCCACCTTTTCCGGCGTGTCGGAACTTCCATAAGTCATGGCACCCAGGGCGTCAACCATCGGCCCGATACGGGAGTTGGAAGGAAGCATATCGCCGTTTGCGCCCTTTAGCAGGCGCTCCTTGAGCATATCGGCCGTAAAACCGGGGCCGCCATAATAAGAGACTACCAGCGCAGCCACACCGGAAACATGCGGGCAGGCCATAGAGGTTCCCGACTTTCCGTCATAATCATTTCCAGGGACGGTGCTGCGAATTGCCACACCCGGGGCGGCAATGTCCACCCAGTCTCCATAATTGGAGAAGTCGGCCCGCTTCCCGTCGCTTGAAACGGCTCCGACGGCAATAACGGCCTCATAATTGGCCGGAGCGCCGTACATAATGCCGTCATTGCCGGCAGCAAAAATAACCACCCCGCCTTTCATGGGGGAATCGGGCAGCTGGTTGCCGCTATTATCGCAACCGGCATATTTGATGAAATAGTCTATCGCGGCCTTTTCCGCCCCGTCGATGGTCAACTCTTTTGCGCGGGCCAGTTCATCGGCGTCGATGACGCCGTTATCATTTACATCCAAAACATAGCCCCAGCTGTTCGAGGAAATGACCGCACCGTTGTCGGCAGCCCATTTATAGGCCCCCGGCGTGTCTGAGTTGCCTCCCAAGATTTGGCAGGACATGATTTTTACGCCCCCTTCCCCGGTTGCGGCGTTTCCGCCGGCTGTGCCGCATACGCCTATTCCATTATTATTCACGGCGGCTATCGTTCCGGCCACGTGCGTTCCATGATCCTCCGCATCAATAACATAGCCTCCGGTAACGAAATTCTTGCTGCCGCCGGGACCGCCGGGCAAGACATTACCTACCAGGTCTTCATGATTCAAATCCATTCCGGTATCCATCACGGCCACAATAACCTTGGGATTACCCGTTGTATAGTTGGTCCAGACCTTTTCCACATTGATGTCTACGCCTTTGTTGGAGGTATTGATAAAACCCCACTGTTTCGGCAAAAGCGGGTCGTCAAAGACAGAAAGGCTTTTAATCTTATGCACGCCTTCCACATACTCTACTCCGCTTACATTGAAGAAAGTATGCTCGGCCTTGGTAAGGCTTTGGCTGGCGTCATATTCCACCCTGTACCAGCGGTGCAGGCCTTCGCGGCGTGTACGCTCTTCATATTTTCCTTCATTGGGGAACAGGCGGCGCATGGAAATAACATGCAGGCCGTCCAGGGCCGAATTAAGGCTGCCCGATTTGGTTTGCAGGACACCGGCTTCCAGATCCGTCTCTATCAGTTGGGAGAATTCTTCCGTGACCAAAACGTTGGCAACGCCCGATACGAATCCCCCTGCGTCCTGCTGGGCTAAAGGAGACAACTCCACCTGCTCAATGGCCGGCTCTTCCTGTACCACCTCCTGCTTGGTGCAAGCAAATAAAGTGAGTACTAATAAACAAACACTCCTATTTTTTCCCATACACTTGCTAATTTAAAACGTCGGCCAGGAAATCACCCACTTTCTGGATGTCCTGCACTTTGTTCCACTTGATTTTCTGCTCCTTCAGGAACTGCTTGGCGGCCTCTTTGTCCAAGCCAGGGATTTCCATGAAGTCCTTCCTGGTGGCAAAATACTTCTGCCCCTTTACAAAAATGTACTTCTTGGTAATCAAGGAAAGGGTTTTGCCGTTCTCCTTGTTCAGCTTTAGTTCCATGTGGTTGATATTGGCGCTGGCGTTGGTGGCGCCGATGCCTTCCAGGGAGCTGAGCGCCGTGGTGCCGATGGTGTTGGAAGAGGAACCATATGCCCCTCCCGTCTCGTTGAGCGCAGCGTAATCAATGTCGTTCCCTTCCAGTACAAGGCTCTTGTCCGAACGGGAAAGGACCTTGAGCATTTCTCCCGCTGCGTTCTGATAAATATCGACCCCTATGCGCACGGAAAGGATATCCGACATGTTGGCCGCCTTGATATAGGCCCCTTCAATGAAATGGAGTTTTTTGTCGGAAAGGCAGATGTTATACTTGCCACCCTTTTCCTTACCGCCGTTCCAAAGCAGCGTTCCGTCCTGGAACTCATCATACAGGTAGGGCCAGGTAGAGGTGGGGCTGCTCTGGGAGAAAGCCAGGAAACCTGTTGCAAACAGGGTTGCAACCACTATTAGTATTCTTTTCATAAGCATAATCCTTTTTAGCTTGGCTAACCTGCAAATTTAGTAAAAAAAAACAGCACCGCCAATCGACGGTGCTGTAAAAAAGAAGAGGTTCCGACTTATTTCAGCTTAGGGAATACAACACTTTCCTTTGAACCTTTGACACCATTGGCAGGTGTCCAGAAGGACGACCTCACCGACAGTGCGGCAGCTTCCGGATCCTCATCGCCTGCTTCCTCGTCCATGCGGATGAATGCCGGAGTAAACATGTTGTAGTCGTAGCCCAAGTAATCATTATCCCAATCAATATCTTCGGGATCACCCGATTCCGGAAGAGCGTAAATATCGTACACATAACCGGGATAGTCATCACCACTGGTGAACACACCCAACTCCGTCATGTAAAGCGTCATGTTGGGAGCAGTCTTTGAGCTGTAGTAAGACCAGGCGGAGAAATCCAAGAAGTATTGATCGAAGATAATGTAACCCAGGTATGCAGCGGAATAGTGAATCGGGAAGGTAAAGGTACCCATATCGCCGTCGAATGTTCCGTAAAGGGAAAGTCCGTCAAAACCGTAATACTGGGTAATCATTACATTGCCCTTCTCGGGATTGTCACTTTCTTCGATGGTGAAGGACCAGGGTTCCTCATCTTCCTTAGAGGTGAAGATGGTTTTTCCACTGTTCCAGTAAGTACCGTAAATATCCTCCAGCTTATATCCATAAACGTAGAGAAGCACCTGTTTCAAGGCCGCATTCGTGTTTCCATAAATATCCTCTGCAGAACCTTCAGCAATCTCAAGGGTGAGGGTATTTCCGCCAGAAATCTGTAATTCTTCCGGATATAGGAGTATCAAAGAATTCAAGGCTTTGACAAATCCCCAATTATCACCGACAACGAGAGTATAAACGGAAGTGGTACTCTTGGCGGCCGATTCACTATTAACCGTCATGGTAGCTTTGGCGTTCTTGGTAAGACCGTAGAACGTTACACCTTCGGGGATCTGGTAGAAGAAGGCATCATCTTCAGGACCGGTCAACTCCTGTTCATCGTCATACACCAGTGCAAAAGCCTTGGTAGGCATGCGATTGTAGAAGCCGCCGAATCCCAGTGTGCCGGTGCTGGTAAGACCGGTAAGATGCGTCACGGCCGGAGCCGGATTACCTACCACGTCTTCAAATGCGCCGGCAGGATAACCCACGGTGAAATAGGCACCGTCCGGAAGCGGATTGGTACCATCCAGGGTTACAGTAAAGGTAGCAACACTGCCACTCACTGCAACGGAAACGTTGGCTTCACCTACACAACCGTTATCCACAAGAACAGGGTTATCCTTGTCGCTCTTGTCAATAATCGCTGCATTTAAGGCATAGTAGTATGCCGTAGCGGGCTTGTCAGACTTATAAACAACTGCTTCGGAGAACTTTACCTGAAGCACATTGTCCTTCTTGCTGATTGCGGAAGGAGCGGGGGTTCCCTTGTCGGTGGTGGTGAAACTGGCAACGGAAATGGTTCCCACCACACCCGTGGTGCTGCCGGCAACGGCATATACCTGATAAACTGAGTTGGGATCCAGATCTTCCAGTTCAACCGTCTTGGAAGCTTCCGTAGCATACTTTACCAGACCGTTGGCCACAGAACTGTACTTGTTGGCATAAAGCTTTTCGGGATCGAGTTCATCGGCCGAATTGCTCTTGTCAACCACATAGGCATAGTAGTTGGCTGCACCGTCCGGGGCAATGGTAACCGTAGCGGTATAGTCCGTGATTTCGGAAACCGAAATGGTTACTGCGGGGGCCTTCACGATCTCGTCCACATGAGAGAGGTCTTCGGGCAAGGGCTGGCAGGAGAACACCACAAGGGCGGCTGCTGCAAGTGCTGCAAGATAAGTATATACTTTTTTCATAAGGCACTCATTTTATTTTTTTACCAGAGTGAACGGCGGATCATAGTATTCTACGTAGCCGGCACCCTTGATGTAAGAAATCAAGCCATATTCCTCGCAAACATAACCGGTAGCGGTTCTGGTAAGGGTAATGGAAGCTACATCATAATATACGGACTCTGCGTCACAAGCGTAAATCTGAAGTTTCTGGCCATTGGAATACGTGTAACCGGTATCAATAGGAAGCGGAATCACAATGGTGCTCATGTCCTTGGAAACCTGGCCGATGACATCGAACGGATAGTCGGAACCCAGCCAGGTGGCAGTACCGCTCATGAGATCCGGGAAGTGCACCACGGTTACATCCTTGGCGTCCTTTTCAATGGTTATGGTCTTGGAACCGTTCAGGGTGTATTCGCCCAGAATGGCAGACAGCGGGTGATCCAGGTCATTGATGGTGAAGCTGCAAACATTGTTGGCGCCAATCTTAACATCGTTGGAACCGGTGAGCTTAAGAACAATCACCTTATCACCGGTGTAACCGGAATCTCCACGGATGGGGAGCAGTTTCACCTCAATGTTGGCAGTACGGGCACCACTGGCAAAAGTAAGCACGGCGCTGGGATCTACCAGGTTAAAGTGGGTACCTTCAATGGCAGTGGAGTTTTCCGTATCAACGACATAGGTAACCGTAGTGGCAATAGGATCGATGCAGGCGATGGTCACAGGGATGGAAACAACGCCAGCCTCTTCCGTTGCAGCCATGGCGGCCTTGTCGAAAGCTGCAAAAGAGTCTGCAGGATTAAACCTGGGATTCTCGTTAAGTTTATCGCAAGATACTGCAAGGATGGCAGCAACACTGGCGAGGATAATCTGATATTTTTTCATGTCTTTTTCCTCCTTGAATTATTTGCTGTAACCATCGTTCTGGACCAGGTTCTCGTTCACCGTGAACTCACGGGCAGCGATCGGCATAGCCCAACGATAGTCACCAGCCTTGATTTCGGTGGGAACGGAGGTACCGGAAACGTCGGTACGGGTCATGTCGCGGCCGGTACGGGCCAGATCGAACCACAGGTGAGCCTCCCAGGCGAACTCCTTGGCGCACTCCAGGTAAACATTGGACAGCGTGGGCTGCAGCGGAGTGGCGTTACGGTTCTTGGCCACGATAGCCAGGTCCTCAGCGGCGCTGGCACCGGAAACGGAAGCACCGTGGAGAATGGCCTCGGCGCGGTTCAGATACATCTCGGATAGACGCAGGATCACAATGTTGGCAGCGTCGATGGTGCCAAGGCCCTTACCAAAGTACTTCATGGTAAAGAGGGCATTGCCGTCCTTGTCCGGGGAAACCAGAGTCTTACGTACGTCTCCATCCTCGTAGAGGTTCAGGAGGTCGGCCGATGCGCCGCAGTCGCCGTATCCGTTGTAGCTGGACATACCGCAAACGTTCTCGTTACCGGTACCATAAGTCTGGGTGGTGTTGCAGTAAACCTCGAAGATAACTTCACCGGCGGTACGGGGTTCTTCACGCCAGACATTACCGGCACCGTCCTTTACCTTATCGGCGGTCCACATGCTGTACTTACCAGAGTTGATAACTTTGGTAGCATAATCGGCAGCGCCCTGCCAGTTTTCACTGTACAGATATACGCGGCTCAGGAGGGCCTGGATGGCGGTGAGGGTAACCTTGGCATAATTGTCGGAACCACCGGCGCGGGCATAAGACGGGTCGATGATTCTTTCGGCCTCCAGGAGGTCAGCTACAATCTGCTGATAGGTATCGGCCATAGTGGCTCGGGCAGGCTGAGCCTGTGCATCCACGGTAAGAACCACGGGAACACCCAGGCAAGCGGGTTCCTTGGTGCCGGCTGCGATAGCGTAGTTGTAAGGCATTGCATAGGTACGCACCAGGTCGAAGTGAGCCAGGGCACGGAGGAACAGGCACTCGGCCTTGATATTGTTCTTCTGGGCTTCGGTAGCTTCTATTCCGTTGTCTTCCTTATCCAGCGTGTTAATCACGGAGTTGCAGCTCAGAATCACATAATAAGCGGTGCTCCACAGCCCCTTGGTGCTGGACGGGGTGTAACGGACGGAATACTCGTCACGGTAACGACCGCTGTCGTACTTGGTGAATTCGGGCCAGCGCTTGCCGTTCATGGTCTGCATTTCGTTGGTGAGGATGAAGCTGGCACCATACCAGCTGGAAGCAGCCAGGGGTGCATAAGCACCGGCAGTAGCCATATCCAAACCTTCAAAAGTAGAAAGGGTGAGGACATCACTCTGGGCCAGTTTGGGAGCTTCTTCCAGGAAATCCTTGCCGCAACTTACAAGAGTGAGGGCGGCAGCAAATGCGATGATGATATATTTTTTCATAATCTTTTCCTTTTTAGAAGGTTATCTCGATACCGCCTACGAAGGACTTGGTGAGCGGATAGGCACCGGCAGTGATACCGGTTACGCCCTGCTCGGGATCCCAGTAGTCCACATCGTTGAAGCAATATAGGTTAAGGCCGCTCACATAGACACGAAGATTGTTGATGAAAATCTTCTTGGTCCAGTTCTGAGGCAGCGTGTAGGAGAGGGTGATATCTTTCACGCGCAGGTAGCTGCCGTCCTGGAGCCAGCGGTCGTTGTACCAGTCGCTGGAACCGGAGGTATTACCGGCAACGGGCTTAGGATCGCAACCGGTGTCGCCGGGCTGCCTCCAGTAATTGTAGGCGCTGGCAAACTGGTTCATATCCATCTGGGCACCGTCGGAGTGCAGATAGTGGTTTTCGTTCCAAAGTAAGATCTTATGACCGGCCTTGAACTCAAAGAAGGCGCTCAGGCTCAGGCCTTTCCACTGGAAGGAGGTATTGAAACCGCCAACCCACTTGGGTTCCGGGGAACCGGCATAGTAACGGCGGGCCTTGGCATAGGTGTTGGTAAGCGTACCATCCTCGGTAACCCACAGAGGTTCACCATTGGAAGGGTTCACACCATAGTAGTCATACAGATAGTAGGTATACATGCTCATACCCACAACCTGACGGGTGTTGGTGCCGATGAATTCGTCACCGCCCAGATCCAGGATGGTGGTCTTGTTGTAGGCAATGTTTCCGCCGATAGACCAGAGCATATCGGGCTTGGAAATGATGTCGTAGTTCAGGAGGAATTCCACACCCTCGTTCTTCATGCTACCTACGTTGGTAAAGATGGTGGAGAAACCGGTGGTCTGGGGAATCTGCTTGGTAAGGAGCAGGTCCACGGTCTTACGGTTATAAACATCTATACTACCGTTCAGGCGGTTCTTGAAGAAACCGAAGTCGATACCGGCGTTCCAGGTGAGGTTGCGCTCCCAGGACAGCTGACGGTTTTCGAGCTGGGAAGGAAGGTAACCGGAAATGCCGTTGTAGATGGCGGCACCATACAGGCCATAGGCCTTGTAGGCATCGATACCGTTGTTACCGTTTACACCGTAGCTCAGACGGAGTTTCAGGAGGTCCATCCACTTCACGTTCTTGAGGAACTTCTCGTTGGTGGCATTCCAGGAAGCGGAAACCGACCAGAAAGTACCCCACTTATTATCGGCACCGAACAGGGAAGAACCGTCGGTACGGATATTGGCCTGCAGGAAATAACGGTTGTCGTAGTTATAGTCGGCGATACCGAAGAAGGAGAGCATGGTCTCGTTGGTTTCACCGTACACGATTTCCGTGTGGCTCTGATCCAGGGAACTCAGGAAGTAAGGCATGTTGCCGTCGGCAGAGTCCGTATACATCTCATGGGAGTTGCTCTTGTAGGACATGGCTTCCTGACCCAGAACAACACGCAGGGAATGATAACCGGCAAACAAATTGGAATAAGTGGCCGTGTTGGAAGTGGTGAGCTGAATCACCTGACGGTTACCTTCGTCCAACTGATCGGCATAAGCGGCACGGTGTGCCATGGGGCTGTAATAGTGACGGGAATTCAGGAAGAAAGTCTCCATGGAATTCCTGGTTTCCAAATCCAGATTCTTGATGGGAGTCCAACGGAGGTTGGCGGTACCGTTAATGTGCCAGGTCTTATCCCACTTATCGTCGTAGGTTGCGCTGGCGCGGGCATTCTCACCACCATTCACGTTAACATTGGTTACATACAGGCCTTCATCGTTGGTGGTAGGATCCCAAGGCAGCCAGCCCATACCGGACCACAGCGGGTTGGCACTGTAGAGGCTCTGCATGGGAACGTCGGACTGCTTGGTGTAGGCCAGGTTGAAACGGATACCCATCTCAAGGTTATCCAGAAGTTTGTAGGAAGTATTCACACGACCCTGCAGTTTGTTGTAGTCGATGCCGTAGAATACACCTTCGCTCTTCTGATAGGTAAAGGAAGTATAGAATTTTGCTTTGGAGTTACCGCCACGGGCGCCGATTTCATATTCCTGCAGGTTACCGATGCGGCTGAACTCGTTCACAGCATTGGAAATATTACCGTTCAGGAGGGACCAGGGACGATAGTAAGAACTGCTGGGATCGTCAGGATCCATACCGGCGTTGGTAATGGCATCACGCTGATAGGTGAGGAGTTCCTTGGCATTCATCATACGGAAGCCGCTGTCGCTCTGCAGCCAATTGATACCATATTTTGCGCGGGCCGTAAACTGGGCCTTGCCTTCCTTACCGCTCTTGGTGGTTACCAGGATAACGCCGTTGGCAGCACGGGAACCGTAAGCAGCAGCAGCAGCGGCATCCTTCAGAACGGTGATGGACTCGATGTCGTTAGGATTGAGGGCATTCAGGGCACTACCGGACTGGGCATTACCGCTGAAATTCACGGCACCGGTAATTACCGGAATACCATCCACAACCCACAGCGGAGCGTTGGAAGCATTGATGGAACCGTTACCACGGATACGGATTAACGTGTTGGCACCCGGCTGACCGGAATTGGCCGAAATAGCCACACCGGCCAGTTTACCGGAAAGGGCGTTTTCTACGGAAGTTACAGGGGTGGAAGCGATTATGTCACCCTTTACGGAAGAAACGGAACCGGTAACGGCTTCACGCTTCTGCGTACCATAGGCAACCACTACAACATCTTCCAGAACTTCGCTGTCCTCTTCCAGAATAACTTCAATGACAGTTCTTCCGTTGATGGAAATCTGTTGTTCTTTGTAACCTATCATGGAGAAAGTAAGAGTTCCCCTGGAAGGGGCGGTAATGCTATAATTACCTTCGAAATCTGTACTTACACCCTGTGAGGTTCCTTGAACATACACAGCTGCACCGGGGAGCGGACTTCCGCTTTCATCCTTTACAGTACCTGTTACGCGCGCATTCTGGGCAAAAGCCGCCAGGCACGTAAAAAGAACTGCTGCAGCCGTAAGCACAAGCTTAACTTTTTTCATAAGCTAACAGAGTTTAGTTAAACATAAATATTGATACAATACAATCTTTCTTGCACCTCTACACAACAAAAATATCCGCTAAATTTTACGGAATAGGCCACAAAGTTTGAAAAGAAAATCGAATTTTGCAAATCTTAATTCAGCCCAAAAACTACTTATAATGATAGTATTACGCCTATTCCTGCTATGTTTCAAGCAAATAGGCGTCAAAGATAATTATAATTTATAAAAATTAAATAACTTTTTATTACAAATTTAAATTATGAATTATTTTTATTTTTATTCATTTTGAAGATATTTTACGGGGTAAAGACACCTGTTTTACCTCTTAATATATATAAAAAAAGGTTCCACCCAAAGGATGGAATCCTATTGAAAGAAGTCCAAAACTACTCGCTGAAACGGGCTTTCAGATATTCGCGGTTCAGGCGGGCAATATGGTCGATGGTAACATGCTTGGGGCACTCCATCTCGCAAGCGCGGGTGTTG
>Ga0310786_10007927_pt1 | contig 13748 bp, 26 predicted proteins | sample AusTroGonzalo_MG_FD_203881 | JGI IMG/M metagenome (GOLD analysis project Ga0310786, IMG submission 203881) | Bovine rumen microbial communities from tropical cattle in Woodstock, Queensland, Australia - Gonzalo_03 (v2) (version 2) | ecosystem: Host-associated > Mammals > Digestive system >... | reverse complement strand
CCCCAGTCAATGACAATGGGCTTGCTTGTGTCATCTCTTTGCGCTGAGTAGATGCCTGTCTTCTTGTAGTCAGATGTTGTCTCGACGACAAGCCGAAGCTTGTCATTTGCTGGCTTTGGTCCATAAGTGTCAATAATTGACTGCTTGACCAATGGGGGGGTTCATGCAGGAATGTGTATGTCATAGTGTTTTTATTTACTTAAAATGACATGCCCGCCAAGTAAATAACAACATCAACGGATTGCACAATGTCAGTAATACAGTCACATCAAGATGAAGTCAGATACCTCAAGCGCAAGAACCTTGAGCAAGAGAGCCGCATAATAGGCAATGCACTCAGAGACTAGATACGCTAGTACGGCATTGACTGTGTGTACTACAAGCTCAATGAGAAAGAGTACACAGACTTCAAGAACATCATTGACTAGAACACTATCCTCAAGCATGCATACGGCTATGACATGAATCCAGACTACACTCTGTCAGTGCCGATGATCACTTATGCAGATGTCCAGCAAGACATCATCATGCTGAACAAGATCGGCATAGTCCCAGACTCAACAATTGACTTCAACTTTGACCGCATTGACTTTGCATGCGCTCTAGCTCCCAAGATCGGCCAGCTCAAAGAGTACAAGATTGACGAGACGTCTGTTGTCTGCAAAGTGCCTGACATCTCAGCGCTAGCTGAAAGTGAAGTGTCAAACTACTTCCCGTTCCAGATAGGAGCTGGCACAGTGCTTCCGATGTACTAGTGCCGGATGCTGTCGGGCTGGCTGCAAGCTATGGTTGAGCCGTATGAGTTCGGCAGAGAGTGCACAGTGTCATGCCGGCCGTATGAGCACACATAGTTCAATGTGCAGTTTCCGGCAAATGATGACTTGTACAGGTCTTTGAAGTACAAGATGCAGAATGACGACTATCTTGAGACTAAGCTGTGGCTGACATACAGAGTTGACAGAGTGCAGTCTGACATCAGCAGTTTTGAAGCAGTCCTGTCAGGGTGCCTTCATGGGTCAGTGCTGTTCTATGACATTGATGAGATGGGCAAGTACACAACGATGATCCATCCGACAGTCGGTGACATTGTTGAGATAGACTTCCCAGATGACTAGAACAGAGAGAAGTATGAGATAACAGAATGCTATGACAAGCAGCTGACAAATGACGGCATAAATCCGCTGCTTCACAGATACATCTGGAGATGCAAAGCTAGAAGATACATCAACTCGTATGAAGCGGACACACCACAGTCTGAGAATGATGACAAGATTGTCGAGATGGACACTTTCAGAAGCCTTGAAGACCGGCAAGTCACTGAGAAAGTTGAGATGTATGATGAGCTCAGCAACGGCATCAGGGAAGATGCTGTGTACGGCGGCATGAACGGTGTCATTGAGTCATATGACATCAAGACACCGGGGCCGTACTATGACAAGTTTGACTTTGTAGATGACGGCACTGCTGTCGAAATCATGCACTTTGCCGCTGGGTCAAGACTTCTGACAAACGGCTATGACTTGATATTTGCAAGCCGTCCAAGAGATGCTTCTAAGCCTGTTGAGTTTGTGAAGATAGCAGTGAACTCTGTCAAGCTTCCTGTCTAGCAATGCATGCTTGAGCAGAATCTCAGATGGCTGAAGGCAACAGACTCTCAGATTGTGTTTGTCAATGCTGAGGGAGAGTCAACTGCCATTGCATGTGATCTACAGGCTACTCAAGGACAGCTTGAGCTCTGCTTGAACAGCTTGTATGACAAGTCACTTGATGACGGCAAACCAATCAATGAAGGTGACTAGAACTTCTACAAGTTCAAAGGGACTCGCACATACATGTGGAGTGACGGTGACCACTTGTATGCAAAGCTTGCTTCAAACGGCAGCTTGTTCTAGATTGACGGACAGATGCCCCACAGCAGATAAGCAGCTGAGATTGTCAGTCAAAATGCAGCAGCACAGCATTGCTAGTGTCTTTCACCAGCAGACTGTCATCAGTCTATGACATTGCAAGCTTAGACTTGAATGTGTCTCCAAACACATTGACCGCTTTGAACCGTGGATGACTGCAGTTCTTGCGCTCTATGTGTTCACATTGAATGCAAGACGCTGCTGCATGGACAGACTTTTCAGCTTCTGCATGCAAGCTTAAGTCTCCAAGCTTCAAGCCGGATATGTCTTCTGCATGCTTGACAGCATAGCAGCACAGTGCCATGCTATGCACAATGTCTAGCACAACATCTGTGAACTTTGCATTGCAATATGCATCTTTGTTGACAGCTATGCAGCAGTCAACTATAGTCTTCAAGCTGTCTTTCTTCACTGCAACTGCAGTCATTCTGCTGCAGTTGATGCTCTCAATGCCAAAGTCTAGAATGCTATTGTCAAGAAGCAGCTTCTAAGCAGCAAGCTGAACATGCTTCTAGCTGCTGCACATCAGCTTGACATCTTTCAACTGCTTGTTGAACATTGAGACATCAACTGCTCGTGCAAGCTTCATGAGCTCATCTCTGTCAAGAGAATATCCAGCATCAAGCTTGTCAAGCAATGGAAAGTCAAACATCTCTATCAGATAGTCTCTCAATGTCATCACATATGCACTGTCCTAGCTTAGACGATGCTTCCAGTAGTCATCTAGAAGCTTGTGGTAGCATTTAGCAGCAGGCGATCCATGGTCATAGTCTATTTTGAACATTTGAAGCTCGCTTAGTCAAAGTGTGCAAAGAAAGAGATGTCTGTCTTCATGTTGCTTATGATGAGTGTATGCCCATTGTCAAACACATTGATGCCGTCATCTTCAGATTCGCCAATCCGCTGATGCAGAAAGCATCTAGCTTTTCTGTTGGTATTTTCATATGTTGACCATGACAGGTCTTTCTCAATGTCAATGCCATGCTCTGCTGCTTCATCAGACTTCTGCACAAATGCATCATCTTCATGCGAATCAAAGTTTGAGCCGTTGACAGATGCTTCAACATAGTTGTCATGATACTGTCTTGTCATACTGTCATAGTAATGAATCATCTCATGGCATATGCATGCAACTGCAAATATGAATGTGCATGCGGTTAGACGAGAAACATTCATCATTATGACATCATCTAATATGTCTATGTCTACAAGTTTTCCACTGCTGTCTTTCACACATTTGCATATTCCAGATGCAACTCCATAGCATGGCGCATCTATTCTTGGTGCTTTGTCATCATAGTCGCTGTTTAGCTTGTTAGCATTGAGCCTTTCAACTATCTTGTCTTCTGGCCAGCAATGTATTTCAATCATTTTAAGCTTGTTGTTGAACAAATATTTGTTTAAAATGCTATATATTTTGATGCAGTCATCTTCATTAAGCATGTAGTCAAAACTGGTACTGAACACTACATCATGACCAAATACATTGACTAGCTCATCAATCAAAGCAGACTTTTTCTCATTGAGAATCTACATCTACAGCTGTCTAGACCAATATGAAATTGCTTCAAATATCTGCTGTCTTGTATATTGCTTCTTCATTATTTTTTATAATCTACTGCTGAAAAAGACATACATCTTCAGTGATTGCCAGCTTCAATGCCATATCTATTTATTTTTGCCTAAATATTAAGATCAATAATATATTTTGTTAATTCATCTATTAATTGTTTATTAACAATGTCTTCCATAGACATATTAAATATATTTTGCCAATTAACATATGAATTTTTATCAATTTCAATTATCTTTAAATCAACAATCCATTTATGTCTATTAAATTTTGGAGTATATGTCTGTGAAATTATGCTTGGCAGAATAGTTTTTGATATATGAAATGACTTTTTGCAAAATGCTTCTAAAGTTCCAAAATTGACACATCTATATATTAAAATGTCTTTATAAAATACTTCATATATATTTTTAGACTATGACTATTTGTTATGAAGTGTATGCATTTCAGAATGCTTACGACCTTTATTTGCTAAGCTTATTTTTCTTAATTCAGCTTCAGTTTTAATTCTGCCAGTGTTAGCTATTTTTAATTTTAATTTATGGTCTTCAGATAAATGTTTTCCTACATTTGCTGCACTTATCTTTGAACGAGCTTCTGTGCTATGAGTTCGTCCATACATAGGATTTTTTGATCCGGTTCTTCTTTTAGCAGCATCACTAAGTTTTTTACTTCGTTCAATACTATCATAATTACCAGTATTTCCACCACAACCGCCTTCATGAATATTTGCTTTACACTATCCAATTTTCCAATACTAACTTATTAAAAGCTTTTCACGCAAAAGTGCATCTTTTTCTATCAAATTATTTTCTAATATTTTAACATCTACGTTATCACCATGTTTATTAAGAATATTAATAAAATATATATTTCTATGATTTTTTCTGTCTTTGTATCTGTCATTTTTGCCTTTTCCTATATAGAAAATTTCACCAGTATTTTTATAATACCAAGCGTATACATAGTAAACTGGCTTGTCAGCATCATTAGAATATCCGAGCATAAAAAAAAAAAAAATCCTTACTTGACTTGCCCTCAAGTAAGGAAATTCAAATAAACAGTTTTGAAATCTCTTTAAATTAGGGCAAGTAATTTAATTTGATTCAATATTTATTTACTTTAAACTAGTTTAGAAATACAATCTATTCTATCTTTTATTTTTATAACATGTTGATTAGAAGAGCCTACCCATTTTAGATCTGGATCTTTCAATGATTCAACAAATGGCCCATCACATATGACATCTACATATTTTAAGATTTCTGACATTTTCTCGTCAGACACTATGTCATCCCAGCAATATCCAGTGTATATCCATTGTGTCTTGTCAGGATATTTTCTACGTATTTCTTTTGCAAGTGCTAGAACTTCTGGAAAATTGGCTGGATGCAATGGCTCACCACCAAGCCATGTGATTCCAGCACACCAGTCTTCACTCAAGTCTTTTTCTAGTTCAGCTTTAGCTTTTTCATCAAACACTTCACCTGCCTAGAAGTCATGCGTATATGGAGAGAAGCATCCAGGACATTTTCTTTCACAGCCAGCAATCCATATCACTGTGCGAAGTCCTTCTCCATTGACCATGTTGCAGCACTTTATGTCAAGATATCGCATTTGCATTGCTCCTTACATTGACACGCGTTCTTTGAACTCTGTCATCTTTGCATCTGAATACATTGTACGGCCACGAATGCTAGAAAGACCTAAATATCCATTCATACGCTCTATGCGCACTATTTCATTTGAGCCGCATTTCGGACAAACATCTGAATCTATGAATGAGTATCCGCATTTTTCACACCAGTCAAGCTGCTGATTGTTGCCCCAGTAGAATCCCATCTTCATTGCTCGTCTAGTAAGTGTCTTGAACGCATCAAAATTGTAGTTAGACCGCATTCGTGCATATGCTATGTTTCCGCCATTGCATAGATGGAACAGTGGATACTCAGCGTCTTGCTTCTGTATTGGTGTGATGTCTGCATATACTGGACAATGAAAAGAGTTTGTGACGTATTCGTGGTCAGACACGCCTTTGACAATGCCATATTTCTTCTTGAATTGCTGTGCTTGAAGACCTACAAGACTCTCCCCAGGCGTGCCGTAGATTGCATACAAAATGTTGTCAATCTTCTTGTATTTGTCAGCATATTCATTTATGAACTTCAGCACTGACACGGCCCAGCTGTTGTCTTCATGTATTGCTTTTCCAGTCCAGTACACTGATGCTTCATTCAAGCCAATGATTCCAAAGCTCATTGTCATTGGACGAAGAAAGTCTTCACCAAGCTCTTCATCTGGGCCTTTATGCCCACCATAGAATCCGCCTTGACAGAAGCCAAGTGGATTTATGCCAGCTTTCTTATGCGAGAGAAACTCAAATGTTCTCTTATGAATGCCACGCACCATGTCAAGATAGTATTCAAGCACTTCAAAGAAGTCTTTGTCTTCTTTTCTAGCTTTAGCTGCAATCATTGAAAAATGCAATGATATAGCACCCATGTTGAAGCGTCCATCATATATTGGCTTGTCATTTTCATCAGCTGGCTCCATGCCGCCGCGTTCATACCATGGACTTAGGTTGGCACGGCATCCCATGCGAGAAATCGGCACTTTGTACTTCTTGTATATCCGAGGTGCATATCCATCGCCTGTGCATGAAATAAAGTCAGGATACATTGTCTTCATTGAGCACTTAAGTGCTTCATCAAACAGCCATTCAAGCTCTTTTCCTTCACCATGTAGATCTTCATCATAGAAGAAGCTAAGTTTTGGAAATAGCACCGGATGCTTCAAGCCCGGCTTTCCTTGGCCTCCAGCGCGAACACTCATGCAAACTGATGATGCCATAGCTTCCCACTTACTAGTTCCTAATCCAAATGTAAGAGCGGTGAATGGATAGTCACCACGAGATGATGCAACAGAGTTGAACTTCATCTCCCAGCTCTGAAAACCCTGCTCGAACTCACGACGGACTTTATTTGTCGCATATTCATCAGCGCGTTGAAGCAAACCTGTGCATTCCTGCAGCGGAGCAGGCTTTCCATCTTTGCCGCAAACATCTCGTGTTATATTAACATATTCATTATAATATATCTTATATGACTTTGCAGCGTATGGCGCAAGCAGTTTATCAACTTCTGGAATAGTGAAGCCGCCATATTGCGAAGACGCAGCATTCAACGTGACATCAGCGATCAAGTCAAATGCAACATCAAGACTCTTGGGCTCAAGATAGTCAAGATTTCCCATGAAAAATCCATTAGTCAGCAGATTCTTCATGTCAAATAAACAGCAGTTCATTGTGTCAAGACGTGATCCACGGTCATGAATGTAGATATATCCATCGCTCATTGCCCGTTCTTCTTTCTGTGTCAAGAAGAACTTCTTGTACAATTCTGAATTAAGCTCATTGTACACAATTGCTTTCTGCGTTGTGACAAGTGCCGAGTCTGAATTTGCATTTGAACGGTCACCAATGAAATTAAGACTTAGCTTTTTGCTGTAAACCTTGTCGAGCATTTCGGCAAATTGATTTTTGTTGTCACGGTACTCACGATATGACTTAGCAACATCAGCATTGACATGGTCTAGAGCAACCTCTACCATGTTGTGTACAGTTTCAACTTTTATGTCTGTCTCTTGAAATTGAAGCTGTTTCTTGACGCTGTCTACAACTTGCTTCTCTTCTTTGTCAGTCAATTCTACACAAACACGAGCAGCTGACTTGCGTATAGCTCTCTTTATCTTCTCAGCGTTGAACTTCTGATGTTCACCGTTTTTCTTTATGATGTTTACCATTGTTGTCTCTCAATTTCAATTAAGAATAAATTTATCTATTAATGACTAATTTGTCACTCGTCATCTTCATCTTCTGCGATCTCTTTGTCTGACCACTTCTCAAACTGCGCAATGAGCTTTGCATCATCCGCTTCAGACTTGACTTCATCATCAGTCAAGCTGTCTATGTCTTCTCTCAGCATCTCTTTGAACTTGGCAGTGCCGTTCTTCAGAATGCCGACAACAGCTGTGCGCTTTGCCTTTGGGTCTAAGACATCAATCTCAATGAGCACATCTTCTATGAAGCTCTCATCCACTACAGCTTTTGACAGCATGACAATGAGATCAGCTTTCTTGTTGTCGTCATCAAGCTCTTCAATCATTGATGAAAATGCATCAAGTGCATCATCTACGACATCTTCATACTGTGATGCCAAGAATCCAGCAAGCTCTGGAGCTACTTTAGGTGAACATGCTTCTAGGGCATCAACAGCAGCTGACTGCACATCTTCTGAGAAGGTCTTCTCCCAATTTGGGCGGCTCTGAATCTCTGCAACTATGCTTCGAACTAGCTCTTCATCTTCTTCAGCAGAAGCATTCTCTAGAGCATCAACTATCTTCTCATCGGACTTCATGATGTCAACTAGATTATTTACATTAGCTGAAGTCTCAGAAGACCGCTTTAAGGCAGCTTTCTTGACAGCATCTACACTATTTGTAGACTTTGCAGCTGTAGACTTTGCAGCATTTGTAGACTTCTTGTACTCAAAGTCTATCAATGAGCAGCTGACAACTATTGCTGCAACTAGAGCTGTCCACTTCAAGACAGCTAGCAGCTTTCTACAGTCTACGCCTAGATACATTCCGTTCTTTGTCTCACTTCTTCTTTCGTCTTCCATCTGAGCCACCTCTCCGTCTCTTCTGTGCCTTCTTGCTGTCTGGACCATTGCTTTCATCTGTGCTGTCCAAGTCCTTCCAGCTGCCCTTGAATGCACTCCATTCATTAGATGTGTCTTTGCAGACAAGTATCTCAAGCACGCTGTCTGAGTCTACAGCCAGAGCCATATGCTCAATCTTGTCTGTCATCATCTCAAGCGTGTTCATGACATAGCAGCAGACCATTATCTCTGCAGACTGTGCTAGAAACTTCTGGTTCTCAGGAGCCATGTACTTGCCGTACTGAGTGTCTACAAGCACATCATGCAGAAAGTTCCAGCCGTCCTCAAGCAGAAACTTATGTGAGCCTTTGTTCTCTTTCAGCTCAACATTAGACTTGTCTATGATGACTCGCTTTGCCAGCTCTTGAGCAGTCTTCTGCAGCTCTTCTTTCTCATTGTCTTCAAAGCATCCGTCTTCAAAGTCTAGAGAGACTTGTGCTCCTGTTATGATGAAGCTCAAGTCAAAGCTGTCTTTTCTGCTATGTCTCATTTGAATATATTTTATTTATTATAGAGATTGACTAAACTTGCTCTAGGTAAATAATGCCTGCAATGAGATACATCAGCAGATACTTAGACTTCTAGAGCAAGCTTCTTGAAGAGTCACTTCAGCTTCTTTCTGAAGACAAAGAGGGCAAGAACATCAACAAAGCAGAGAAGTGGATAAAGTAGAACCATCCTGAAGTGATTGGACAAAGACTTGAGAATGGAACTGTCATAACTCCTAGAATTCTCACTCAAGAAATTCGAAACATGGTGCCAAATGTCCGTATGCAAGACTGCAAGTTCTTAGTTGGAGCCACTAGACTCTACTTTGACTGCTAGAGAGATCCACATGAGATGCAGAGCTAGATGAACAAGCTGAACAAGATCTTGAAGATTCTTGCAACTGCTCATGCTGATGAGTATGACAATGACTTGAATGGACTGTCTTTAGATGAACTTGAGAAGAAGTTCTCAGGAGCTGTGCAAAAAGAGCTTGACTTAGACAAAGATGAAATTTCAAAGATGTCATTTGCTAAGAACAATGACTATGAGATAGTTCCTATTGACTCTTTTGAAGAAGCAAAGCCCTATGGAAAATACACTAACTGGTGTGTGACTCACTATGAAAACATGTATGACAACTACACTAAAGGCGGTCTCGGAAGATTCTATTTCTGTCTTCAAGATGGATTTGAAGATGTCCCCAAAGAGAAGACTGAAGGATGTCCGATGGACATCTATGGCAAGTCAATGATTGCAGTGCTTGTAGGAGATGATGGTGGTTTGCAGCATTGCACTTGCAGATGGAATCATGCAAATGGTGCAGATGACAACATGATGGACACGAAGGAGATAAGCAAGTTCTTCGGTGTTGACTTCTACAAGACTTTCAAGCCATATGATGTTGACTATCTCTGGAATAAGCTACTTGCAAAGGACAATCCTAATGAGTTCAGTGAGAAGTTTGGATGTGTGAGATTCTATGATGAAGATGATAATGTTTATCAATATAAAAAACTGATAGATAGTAATATCATTGACATATATAGAGTAGATGATGATGTAGCTTACATCAATAGAAGATTTGTCACAGTTAAAGATGGAAAGCTTGTTGATGGAAAGCCTAAGAAGATAGATGACTATGCATTTAAAGAAAACACTAACTTGACAAGCATTGTCATTCCAGACTCAGTTGAGAGCATTGGATAGTAGGCATTCAGCTACTGCACTAGCTTGACAAGCATTGTCATTCCAGACTCTGTCAAGAGCATTGGATATTGGGCATTCGTTGGCTGTGAAAGTTTGACAAGCATCTCCATTCCAAACTCAGTTGAGAGCATTGGAGAAAATGCATTCAGGCGGTGCACAAGCTTGAAGAGCATTGTCATTCCAGACTCTGTCATAAGCATTGGAGATAATGCATTCTTCAACTGCTCAAGCTTGGCAAGCATCATCTTCAAAGGCAAGACTTTTGAAGAAGTGAAGTCTATGGACAACTATCCCTGGAATGTCAACGATGAAAGCATAATTCATGCTGAGCCTTGACTAGGAGACTGCTGATGAACCAAGATGAGGCTCGCTTCAACAAGCTGTGCAGAGAAGCTGCATAGAATGCAGAGTCTATAGATGAGACTACTGTCAGCACACCATTTTCAAAGCAGACAATAGACAGATGCAGAGACTCAAAGCTTGTCCACATAAGTGATGACGGCAGATCTTTCTCTTTCTCATTCGGCATTCCAATGCCAAGATCTGCATAGCATCAAGTCAGTTGATCTGCATTCTGTCAACAGTTGTCAGGTCAGGGATTGCCATCTCATTCACTGAGAAAGTGAACGGCACATTTGCCACAGTGTTGCCGATGTGGACAACAATGTCTTTCTCTATGTTGTTCTTGACCGCGTGCCTGATGTAAGAGATCAACTGCACAACTTCAGCGACAATCGTCTTGTCACCAAGCAAGCGCACAGTCGTGTCAACTAGGCTGTTGTTGTACTTGTCAAGCTCAGCTTGAGAAGCAAATGCAATCTCTTCTTGAGAGAAGTCTTTCACTGGTTCATCTGGCATAGATAGATTATACTTGAAATGCTATGCAGACTGAAGTTGTCTTGCATAGCATTTTCTTTTGCCATATTTAACTTTTATGTCATCTTCTAGAGTGCATGTTCACCCCAACTAGAACATGCTGTTTGTCTGGCGCATTTGCTGGATCATCAAAAGAGATCTCATATCCATCATTCATATATAGATTGTAGAATGAGCATACAACTTTGTACTTTGGTGACTTTGCTGAAGGCTTGCGAAGATAGCATGTCATCTTTGCTGAGTTGAAGTTCTAGTCAATAGTCTTTATTGGTCTGCCTTTTCTTCTTATCTTCAATGGATTTCTTCCAGTCACTGAGTACATGAATGGCCCAATTCTCATGTAGTCACATCCGCTGAAATGGTCTTTTATCAAGTCAATGTCTACACTGAATGGCTAGCAGAATGATATGCTCTTTCCATTGTTCTTCAGCAGTCGCTTGAGTCTCAGCACAGTTTTTGCAAATATGCGGCGCTTAGTGTCTGGTGACAATGTGGTGAAGCGATAGTCCTTGCCGATTTTTCTGCTTGAATATGCAGCAAAGCCATATTTGGCTGCCATGTCATCTGAGTCATCATAGCTTGATATAAAAGACAATGTCTGTGAAACACCTTCTGGAGTAAGATCATCTACATGCAAAGCAAGTGCAGGCTGTTCAACAGATGTCATCAACCGCAAAGCATCTTCACGCCGTCTAGGATCAACTACAAATATATACACAGCGGCAAAATCAGACATATTCTGCTGTATTAGCTGTGTTTCATCTTCATAGTTGCTCTCAAACATCTTCTATGCAGCAGACTTTCTTGACTAATCTATCTGCCAGATGAACTAGAACAATGATGACGACTGACTTGCCTTGACCTCAAGCACAACATCTGTGCGTTGGCCGGTTGTGAAGTCTTTAAACACAACTACTATGTCTCCAGGAGCATTTCTGCTTCCAACATTTGCAATATACACTTTCTTTGGATCATTTGAATACAAAGAGTCTATGTCAGCGGCATTGACTATCTCAGCGTTCAACAGCATGTCATTCAATCCGGCCATAGTCTTCTCAACAACTTCATTTCCAACAGCAAATGGCTCGCTGCCCGACGCTTCTGCCAGCAGCAGTTTCTTGTTCCAGTAAGCAAGCGCTTCACAGATGAACTCTCTTGAATATCTCTTCTTCATTGTCTTTTTCTGGCTCAGACCATTCTTTGCCGTCAAACCTCTAATATTATTTACACTTCAAGCATCAAGCTCAGCTTTGATGATTGACTCATCTTTGATTCCCCAAGGATAATTGTCCATAGACTTCACTTCTTCAAGAGTCTTGCCTTTGAAGATGATGTCTGTCAAGCTTGCACACTAGCTGAATGTACCTTCTCCAATGCTCTTGACTGAGTCTGGAATGACAATGCTCTTCAAGCTTGTGCACCATCTGAATACCCCATCTCCAATGCTCTTGACAGAGTCTGGGATGACAATGCTTGTCAAGCTAGTACAGTTATAGAATGCCCAATCTCCAATGCTCTCAACTGAGTCTGGGATGACAATGTTCTCCAAGCTTGTGCACCATCTGAATACCCGGTTTCCAATACTCTTAACAGAATCTGGAATAACAATGCTTGTCAAGCTTCTACATTCATAGAATGCCCAATCTCCAATGCTCTCAACTGAGTTTGGGATGGTGATGCTCTTCAAGCTTGTGCACCGCCTGAATGCCTAGTTTCCAATGCTCTTAACAGAGTCTGGAATGACAATGCTTGTCAAGCTAGTGCAGCTATTAAATGCATTATTATCTATCTTCTTTGACTTTCCATCAACAAGCTTTCCATTTTGGATTGACATGAATCTTCCATTGATGTAAGCTGTATTATCATCTACTTTGCATACATCAACAATTTTTTCATCTATCAACTTCTTATATTTATAAATGTTATCATTGTCATCATAGAATCTCACACATCCAAATTTCTTGCTGAAATCATCGGGCTTGTTCTTTGCAACCAACTTCTTCCAGATGTCTTCAACATCTCTTGGCTTGAATGTCTTGTAGAAGTCAACACCGAAGAACTTTGAGATCTATTTCGTGTCCATCATGCTGTCATCTGCGCCATTGGCATGGTTCCAACGACATGTGCAAGTGTTCAAAGATCCATCATCATTGACACTTATGGCAATCATTGACTTGCCATAAGCATCCATTGGGCAGCCTTCTGTCTTCTATTTTGGAACATCTTCAAAGCCATCTTGCAAGCAAAAGTAGAATCTTCCAAGTCCTCCTTTAGTGTAGTTGTCATACATATTTTTATAATGCGTAATGCACCAGTCAGTGTACTTGCCATACTTCTTCGCTTCATTAAAAGAATCAATTGAGATTATCTCATAGTCATCATTCTTAGCAAGCTGCAGCTTGCTAACTTCATCTTTGTCTAAGTCAAGCTACACTTGAACTGCACTGCCAAACTTCTTCTCAAGCTCATCAAGTGAAAGACCATTCAAGTCATTGTCATACTCATCAGCATGAGCAGTTGCAAGAATCTTCAAGATCTTGTTCAGCTTGTTCATGTTGCTTGTCAAGCTATGTGGATCTTTCTGACAGTCAAAGTATAAGCGTGTTGCACCAACTAAGAACTTGCAGTCTTGCATACGAACATTTGGAACCATGTTACGTATCTCTTGAGTGAGAATCCTTGGTGTAATAGTAGTTCCATTTTCAAGAGCCTATCCAATGACTTCTGGCTAGTTCTGCTTTATCCACTTCTCAGCTTTGTTGATGTTCTTGCCCTCTTTGTCTTCAAGGACTATGCCAAATGACTCTTTTATAAGCTTAGCTTGAGACTTCAGATATCTAGACATGTAGTTCATGAATGATATTTACTTCAATCTTAGCAATGAAAAAAAAATGCATAAGTCTAATGCATTTAATATCATGCTAAGCTTAACATACACAAAGTCAAGCTTGGAGACGCACGTCATCTAGCTCCAGCAGC
>Ga0310786_10007926_pt1 | contig 13748 bp, 20 predicted proteins | sample AusTroGonzalo_MG_FD_203881 | JGI IMG/M metagenome (GOLD analysis project Ga0310786, IMG submission 203881) | Bovine rumen microbial communities from tropical cattle in Woodstock, Queensland, Australia - Gonzalo_03 (v2) (version 2) | ecosystem: Host-associated > Mammals > Digestive system >... | reverse complement strand
GTGATAAATTCAGGTACCGCGCACCCTCCGCAGAGTTTCCCCGGGCGCGCGCTCACTATGTTGCTATGTAGAATACCGCATCGGCCCGACTTGCGCCGGACTTGGGTTAGAATTGGGACAATGAAAAAAGGGTAGCTCATCGCTACCCAAATGTGATCATGTTTGGTGATCATGTTTACAGTACATCGTAGATTTCGTACTTTAAGAATGCGGTACCGCTTGCCGGAGTATCGCTGCTCTTATCATTAACGGTAAATGAATTGTATATGTTGTATACATTTGCGGAGCTGGCAAACTTTGCGCGCGATAGAGTAAATTCACCGGTTGATAAGCCGAACTGGAAAAGATAGATACTTGTCGGAATAGCGGTTAACATTCCGATATCTGTTAAAAGGCCGTCATTGTTTGAAGGACTATTGATATTTCCGCCGGTGAGTCTGATCTTCTGTGATGCTGTAAGTCCGGAAAATACAGCAGTTAAAGCTGTATAAATTTCTACAGCTGCCTGCGCCAGGGTTTTGGTTCCGTCATATGTAGCAGTAACCTGACCAGAGGAAACGAGTTTAAGCGCTCCTGTTACGACCGGAACAGATCCTTTTACCTCCTCAATAGCGCCGGTGAGTGTCTGCGCTACAGTCGTAAGGGGTGTAGTTCCTATGCTCGACTTAATATTTGAAATATCGGTCGTATGATCAGACACAACAGCCGCAAGGCCGGTCGAAGGCGTATTGATCTGTGTATCAAGTGTGTTCGCAGTATTGGCTGCTGCGGTTGCTGCGGACGATGCAGATCCGGCTACAGAAGATGCGTTTGATGCTGCATCGGCTGCATTCTTGATAGCAGTATCAATGCTGCTGAATGCTCCGTTAATATCGGTCAACCATGCCGGCTTATCAGTACCGATAAACTGGGGCAGGTTGTAATTAGGTGTGAAATTGGTAGATCCCATAAAATGTACCTCCTTTTGATTAGATGCCGTTCATGTCATAGTCATAAGCGGTAAGGTCAAGCGCATCATACGCGGTCGCTGTAAGGTCAAGCGCATCATACGCGGTTGCTGTGAGCGCTCCCGATCTATGCAGATCGAAAAGCATATTGATAACTGTCGGAATAGGTACCAGTGTACCGGTAAACGGTGAGCGCATAAGATAGAAGCCTGCGCCCAGGTACTGCATGCCCTGGCTGTCATATTCGTAAGCAGTTAACATATAGCCGTCATATTCGTCGGCTGTAAGTCCCAGATTATCATACTGCTGGGCTGTCAATGCGTATGCATTAAAATATGTATACAGGTCATTGATAGCGGTCTGTATGTTAGTCTGTATGCCCTGTACAGGGTTATAAATGATCAGATTTTCATAATCCGGCAGATTGTCGATAAAGGTCTGCAAGTAGGCTTCAACCCATCCCCGGACAGCTGTATCACCGTCTGCGATAGCCTGTAATAAATCAATCTTCTGCTGATCAAGTTTATTATTGAGCGCTACCAGAGCAGCATCAACATTGATCAATATAGCCGAATACATATCAGTATATTCTCTCGTAATGCGGTTATACTGGTTTGTAAATTCAGTGTTGACATTGGCAAATAAAGCATCAACCCTGATACGCTCGGTGCCAATCTCGTTCTGCAGGTTCAGTGTCTGGCCTTCAAGCGTGATTATGCGGTTTAACAATTCATTGAAGTTAGCTGCATCATCATTTATCCAGTCGATGATTTCCTGATAACTATCCGAAAGTGTTTTAAATTCAGACAGTAGCCAGTCAATATTTAATTCATGAAAATCTGTGTAAGGATATTTGTTGAAAAAGTTTGCTGACAAAGGTTTATACCTCCTTTCTCAATAAACTGGAATTAATAATTCCTGTGTAAATACGTCAGACATATGCTCATAAAGGTTCCATGCGCTGATATCATAAAAACCCCTTAACATATCGCTGGCCTGTGTGACTCCGATATTGCCGTAAATATGGGCCGTGCGGCTGTCGGAATGTGACTCTGATCCCGTTTCCCCGGCTAAGGTACCGGATATATGGTGCGTATCGGTTCCGGTTGTAGCGGTCGTATCCGTTCCGGTCGTATTATTTGTAACTGTGCCGGAGTGTGTAATACCTGTCGTACCATTGTTAACAGTATCCTGGCTGGAGGGCTGATAAGCGGTAGAGTCGTATGCAGATACTTTGTGCTCAGTCGTCGCCGCAACGGTCTGAGTTGTAGTATCCGAATTGTTAAAAGTGGTTTGGTCCTGCAGGTTAGCAGTGCGCTCATCCTGCAGATTTGCCGTCCGGGCGTCGGAATAATCCGCCGTTCTTTCAGATCCGTAAGACTTGCTTCCGGAGTCTGAAATACTTTCTGTCCGGTCGTAGTTGTGTATCGGGTTCCAAGTGGCCTGCGTACCGCGCAGCCATTCCGAAAATGTCCGGAACCATTTTGAACCCCAAACGCCAATAGCGTTCTGCAGGAATTGAGGATCAAAGTAAAGCACCTCAAACTCGCCGGACTTTAACAACAGGGTGTTGATAAACAGATCCTTGTCGATACCGTCCGGAAGTATCAACTTATCAAAGATAGAGCTGTCAAAGTTATACAGTCCGATCAGTGTCGCTTTCGCTGTTGCCATCCTGCGCCGCCTCCTTCCGAAGTTCAAAATTAAGTGTGATATCCGGGTATAACTTCTTTATATCCTTAACGCTGCTTTGCAGGCACTCAATAGCAGTTATCAGTCGGGCCTGACTGTCTACCATGCGCGAACTGGCTTCTGCTGATACGAAACGTTCGGCCTTCTGGTAGGGAACTGTATTTATGCCGATCTCGGCGTCAAAGGCATTTAAAATGGTCTGAAAATCTATCAGCTGTTTATCAGTGATATAATTTTCTTTTAGCTTCTGCAGCTCGATAAATTGCCACGGTGAATCTTGGTCATTGGGATCGTTGGCGATCATCTTATCAATAAAGACTGCAGGCTCGCCTTTGTTGATCTTGTCCAGGATCTTTTTCAGGGCTTCAGCTGTTGCCTTGTTCTTGGCAGCAAGGATAAAAGCAAATTTGTTGTTGATGATGCTCATATTGATAGCATTATCAAGGCAGGAAAGTTTTTCAGCATAATAGCTGATAATATCAAAGATGCCGCGATAGTCCGGCATGAACTTTAACAATTCGCCTTCCGTGTGCAGCTGGTATCTGTTCTTAAGCCCCAGCTCATTAGATCGGGGATTTGCTAAGATAAATTCGGTCGGCTGGTAATAAAAATCAATTCCGTAAAGAGTGCCGGGATTAAACCAATAGCCCAGGCTGTCAGACTGGCTCACAAATACATAGCCAAGTTTCAGCAGGCAGAAAAGCAGGAAATCGCGCTTAGTTCCTTCCCAGTTATCCGGCAAGGTTGTTTTGATCCTGCTGACAGCACGCTGAAATAATGAGCGCTCCCAGTAGGCATATGTAGCGTTATTGTACGCCTTTACCATAGACGGGGAATAATGTCCGGCAAGATTATTAAGTTCCTGCATATTAAGCGGCGTATAAAATGCCATGTCTTATACCTCCCAAAGTTTTTTCCATGTCTTACCCCCGATGACGCCGAGCCTTTTTATATTAAGGTCGGAAGAAGTCTGGAATTCTATTACGGCGGCTTCCGTAATAAGTCCAAAAATTCCATCCAGCGCACCGGGATCGCATCCGTGATACTTTAAGCGCTCCTGAGCCTGCCTTACATCATCACCGCGCATGAGTTCACTCTTATTATAATACAGTTCACGTTTAAGCGGCGGAATTTCTTCCGTAAACCAACTATCCATCCGGCCACCGATGACCCATTTTTTATCTGAAACGGATCCTTTTATAACGCCCTGGTCACGACCGCGCGAGTCGATAGTAAACCCATCGCAGTATATGCCTACATGCGTGGCTTCCGTGAGCTTGTCAAATACTAAGTCTCCCGGCTGAAGGGAAGATAAGCTTATCTTAGTAGCCATTTTTTGAAGATCCCGTGCGCGATAGTCGGAGGACGGTTTGATTATGCCGAGCTGTCGCGCGATCTTGACAACTAAACCTGAGCAATCTTCTGCTGTGGCAGCACTCATGTCAAGCCCCTTTTCATAACAGGAACCAATAAAGCTAAGGTCACGGCGAGTGTCGCGGTCTGCAGTCTTTCCGGATCCATTATAAGCCCGCTCCATCTTATGTATTTTTCCAATGGTCAGATCTTCCAACGGTTCGCCGTTACCGGTTCCGATATATACATCATGGTTTTCATAACACTGGATAGCAGCGTCAACAAATTCTCTCCGGGTAGCCATAGAAAAAACTCTCCTTATAAAATACCGGGGAAGCCGTAAAACTTCCCCGGCCTGCATCTTAGTCAGCCATGTAAAGCACTACAATATTTTCTGTGAAATCGTTCAAGGGGTTCTTATTGATCGTATTCCATACAGTGCGATAGTGCTTTCTAGCCTCAAGCGGCGAGCTTGAAACATCTTCGAGATGAAAGTCAACCATGATTGCATCCTTGTCGTAGATCACACCGAGAACGGTTGAAAGATCAACAGCAGATCCGCTGATCTGAGCCGACGGGTCAGATGTATCCGGAATAGCCGGAGTAACCTTAACCGCTGTGGGATCGTTGATATTCTGCCAATAATCAATTTTTTCAAACTGATCAAGCTTAAGATACTGGTCATTGAAGATTGAAGGCATAACAAGCGCCTCAGCATCATTCCAAAACTCGGAGATCATCATCATACGCTGATCAACTTTTTTCGTCTGACGAGGCAGCACGTAGCTTACGCCGTTAACTGTCTTTGTAGGGCTCCAATGATACAGTGTAGAGCGGTTTTCCATCTTGTCGGAGATAGTTTTAACCGTTGATACAAAGTACGCAAGGAATTCGGGGAAATGCTGCTGCAGGATAACAGCGGTTGTATAGCTGGTGCCAAACTTAGTATTAAAGCCGGTAGTTAAGTTAACAAAACTTCCGGGCATTGAAGCGGTAAGATCTGCGACGCCGGCGATCATGTTGAGCACTGTCAGGCGGCTAAATGCTTCCTTTTCTGTTTCAATGTCGTTAGCAGCTGAAACTAAGAAGCCATTAAGGAATGCAGCCCACTCCTCGCCGGAACGGAATGCAGACTTAAGGGCGTTCTCATACAGAGTGTAGGGATACTGCCACTCAATACCACCTCCGAACCATGCCTGATATACAACGGGTGCGGACTGCAGCCACATTGACTCAACAGACTGCTGTACGGGGGGAGTGGAGCTATCGTAGTGAACGCCATTATCAAATCCTTCTCCCAGGTTCTCAGCATAAAGCTGTGTGTTTGAAGCGCCGGTAGGTACGGCGTTCTTAGCATAATATGAAATTTTTCTGATGCGGTTAGCAAACATGCCCGAGTCAAGTTCATTGATCAGGCGGAACTTTGCTTTATACGGTCTGATAGCGATCAGGTCACGGGAGCAGACAAGCGAAAGTGTATTAATGACATTTTCGATACCGCTCTGCAGGATCGACTCGCCAACAGATACAAAACTGCTCTCATCGATAGCCTGAATGGTGGCGTTAGATCCAAACATTTCGTCGGCCATTGCATTGATGATAGCGTAACCGTCGGTTACGTTTAATCGTCTAGCCATTTTATTTACCTCCTATTAGTATAGTGTGCGAAAAGCTTCCTGCACTTGTTCACGTGCAGATTTTGGCGGAGCCCCTCCGGAAAGATCCCGGACTGAATTTTTAGCCTGCGCTTCAGCAAGTTTCTTTTTCAGTTCCTCCGCTTCCTTTTGAGCGTTCTCAGCCTCTTTTTTATAATCTGCTTTATCGGGTTCACCTTCGTTATCCGGAGAAGTCGCAGGCCCTTGCGACTTTACAGGCTCCATGTTTCCCGGCTGTACTTGTTCGCCAGCTCCGTCCAATGCTATCAGCTCATTGATATCGGCGGCAGAATAGCCATTTTCCGACAAGCGTATTACCTCATCGGTTGAAATTCCTTTTTCCTTAAATTGTTTTATCTCGGCAGGTTTAAAGCCATGCGCTCCTAGTTTGATCAGATCAGCAAGTCCCATATAATATTAAATCCTCCTTTAATAAATATGACGGGGGATATTTGGCGGCCAAGCCTGCTCACGCCCTACAGGGCTGGCTTTGTGAGCTTTGCCCCCGTCAACTTTAATGTAGCATGTATTACCGATTTTGTCAATTTTACTCATAATAAAAGCCACTGTTAAGGAAATCGTTAACAGCGTTTTTTTCACTTTCCATTCCAGCGATCGGAACGGAAGCGTCCGAGCAGCGCACATAACCGCTGCATGATGACAGCGTTGCACGCCCCATTGACATACGCCCCTGAGCCGGTCCAAGATCGGAAGGCTGCGTGGTGAGCTTTGAAATTGTCATGCAAGTAAGGTCTAAGCCATTATTGATTATAGCGCGTCCGCCTTTAGCTCCATGCACTGACACGCTGGGAGCAACGGCTGTTGCAAGTGTATTAGCCGCTCCGGATATTGCAGCCACTCCTGCGGAAACTGCTTTGCCACCTTCTGAAGCTATAGCCGTTGCAACAGATCCCAAAGTAGATAATACACCGCTGGCGGTTCCTGCAGCGTTGGCACTCACTTTTCCTACAGGACAGCTGACAGCTACATTATAAGAATATGTTGAAATTATCTTTGCCGATAAGTCTTTAAAATAACAAACTACATCGCCGGTAGTATAATCAGCGTCAAAAGTAACAGTAATGGTATCGCCGCCAAAGTCAAGCGGATTGAAATCAACAATTCCAAATCCCGGAAGAAACATTTTTCCGACAGTGTACGGGGCGCCTTTTCTAAAATCAGAATAATAATGAGGTATTGAAACAGTATAAGATTCTGAAATAAGCCCCGGAGATGTGAACCTATATCCCGTTACTCCCGTTACAGAATCGACACCTATTTTCAATGTTTCCTGACTAGCGAATGACACCGGGGGAGAAGGTAAATTAAAGGGAACCCATATGCAATCAATGATACTGTCAGCCGTTTTCAAAAATGTAGCTTGCAGCCAGTCTGTTATACGGTTAGTAGCTCCCGTTTCGTCAGCTCCCGGAGAAATAGCACCGCCCCAGTCAGTATTAACATATGCAGCCAGTGCCATTATATTGGCTTTATCAGTCATATAATAAGTAGTAAATCCAGCTCCTGAGCCTAAGTTATTTAATACAGAAATCACATATACGCCGCCGGCTGTAAAAAGATCCGTGACAGAATATGTATTTTCCTGCACTACTTCGCTATTGAGCATTGCAACGTACGGATCCGGTATAAGGGAATTGACATGCGACGTGCTGCGCTCAATGAATGCCGTGTAGCTTCCTATTTCTGTTTTAAAGGTTGCTAATACGTCCATGCTGCATGATATTTCAATCAAGTCATTCCTGACTGATTTAATATCATCAACAAAATAATAGTGTCCAAAAGCCTGGATATAGTTTATCGTAAAATCATTAGAAGAAAATACGAATGTCGGGCGCTCAATGCTGGTGCCTTCTTTAAGCACTACGGTTTTTGAAGTTCCGGTACCGCTGGGGCGCTTTGTTGAATTCTTTCTTTTAGAAAAATTAGTCCAATAGTAAATAGTCATTTTATCCTCACTCTCTGCCCGATCCTGAGCAAATATACCGGGCCTTTTATGTCAGGGTTTAAAAGCTTCAGCTTGTCAATAGGAACATCACACCGGCGTGCTATTCTGTCCAATGTATCGGACACCCCGGCAACGGCGTAAACAGGTTCACTCTTTTTTCTTGCCATAGTCGCCACCTCTTACAGCTTCTTCAATATCGTCCAGCCTCATGGTAATTTTAGTCATAGTGTTAGAAATCTCATGCAACGTATTAGTCAGCTTATTCTGCTGCGTAAATAATATTATACAACATGCAATAGGAAATCCGACATTACTGATCATAGTTAAAATCTGCTCCATGTATGTAATACCTCCTTCTTCCTCAATATAAACGAAAGCGCCCACTTTTTCAAGTGAGCGCCTGCGTGTATGCGGCGTTAACCGATATTGGGGAATGATAGGAAGATATTATCCTATAAGGCTGCTGACCTTATAGGTATTATATCAATCCTCATCGTCATCGTCAAACTCAGCGAACGGATTGAAGGGCTTGCCTTCTCCCAGGAATAAAATTGAGTTGGGGTAGATAGCCCCGTCCTTTACATTAAGGGAAGCTTTAACCTCAGCGCCCATGTAAGGGAAGTCTTTGATAAATGCTTCGATGCTGTCGTGCTCATTTCCTTCAAGATCCTTGCAAGGGAGCTCAAATTCTGTTGAAAGATTTACATAGCCCTCAAATTTTTTGAGCCATCCGGGGGTAAAGTTCTTTCCGGCGTCCTTAAATGCGGCGTCAAGTTCTTCCTTCTTTTTCTTTGAAAGCTCAACTTCGGCAAGAGTGATATAAAGCTTTTCCTTTACTTCCTTGCCTTTGAATTCCTTTGTCATGCGCTTACAAGTGATAAGTTTTCCTTTGATAACCATTTTTGTTATCCTCCTTCTTATTTTGTTCTATGATCATTAGCACAATGCTAAAGATACCTTTATTCATGTGTATACTTAAATAGACAAGCTGCAACAGCGTCAACTAAAATTGCATTTATTATTTCAATCTGTTTAGTCATTGCTTCTACTTCGCCATTATCTTCCGAATGTGTTTCTTTAAAATATCTAAGCAACTCATGGATACCGCTCCCAAGTATTATGAGCATATCATAATCTTTAAGGTGCATTTTATCCTGCAGCTCTTTAATTGTCATATTTAAAATTTCTTCCATATTATTCTCCTAACTTATCTTTGAATATATTCCATTGCCGCACCTGTCGCGGTTCTTCGTCAACGCTGCGGATCCATGCGTATTTCACACGGTCATCTGTCCGGGCTTCCGTCATTTCCCTGTAGGCGTCGCCCCTGTCATGATAGGCTATGCCGCTATATTCATATGTTTCGGGATCCGGCCAGTTTGTCATTATCATAACAACATGCTTCATACGTTCACTTCCTCCAGCCACGCGGCGAGCACGTTCTTATCCTTTTTCAGTGCCTGCTCTAATTCCCGGTGTGCCGCCCCTTCCTCAGTATGCCGGCGCCCGGAATACTCAATCTCTTTAGAGCGGTTAGCCGATGTTCTGTAATTGACTTTAACCACATACTTGATCATTTTAACCTCCTATCCAGTTCTTCGTTCAGCAGCCTTTTAACTAATCCCTGCACATTTCCGGAAGCGTCCAGCATACTGATTATGTTAGCGTCCGTGTTAATGTTGAGCTTTAGGGAATAAGTCCTTGTGTTACCGGCATCATACTTTTTTGACGCCCTTTTTCTTGCTTCGGTCATTAGTACCTCCTTCCATTTGTCAGTATAACCTATATAGGTATTACTGTCAATCTTAAACATCGTAAAATTTCATATAGTTGATAATCAGGTCGTAATATGAATACTTCTCAAAATAAAACCGGTCGTTTATGCAGGCTTCGCGTAGCTGTATGACATGATCTAAAAAGAATTTCTTCTGCTGGTTCTCCCGGTCAAGATCATACTCCTGGATAGCTGCACCCGGGCGTGAAGTCATATAGTAGCGTCCGTCCTTATTGCTTAAGTATATATAAGCATGATTTTTTCTTCTATATTTAATATGATACAAGCAGCGCATGTGCTTAAGGCTCAGCTGCTTAACTGCAGAAAAATCGTTCTTTGAGAATTGACCTCCGAAAGACTTATCAGCCCAAGCCGTTCCCTTCATTACACGGTACATATCATGTAATTCAGCTTCCGACTGCGGCAGCTCTGCAGCTGTGATGTGATGGAATAATATGCCACGCTCAGCATCGTAAAAGATATTTACGCCGCTTGCCTGCATCTCCGCCATAGTATCGACTACTTCCAGCGCGTTGGTTATGTGCGTTGATATTTCCTCCGCATTAGCAAAAAGCATAAGCTTTAATCCGGGGCGTCCGCGCTTCCTGCGGTCACGGTTTACTGTTTCATACAGATCGAGCAGCATATCGCCTTCCGCCTTCTTTACTACTTCACCGGCTTGTGGTATAAATTCGTCGAATATGATCCATTCAGCTTCTGATAAGTCCATGCCCTTTACTTGCTTAATGGAGTTCAAACTGGCTATATAATTTACGACTGATCCGGTCGGCTTCCCTTCCTGATCGGACTCATAAAAAGCGCCGAAACCGTCTTTAAGTAACCGGGGCTTTATGTTAATACCAAAGTCACGATTGAGCGGAGCCCAGGGCGACGGGTCGAAATCAAGATCACCTGCATACTCGCATATGGTCTTTACGTCTTTATTAGTCCGTTTCAGGTACAATGTTTTAAACTTGCCATATGGGTAGCGGAGCGCTGAATATGTTTTACCCGGTCCGCGCCGGCTCCATACGATATAAACGACTGCATCGGGATAGGCTTCAACGTCCGCGCCTATATGATAATATCCGTCTTTGAAATTTTCAGTAGGGAGCGTGATCATCGTCAGCACCTCCTGCCTGCATTAGCGCCATTATACCGGCGCCAAATAATCCTCCTATTATAAAAGATGCTATTACGCAAACTATTGTCATGGTCATTCTTCATTCCTCCTCATATATCTGTATTTGAATTTCCTCATTAAATAACGCCTGCCAGTCTACCACATTTACACTGTCGAGCTCATAATCACACGGGATAAGACTGATTGAGTCGCCTGTTTCATTACCGGCTTTATCAATGTAAATATTATCTTTAAGAAAATAAACGTGCGTTTTCTTTCCGGTTATATTTCCGTCAAATATGAAACCCGGAGCGAAATTGTTTATGTCATCATTTAAACATTTGGCGCCGTTCTTCTTTGGAACGCCGGCAACGGTGATATGCAATTCTCCGTCAGCTTTACAGCGTCCGCAATAGCGCTTCGCACCCATATACTTGAATTCTGTGTATGTATCCTTGTCACCTTCCGACTCCGCAACGCCCAGCCAGTATTCACGCCCGTCCTTTATTACCGGTCCATAACCGTTAGCCTGCAGCAGTTCCTTACAATGTGCGTTGTATGCTTCGACCTTTTCGAGATCCCAGTCAATACCGTAGCAGCTATCTGTATCCATATAGAGCGGAAGCCTGCAGCATTTGGCGAGTTGATGCACATTGTAAAAGGCTGCACTGGTAACCCAACAGCCCCATTGATATGGGAGTATGGAGGTCATCTTATCCAAATACTTTTGATATTCTTCCGGTTCGTTCTCAATATCTTTTGTCAAAAATTCCCCGGTAATATAATCCTCTATGATATTATCTCGGAGCGACTTTTGGGCACACATTCCATACAGGGAGTTAACAAGGGCTTTTGCTATTGAATACAAAACGGCGTCGCCGCCCTTTAGCATTGTCTTATCCGTAAAAGCCTGGAATACATAATCTGTAAACCATCTTGGAAGATAGTCTTTTGCCGCAAATTCTACTTCGCAGCATATATGTTTATCCCATACGTACTGATCGGCTATTACGGCTGCATCCCATTCCGATAGATAAATCTCACAATAGTTGGCTGCGAGTATTCGCCCATTATCCAGTATTGCATTTACTGTCTTTTCAGCTTTGGAAAATTGGAGCGCCGGCATCGGCTCAGCGTCGGACTTTAACCGGATATTTGTAGCAATGAATTTAAAAGCAAAAGCATAGTTTTCTTTCTGATCCAGTATAAATGTAAGCTTACAGTTATCAATAGGCGTGAATTTCTCCATCGGAAATTTAAAGCTTGTCATGATAAATGGGTAACTGCTCGCAAAATCACGGCATACGACCGGCGCCCAGCCTATCATAGTATTTATATAATGTCTGTTTCCGTGCGTATAACCTCCGTGAAATATCTTTGTAAATTTTTTATATTGCTCCAGTGTTAAAGCTATCTTTGTAAAAAATTCATGTGCTGCATGTTTTCCGCGCTTCCGTGTCTGCTCACGGGGGATACCCGTAGCAGTCAGGGGGATCGATGATATATTTTTGCCTAACGCCTGTAAAGTAGCATCGATACATTCAACGCCGGCCAGCGTGTCATGTTCGATATATTCCAGCTCGTCAGCATTAAGCGGCGTGTTTTGGTTCCTGAGTAGATCATAATCCCATTTTCCGGTAGCCTTTTGATGCTCTACGCCTAAATCAGCAGCCCATTTTTCAAGCTTACGCTGTGCCAGTATAAGGCTATCTTTGATAATGATCCCATTCCCATACTCTATATAGATGGGATATTGACTCTTTGTGTTGATCTGATTGACAGGGTTCCCCCATAACCGGTATGCAAATTTGCGTAGAAATATATGATCATAGCTCAAGTTATGAAAATATACGACCGTGTTGATCCCTTGCATGTTTTCATGAATTCGGGTGAGCGTTTCTATCATCCTGGAAGGCTTACGCCCATACAGGGTAACGATATTATGATGATAAGCCCTAATCGATATAGTCCAACATACTACATGATTTTCTCCGGTCTTATATTTATTCTTCCTGGCTGTCGGATCATATATATCCGGCTGCTTTTTGGATGTCTCTGTGTCAGCCATAATTATGCAGTCGTTATATGATACCCGATCGGAAGCGCCGCGCGTCCATTGATACCAAATGTATTTGAGTTTTGAATAGTCGAATTTCTTATAATGAAGAAACTCGTAAGGCATATCACATATTTTACGCTCATATTCCTTGTGTACAAAGTCAGCAGTTCGTCCCATGTCAAAACAGTTCCTTTATATTCAAATCATTGTCGGCCAGCGCTTTATTGACAGTTACTTGTAGCATCTTATCATCAACCCTTATATCTTTTTGAGTTGCTGACAAAATCTTTCCTATTATTTTATCTTTCTTGTGCTGGATAACTCCTATTGTTTTCAGTGCGGTTTTGGATCCGAATTTGGCTTCCCATAGCTCGGCCTCACCGGACGTATAGAATTTGGCAAGTGCTTGCCATGTAAATTTAGTTCCGTACTTCTTATTTATAGTATCAGCACGCTTTTTATATACGTCCGTAATTCCCTTCTTTGTTGACGTTGGCGACTCCAGGAAGGTCTTAATGTCGTTTATCTTTGCTAACAGATCTTCTGTATCCTTTGGAGGTTTTGTGTTAAATCGGAACATGTCGATTTTTTCTCCCGGCTGCCTCCATTTCTTTATATCCTGTACTGCCTTAGCATATGCCCATTGTTTGGCAGTATGGAAAAAATCTTCTTCCCCGTAACGCTCCAGTCGGACCAAACGTTGATCCGCTGTTTTAGCAAGTCGCCTGTAATAGTGTTCTAATGTTTCGCCGGGCTTCTGCCCTACATCATAACTGGCCATCTTTACGAACCTCCTTATAATGTCTGCATGTGAATAGGGTTATCAGGTCTTTCTGCGCCGGCATGAAGCCATCAATACCGCAGATAAAATTGCCGTTGCTGTCATTCCTTAAGAACCGGCAACGGCCGCAGCACCTTCTGCCGTCCGTCGCAGTTACCATGCGCCGCGATTTGATCATAAAATCACCTCCAAAATCAATTATATATCGGTAATACTTACAAAGTCAATATACAATGCAGGAGATATACTTAAGTAGCTACTTACGTATATACATGAATTATGAAGTTGCGCCGAAGCAGCGCCGAGGATCCGGCCCGAGCACTATTCTACATAGCAACATAGTGAGCGCTGCATCCGGGGAAACTGGGCGGCGGTGGTGCGGTACCTGAATTTATCAC
>Ga0310786_10007925_pt1 | contig 13749 bp, 10 predicted proteins | sample AusTroGonzalo_MG_FD_203881 | JGI IMG/M metagenome (GOLD analysis project Ga0310786, IMG submission 203881) | Bovine rumen microbial communities from tropical cattle in Woodstock, Queensland, Australia - Gonzalo_03 (v2) (version 2) | ecosystem: Host-associated > Mammals > Digestive system >... | reverse complement strand
CTACTGTTGGTTTTTGTTTTGACACTACTTTAAAAGTATCTTTATTCAATTCACTTAAATTTGGACTTTCAATGAGATTTCCAAATGGTGTGGTTTTTATGTTTTCAGGTAAAAATTGTTTGTAGTTCTTTAATGGAGTTTTGATTTTTACATATCTTATATTATGCGATTCCAGTATTTCAATAGCATTTTTTGTATATTTTGGAGCGGCAATTATATTTGATTCTTTTAAAAATCTTGCCGATTCACTGTCTACTTCGTTTGAAGTTACTATAATTGCGGAAATAAAATCTACAGGGTTGGAATCCATAACTTTTTGTACCGCATCAGAAACGGTTTGCCCGAGTGCTGCCGCACAAATGCCATTCCCTTTTACAGAGCATGCGGCATTAACATCATGAAATTCGCTTATCAAATTCAAACCTTTTGAAAGAGTAAGTATTTCATTAAAATTTAATTCTCCGCTCATTTCATAATCTATGGTTTGCTCTGTTTTTTCAAAACGGGCTTGTTGATGAGAATTTTCTCCATATTCAAAAACTAAATCATTAATCATCATTGTTATTATCCTTTGCTTCTTGATTTGAAGTACTTACTGAAGGTGTAGATATCGGAATTGGTGCAAACTGTTCAGGAACAGGAGCAGACCTTTCCGGTATTACATCAGAGGCTTTTGAATTATCTTTCTTTTTGATGTTTTGAAAAATGTCAGACGGTTTAAGTGTTTCAGGTTTTGGAATTGGCGGTTGTTTAATATTAATTAGCGGATTTTCCTCTTCCAGCGACTGTTTTTGTTTTGCTTCCTTTTCCTCAAATGCTTTTCGTGCTTCGCTTTGTGTGATAACAGAGACACTTGAAGCTTTGAAAGGATTTAGAATTATTTCAGGATATTCAAAATCAGAATTACCATAAGGTAATGTAGCAACCATCATAACATCACGCCAAATTTTAGCCGGCACCGTTCCGCCTGTAAGTTCTCCCATTTTTGTATTATCGTCATTACCAACCCAGACGCCTGTTACAACGTCAGGTGTAAAACCTATGAAATATGCATCTTTGCAATCATCAGTAGTTCCTGTTTTACCTGCTGCAGGTTTCCCTATGTTTGCTGCGCGACCGGTACCGCTTGTAATAACTGTTTTCATAATAGCAGTCATTGTAGCTGCGGTATTTATATTTAGAACTTTACTTGTTCTTGCTTTTTTTGCTTCGTAAAGTATTGTTCCTCTGGAGGATTCTACTCTTTCAATAGCGTAAGGTTCAACCTTAAACCCTCCGTTTGCGAATACGCCATATGCTCTGGTCATCTCAAATAATTTAACGCTGTTTGAACCAAGAGAAATTGTATAATCATAAGGAATAGGTGTTGTAATACCCATTACTCTGGCAAGCTGTATTACCGGACGAACTCCAATTGCATCCATAAGTCTTGCTGTACAGACGTTGGAGGATATCATGAGCGCAGTGTATAAAGGTATCGGCCCTCTGTATTTGTTCCCGTAGTTTTTTGGAGTCCAATTACCTATTTTTACCGGCAAATCATCAATCATATCATTTGGGGAATATCCTTTTTCAATCGCAGCGGTGTATATAAACGGCTTAAAAGCTGATCCGGACGGTCTTATTGATTGAGTTACACGATCATATTGGCTTTTTGTGTAATCTTTTCCGCCGGCATAAACTAAAATTCTTCCGTCAATCGGGCTAAATGAAAATACTGCGGCTTGGTTTTTATCGCTTTTCAGTCCCCATGCATTTAGATTACTTATTATGGCTTCATTAGCTTTGATTTGAGCCTGATAGTTTAAGGTTGTTATAACTTTAAATCCGCCGTTAGTTATTTCTTCTTCCGTAAAACCAAGTTTATACAAGTCTTTCATTACATAATCACAAAAATAAGGTGCCTTATTTGTTGCATACATTACAGGCATGTCGGATAGTTTAATAGGTTCTTTCTTTGCTGCTTCGTAGGTTTTTTTATCAATATAACGCATTTTGTACATTCTTAGCAGAACTTGATTACGTCTTTTCTTTGCCAAGTCAATGCTGTGGTATGGTGAATATACCGAAGGCGCTTGAGGTAATCCTGCAATTAATGCCATTTCTGGTAATGTTAAATCTTTTAAATCCTTGTTAAAATATATTCTGGCTGCAGCTTTAACTCCGTATGCGCCTGATCCAAGATAAACGTTATTTAGGTACATCTCCAAAATTTTGTCTTTAGAAATAGTTTTTTCTATTTGCGCAGCTACTTGAAGTTCTTTTATTTTGCGTGAAAAAGTCTTTTCATTAGATAAGAACAGGATTCTGGAAAGCTGCTGCGTTATTGTGCTTGCTCCCTGAACGACATGCCCTGCCAGAATATTTGCAACCATTGATCTGGTAAGCCCCAGTAAATCATATCCTTTATGTTTATAAAAATTCTTGTCTTCTGTTGCAATTAGAGCCTGTACTAACTCTTTCGGAACTTCATTTAGTTCAATATTTGAAGAAGTATATGCGGCAAAGGTTTTGATAACTTCTCCTCCGCTTGCACAGAACGTAGTTACAATATTTGGTTTTAAAGAATTTAAATTTCTTATAGGTGGCAGAGAAATTAAATAAATCTTTAATGCCATCATGCCTGCTAATATAGCTCCGATTCCCAAAACAGCTAGTGTTGTAAGCAGTTTTAACCAGTAATTGTCATAATAAACCTTTCGACCTTGTCCTTTTCGTCTGATTTTTGGTATGTTGTATTGTGTCATTTTTCTCTCCCTATAAGAATAAAATGTTTATTCTATTTTATCAGATAAATATACGTCAATCATTTAGTAGGCATATATGTTACAAATTGTTAAAATATTTAATGTCTACAGTTATATAAACAATATTTTGGCAGGTTGGTTTACATGTTTGCCCATTTAGGGTATTTATGTTAATATCAAAAAAAATGACAAGGCACATATAAAACACACAAAAGGAGTTTTTATGATTTCAGTAAACGATTTAAAAAACGGATTGACACTTGAGTTAGATAACGGACTTTGGTCTGTAGTTGAGTTCCTTCATGTAAAGCCCGGTAAAGGAGCTGCATTCGTAAGGACAAAACTTAAAAATGTCGAATCCGGTAATGTTATAGAAAGAACCTTCAGAGCAGGTGAAAAAGTTGCGAAGGCAATGTTGAACAGAAAAGAAATGCAATACCTTTACAAAGAAGGTAAAGAATTTGTAATGATGGATATGGAAACATATGAACAATTGCAATTAACAGAAGATCAGGTTGGGGAAGGTGTTAAATACTTGAAAGAAAACATGGTTGTACAGGTGCTTACACACGATTCAAGGATAATAGGAGTCGATATTCCTGCTCATGTTGAACTGGAAGTTGTTGATACACCGCCTGCCGAAAAAGGAAATACTGCACAAGGCGGCACAAAACCCGCTACTCTTGAAACAGGTGCTGTTGTTAATGTTCCGTTCTTTGTTTCAAATGGAGACATGATTCGTGTAGATACCAGAACAAACGAATATCTTGATCGTGTATAAATAATATTGGCAAATCACGATTTAAGGAGGTAATATGAAACTCGAAACAGAATATATAGAAAAATTGGCTAGAATAATTAATGATAATGGCTTAACGGAAATTTCGGTGGATGATGGAGAACAGGCAATTACAATTAGAAAAGATTCTCCTGAAATAGTCGCACCTATTTCTGATGTACAAACAACAGCAAGCAGTGTTCAGCCGGCAGTTCAACAGTCAGCTGCAGTTGATGAAACTTCAGCAAAGCAACCAGTAAAAGGAAAAGCAATAACTTCTCCGATGGTAGGTACTTTTTATGCTTCATCTTCTCCTGATGTTGAGCCTTTCGTTGAAGTAGGTTCCGAAGTAAAAGAAGGCGATATTGTTTGTATTATTGAAGCAATGAAGTTAATGAATGAAATAAAATCTGAACATGCGGGTAAAATTACGCAAATCTGTGTTAAAAATGGTGACCCGATTGAATATGGTCAGGTTTTGATGTATGTAGAGTAATACGTGATTGGTGAAGTATCATTCGTGACTTGTTTTTACGATTCATGAGGCGCGGATCACAGTTTACGATAAAGGTAGATATGTTTAAACGAGTATTAATAGCGAATAGGGGAGAAATCGCAGTCAGGGTAATTAGAGCTTGCAGAGAGCTTGGAATTCCTACTGTTGCTGTGTATTCTGAAGCAGATGAGAATTCTCTTCATGTAAGACTTGCAACGGATGCTTTTTGTATAGGACCTGCGCCTAGTGTAGACAGCTATTTGAGTATTCCGGCAATAGTTTCTACAGCTTTGGCTACTGGGTGTGATGCAATTCATCCTGGATATGGTTTTTTATCCGAGAGGGCAGAGTTTGCAGAAATATGTGCAATGCACGATATAAAGTTTATTGGACCTTCAGCCGAATCAATGCGAAAAATGGGAGATAAAGCGGCTGCAAGAAAAACAATGATAGAGAATAACGTTCCTGTTACACCAGGAACCGGAATTATTAAAAATATTAGGGAATTAAAAGCATTTGTAAATGAGGTCGGATATCCCATTATATTGAAGGCGACAGCAGGCGGCGGAGGCAAAGGAATGCGAATTGTCAGAAATGATAATGAGCTCGAGTCAAATATGGAGCTTTGCCAGCAGGAAGCAGAAAAATTCTTCGGTAATCCTAATATTTATGCGGAAAAATTTCTTGAAAATCCACGTCATATCGAAGTTCAAATAATCGGAGATTCTTTTGGAAATGTAATTCATCTTGGAGAAAGAGATTGTTCCATTCAGAGACGCCATCAAAAATTATTAGAAGAAGCGCCATCTCCTGCGATAGATGAAAATACCCGCAGAGAAATGGGAGCAGCTGCGATTAGGGCAGCAAAAGCTATTGGTTATGAAGGTGTCGGTACATGTGAATTCTTACTTGATAATGACGGTAAGTGGTATTTTATGGAGATGAATACCCGCATTCAAGTTGAGCACTGTGTAACCGAAATGATATCAAGAGTTGATATTGTTCGTGAGCAGATTCTGACTGCATCCGGAGAAAAACTAAGCTATTCGCAAGATGATATACAACTAAGAGGACATGCTATTGAATGTCGTATTAATGCGGAAGATCCTGATAATAACTTTTTACCTTGTCCCGGTAAAATAGATGGATATTTTGCTCCTGGCGGATTCGGAATAAGAGTTGATTCACATGTTTATCCGGGTTATACAATTCCACCTTATTATGACTCAATGATAGGGAAACTTATATGTTGGGGTGAAAATAGAAAACAAGCCAGAAGGAGAATGTATCAGGCTTTAAAAGAATATGTTATTACGGGTATAAAGACAACGATTCCATTCCATCAACAGGTTATAGAAGATGAGGTGTTTAAAAGCGGTCAATTTAATACGGGATACCTGGAAGATTTTTACAAAAGAAAAGCTGAAAAAGAAAGTAATTCAGAGGTAAACTAAAAAATTAAACTATCGGTCAAATAAAAGGAGTTATAATGAAAAAGCTTGTTATATTTTTACTTTTAGGAATGTCAATCGCCATTGCTTTCGCTGAAGAGGATTATGGCGTTAATGTTCCGGAATGGAAAGATTTTGCGCCAACTGCTTTTGTTAATGTTAAGGAGCCCAAAGGATTGGGGAAATTGAATGTAAATACAAAATATTGGTATGGACGAAAAACCGAATTTAAAGCAGAATTAGATGCGTGCAAATCTTTGGAAGCAAATGACGAAAGGTTTAATTGCTACGAAGTATTAAAAGTAAACCAATATAAAATGAACAATGATTATAATGCAAAATTAGAGGCTCAAATTAATGAGCGCTCATATATCCCAGGGATGAATTCTTCAACTGACAATATGATTCCAATAGGAGGTTATTTGGATCAAATGACAAAATTCATGCCAAACGAGGTAAGATAAAATTAAAAAAAAGAGCGGGTGCTAGTTGAGCATCCGCTCTTTTTTATTGCATTATTTTACACTTGATAAAATACATTTTTTAGCACGATTTATAGAATGTTCTTTTCCTAAAATAGCAAGAATGGCTGTCATATCTGCACCGCATAATCTTCCTGTCACAGCGGCTCTTATTGCCCACATAGTGAATTTGGGTTTATAGCCTTTTTCTTTAAAATCTGCTCTGAATTGTTCAAGTTTTTCATGAAGGTTTTCTTCTGTCCATTCCCAATTCTCGCCCTGTTCAACAAATGCTCTCAAAACTTCCTGCGAAAGTTCTGTTTCAATATTTTCTTTAGCTTTTTCGTCGAGTTCAACATTGTCACCGCCGAAGAAATATGAAACTGCATCTGTTATATCGGAAAGCAATGTCAAAGGTTCATAAGTAACTTCAACCATTCTTGTATATTGAGCGTCTGTCATTGAAGAAAGGTCGTATTTGGTCAAATATTTTTTTAATCTTTCTTTTAACTCTTCAATTGGCAGCATTTTTATATAATGGCTGTTCATCCATTTGAGTTTGTCATATTCAAATATTGAGTTAGAAGAAGAAATTTCTCCGATTCTAAAATCTTGTGCTATTTGGTCAACAGTTTTAATTTCCTGTCCGTCGGATGGTGACCACCCCAGTAATGCAACAAAGTTAACAAGGGCATCCGTTAAGTATCCTTGTTCAACAAAATCTGAAACTGCAGTTGCACCATGACGTTTTGAAAGCTTACTTCTGTCAGGAGCAAGAATCATTCCCAAATGTCCAAATCTCGGAACTTCAAAACCAAGAGCTTCAAATATTAAAATTTGTTTGTAGGTATTTGAAATGTGGTCTTCGCCTCTTATTACGTGAGATATTTTCATCAAAGCATCATCAATTACAACCGCATAGTTGTAAGTAGGTGCACCATTTGATTTCATGATTACAAAGTCTCCAATAAGGTTTGTATCAACATGGAGCTTTCCTTTTACCAAATCATCAAACTCAAGAATTGAAGAATCATGAAAAGCTTTTTGAGCTTTTGCAATGTTGAATCTTATTGCAGGTTTTCTACCCTCAGCTCTCAATTTAGCTTTTTCTTCTTCGGTTAAGTTTTCGCATTTTTTAGAATAAACATAAGCTTGTTTATTTTTTGTAGCTTCTTCTTTTTCTGCTTCAAGTTCTTCCGGCGTACAGAAGCATTCATAAGCAAATCCCTTATCCAAAAGCTCTTGAATGTATTTTGGATAAATATCAAAACGTTCTGATTGTGTATATGGACCATAATCTCCGCCAACGTCAGGACCTTCGTCCCAATTCAATCCCAATGCCTTTAAACTGTCAAAAATATTATCAACATATTCTTGAGAAGTTCTTTCTGCATCAGTATCTTCTATTCTTAAAATAAATTTTCCGTTATTTTTTTTTGCAAATAGATAGTTAAATAATGCTGTTCTTGCTGTTCCGATATGCAAATTTCCGCTCGGAGACGGTGCTATTCTTACTCTGACTTCGTTCATCTTGTTTCCTTTCCTTTTGCACACAAATTATCTTACAAAAAAAAGTTAAAAACAACATTATTTTTTATGTTTTTGCTATTGCTTTATACTGTGTAATATGATAAGCTTAAAAGGTGAGATTATATTAGTATTCGGAGAGTTTTTATAATTTTAATCAGCATATGGATTAAATAGGTTAAATGTAGGGTTTCAAACCGCTGGAAATGTAATATAGTCTTACTGTAAGAAAGTATGAGAAGCAGATAGTTAGAAGTAGTTATGAAGATGCAAAAATACATTAAAGAAAACATGAAGTTTGGGTTTGCCATTGACTTAGAACAGGTTTTCACAAAGGCGGCTGATTATGCAATAACACACAAAAGAACTTTAAAAACGCTTTGTGTTGTATTTGTACTGTTCTTAACAATTGGTATTATTACTCAAGGTGTTAAGGAAGCTTCGGTTTCGGATATAAGCTCAAAATTTGCTGAAATATCCGTTGCGGCAGCTGCATCACCTAAAAGTGTTATAGCTATACCATCAGGTACGGTTAAAGCAAATCCTTTCGTTCCGTATAGAGATATTACGGACTCAGGGCTTTTGCATGATGTACCTACTAGCAATTTGGTGGAACCGCCAATAGCTGTTAATGAAAATTCAGAAGCAGCTCGCGTTATGGACACTATTGTATCAGGTATTTTGTACGATAAGTATAGTCCGTCAGCAATTATTAATATTGAAGGAAATGATTATTTAGTAAAGAAAGGCGACGTTGTTAATAATTACAAAGTCGTTAATATAACACAGGATTCAGTGACAGTTCGGCTCGGATCTAATGTCTACAAGGCAGGTATAGGCGAGATTTTGACAGAAGGTTCTATGAATCATAATGAGGTTGCAAACTTAAAAAATAAATTCGGAGGTGAAAGATAATGAGTCACAGTAATATACAGAGAGTGTTATCTGCAGCGTTGTTATTAGCATTCGCAGCTCCTATAACATATGCTTATTCTGAGTCATTACACAGTGCTGCTGCTGGTACAAGCGCAATGACATTAACGGGAGATGTTAGCCTTACTGACAGCAACCAGTTAATTACATTAAGCTTACGCGATTCTGATGTAAAGCAAGTTTTGCGTATGTTCGCTGATAAGGCAGGTATGAATATTGTCTTTCATAATTCTGTAAACGGTAAAGTTACATTGGATATGGTTAATACGCCAATCAATGAAGCGTTTAGTTTAGTTCTTTCGATTGCAGGACTTAATTATTACAAACAAGGAAATACAATGATAATCTTGTCCAAAAATAGTACAGATAATACGGTATTTTCTAAGCAAGAAATGATGGTATTCCCTGTTCATTATGTAAGTGCTGTAAGTATAGCTAACTTTTTAAATAAAAATGTTTTCAGCATGAATCGTGCAGGCATATCCGGCACAGAGGCAGCTACAGTTAATTCTGCAACAAATGAGTTGATAGTATTTGGTATGCCTTCAGATGCTGCAATTGTTAAAAAGGTTATCGAACAATTTGACAAGGAACCTTATTCAAAAACATTTACCGTAAATCACACAACTCCGGCAGAAATGGCTAATATGATTTGTGATTTATTACTTCCTTCAAGAGGTTTAAGTGGTGGTGGAAGCAGTTCTGATTCAAACAGCTCGAAAGATGACAAAGGTGAAATGACAGGCGGTGCGGCCGGTGTTGTTACAGGTGGCGCTGCAGATGCATCAGAAGGCGATGTTGAAGGAGTAAAACTCGGTGAAGGTGTTGTTGCATGCACAATGGGTACCTCTTCGGAAGGCTCTATTGCACCTTTTGATGTTCAAAGTCTTTCAATAGCATATTTCCCTCAAAGAGGTACGATTACCTTGATGGGTGGTTCTGAAGCTCAAGCAAGAATGATTGAAAACTTTATAAAAATTAATGACGTAAAACAACCGCAGGCTTATTTGGAAGTTTCTATTGTAGAGCTTAATGAGCAGGGTTCAAAAGAATTCCAAAATCAATGGGCGATTAGCAGCAAACATTGGCAAGCTTACTTTGACGGACAGAAATTCTCCGGGGGCAGACCCGGCGGTCAGGCTTGGTCCAGAAGTACTGAGTATATATGGGATGGCGGCTCTAACTTGAATGGCATATTACAAGGAGAAGCTCCGAATGGCAACCCTTATCCGAATTATACATATGATGATTTGGGGAACATTACCGGTTTTGACGGATTTACGATTCCTCAACAAATTTTGCGTACAGTGTATAGACAAGTCCCATCGGTTCATATAAATTGGATGATGAATTATTTGATACAAAATCGTAAGGGCAGAGTGCTTGCTAATCCGAAAATCTTGATAACTAACGGACAAGAATCTGTTATAGATTTAACTTCGAATTATGTAGAAAAGGTTGATTCAGAATTTCTTTCTGCGGCAAGTAACGGTACAAGTACGGTAGGTTCAGTGCAGAGAACGTATACAATAGGTGATGATTTAGGTATTAAAGTTTCCTTAGTTCCTTTTATATCTCCTGAAGGATATGTCACGTTGAATATTAAACCTAATTATTCAACGATTGCTGATCAGATATATGCTACAGGTAATGCAGGAACAAATGATTTAGTTGCTACACTTCTCAGCAAGAGAAATCTTGACCTTAAGAATGTAAGAATTAAAGACGGTGAAACATTAGTTATAGGTGGTATGATTCAGGAATCTGAAGCTAAAACCGTTAATAAAATACCGTTCCTTGGTGATTTGCCATGGATTGGTGCCGCATTCAGGTCCACAACCACAAATAAAACAAAATCAGAATTGGTAATTATGATTACTCCAAATATTATAAATGATAGTGAAGGTGCTATTGCTGATAGCGTATAATTAGTTATGTCTAATCAACTGGAAAAATTAAAAAATAGTATAAAGAAGGAATATACTGATAATTTTGAATTAAACCTGATGAAATCATCAGGTTTTATTCCAGTTGATAGAAGACAAAATGATTTTTATGTAATTTTAAATAAAAATAACTCTGAACAAAAAATACAAATAGAAGCTTTATTAAAAGAAAAATATAAGGATTTGATTCCCAAATTCATTCCTGTTGAAGCCGGAGATTTTGATGAATTAATAAATTCTATAGGAAGTACTTCTGATGGTAATGGACAGCAGTCTCAAGAGGCTGGTGAGCCTTCGGCTGAGGAAATGCTTATAGGAATAGGCTGGATTACAAAAGATCAATTAAGCGAATGCCAATCTGATGCTGCACAAAGAAATATGCCATTGGATGCTGTTTTATATGAAAAAGGTTATCTTTCGGCAGATAGAATCGTATCATATTTAAAGAAAAAATATGGGCGTGATGTCATATCTAAATCAAAGGTTGTTGTCGATCCGAAAATATTAAAAATGCTCCCTGATGATTTTATAGAAAAAAAGCAAGCTATTGTGATGTCTATGGAGGGTGATAAACTTGCGGTTGCGATGGTTAATCCTGATGACAAGTACACAATCCGAGAAATTTCTTTATCAACGGGAAGATCATTGAATGTATATACGATTCCGTATTTTGAATTTGAGATGTTTCTTAAGGAGTATACTTTATTAAAGCAAAATGAAGAGCATGCTAAAGAAACAGAGAGAATAATCCAAAGTATTGAAGAAGAAACAGCTCAATATAATCAAGAAGAATCTTTATGGTCGCAGGTTGAGAAAGAACTTCAGGATGCGAGCGGTAACGTCGCGAAATTTGTATACAAGATAATTACTGACGCAATTGATGCAAAAGCATCCGATATACATATTGAGCCCAGGATAGGCTATTATGTAGTTCGTGTTCGTGCGGATGGTATATTAAAAAAAGTTTTGGAAATCCCCGGTAGTATTGAACAAGCTGTAATTACCCGTTTTAAAGTTTTAGCGAGGATGAATATTGCCGAGCACAGAAGACCTCAAGACGGAACATTTTCAATAAAATATAATGATAGGATGTACGATTTCCGTATTAATACTCTTCCTGTTTCTGGAAAAGAAAAAGTTGTTATTCGTATTTTGGCTCCTGCTGTAAGCTTAAAAGCCTCCGGCGAAAAAATGATTATACAAGGTGCTTCAGAAGAAGACATCGCAAAAATTCATGATATGGTACAGTGTCCTAATGGAATTATCCTTACCTCAGGTCCAACGGGTTCAGGAAAAACAACGACATTATATACAATTTTAAAATCACTGAATAAAGAAGATGTTAATATAACGACGATTGAGGACCCTATAGAAATCAAGCTGGAAGGTATAAATCAATCTCAGGTTAATCCAAAGGCCGATATCACTTTTGCTTCGTGTATGAGAGCAATTTTGAGACAAGACCCTGATATTATACTTGTAGGTGAAATCCGTGACTTCGAAACATTGGAAGTTGCGATTTCTGCAGCTTTGACCGGTCACCTTGTGCTCAGCACAGTTCACACAAATTCGGCTGCGGCAACTGTTACACGTTTGATTGAAATGGGTGCAAAAGATTATCTTGTATCTTCAACTTTAACCGGTGTAATTGCACAGAGATTAGTAAGAAGGTTATGTGATAAATGTAAAGAAGCTTATTTCCCAACGGAGGAAGAAGTAAAGCATATTTCGACAAGTCCTGAAGAACAGGAAAAACTTTTAAAAACAAAATTATACAGAAAAAAAGGCTGCAAGGAGTGTGGTTATTTAGGTTTTTCCGGACGACTGGGAATATATGAAATAATGCCAATCACCAGAGAAATAAAGAAACTCATTGCTCAAGGTGCGCATGATATAGAAATAGAAGAAGCAGCTGTTGCTGCTGGTATGCATACGTTAAAAAATTCTTGTTTAAATCATATTATTCAAGGAAATACTACTACAAGCGAATTTATTCGTGTATTAGGTTACGCAAACGAATAGGAAGGATAAACAATGCCAATATACAGTTATGAAGCATTAAAAGCTGGTAAACAGGTTGTAAAAGGTGAGATTACGGCTACAAGCCTGAAAGATGCCCGTGATTTAATACGTAAGATGGGCTTGGTTCCTACAAGGATAAATGAAGCAATTAATAATAAAAATAAACAATCCGGAGCAATATCCAGCATGTCTTTGGCTGAAAAAATAGATTTTATATCTACTTTGCAAATTTTGCTTTCTTCAGGTATTCCGGCAGTTGAATCGCTTATGTTCATGGAACAAGAAGCTGCAAGAAAGAAAATACGCAATATTGCAAAGGTTTTAAAAACTCAGATTATGGGCGGATCAACATTCGCTGATACTTTATCCAGATATCCAAATGTGTTCGGGCACATTTTTATAGGTTTATTTAATGCCGGTGAAGAAGCCGGTGAACTTGAAAAAACTTTAGGACGTATTCATGGCCTTCTTACAAAGCAGGCAAATGTAAAAGCTAAAGTTATCGGAACATTGATATATCCTGCCTTCGTAGTTGTTTTGGCAATTATAGTTACACTTGTAATGCTTATATTTGTATTTCCTGCATTTAAGGAAATGTTTGAAAATCAAGATAAGGCTTTGCCTTGGATAACTTCAATGATGATAGGCGCCGGAGACTTTCTAAAACAATACTGGTTTACTATTCCTATATTTATTGCAGCTATTGTCGCTTTTTGTATAGTTTGTGCTAAATGGAAACCGGCAAGAGAAATTTTAGACAAGGTTGTATTAAAGATACCGTTGCTTAATAATTTAATACTTTATTCAAACTATTCCAACTTTTTATCAGTATTAAGTGTTTCTTATGATGCAGGTATTCCTATAGTGGATTGTTTGCACTTGTCCGTAATAACTCTTGAAAATTCAGTTATGAGATCGAAAATAAACAGCGCAATAGTCAAAGTTCAACAAGGTTTACAAGTATCTCAGGCTTTGAAATCAACCAAGATTGTTCCAAGGATGCTTTTGTTTATGATTTCAACAGGTGAACAATCCGGTCGTTTGGGTGATATGCTTGAAAAAGGTGTAAATTTCTTAGATAAAACGTTGGACACAATTATTGATACAATGACTAAAATGATTGAACCTATTATGCTTTTAGTTATCGGTACAATTGTATTAGTCATGGCACTTTCACTGTATTTACCGTTGTTCCAATCTTACATGCAGTAAATTTAAGAAAAATGAGAGGTACAATGCAAAAGAAAGATATATCAGAATTTACTACATCATCCTGGAGAGAAAAAGTTTATATTGAAACCGCTGAGCATATAATATGTGGTTATGTGTTTATGCCGAAAATAGGCAAAAGAGAACGTTTGCTGACAGAAGTTTTAAATGCCGGAAAA
>Ga0310786_10007924_pt1 | contig 13749 bp, 17 predicted proteins | sample AusTroGonzalo_MG_FD_203881 | JGI IMG/M metagenome (GOLD analysis project Ga0310786, IMG submission 203881) | Bovine rumen microbial communities from tropical cattle in Woodstock, Queensland, Australia - Gonzalo_03 (v2) (version 2) | ecosystem: Host-associated > Mammals > Digestive system >... | reverse complement strand
ATCCGTAAACAAGCATAATGTTAGCTACTACGGCCACAATAACAGGAATAGGAACGTATTCCTTAACCACTGAAAATAAAGCTGATAATTCCATTTATACTACCTCGCTAATTTAATAACTCTTGTGTTTTCTTTTGTGTCCGGTTTTCCCTTTGTGACACACTGAGAATTAATTAAGGAATTGAAAACGATTTTTCCATTCTCAACTACTACCCAGTGGTCGCGCCCATTGTACACATAGTGCACCGGATAACACTTAACTTTTTTCAGGTCGTTAAACTGTTCCTTTGTTACCTCGTAGCGCTTGCCGGTTACATACTCTAAGAACCTGGAAGCATTCAGTACAGTGCATTCATTATCCAGGATGCCTTTGTTCATACAGTCCGACAGAATGCGGATGTATTCAGTTTCATTACCTCTTATGCCTACACAGTAAAGGTAGCACATAGCCAAACAACCATACTTGCCGATAGCGTCAATATTTTTTGAGACTTCGGCTGCGAATGTCTGCGGATAAATCATTTATTCTTTGTCCTTTGTATTGATTTTGCCTTCAAGAAGAAGGTCTAGTTTTGTATCTATTCTGGTGAGCTTGTCTGAAAGGGTGTCTACACGTTCAACGGCCTTTATCTGGTCTTTGTCGTGTTCTTCAAGAATTGTTACTCTTTTGGATAAATGGAAAAAATAGGCTGTTGCGGAAACAAAGCCAGCGGTACAGAAGTAAGTCAAAATTGATTGCACAATTTCCATGATGTTCATTTTTAATATTCTCCTTGAATTATTAGTATGCCTTCACATAATAGATGTGTCTGTCATACTCTGCGCTTTCTGTCTTATGAAAAACAACATCACAGTCCGCGCCGTTCTTCTGTCCGAGTCTGCAAACAAGATAAAGCATTTTGTAGGCGTGACTTATTCCCTCAACTCTGAAATACTGTATTCTATTGTCACTACACCAGGCGCGGAAGGTTTCAAAGGTTCTCATTATGTTTATTTTGGAAGGTTTCAGCCTGATACATACAACGTTGTTCCAGTCATTTTTTCTCTGGATAAGGAAGGCCACACCATTAATTAAAAGGCAGTTATCACCTTCTACAGCGTCAGTCTGTGTTTCTTCGTCTTTTGGTATCATGTTCCATTGTTCGATTGTGAGCAGCTTAATCTTCATTGTATTTCACCATTAAATCTAAGATGTTTCTGAGTCTGTCAATTATAAAAGGGTCTTTTTTGTAGTAGCGGTAAAGGAAGTGTACGCAGTCGTGAGAGTCACTATTAAGAGGCCTGAAACGTTCTTCTTTCAATACCTGATAGTTTTCCTCTCTCATATCTAGGTGGTGTATATTAAAACCTTTGCGCAGTGGTTTAAGTGTGAGCTGGTCTTTATTTTCGTAGTAGTCTACTAGGTGGTATCTCCAACGCTTCCACACTAGTGACTTCAAAAACTCCGCCTTTGCACTTTTAAGCTGTCGTTTTTTATCTCTCATAATTTATTAGTTAGAATAGTTCAAGTTGTTGCAGCGCGGTTTTTGGTGTAGTGTTGTTTATCCTGTTCTCAGCAATTTCAAAGAAGTGCTGATCTAGTTCAATTCCGATAAAATCACGCTTCAAGGCCTTACACGCTACGCCAGTAGTACCACTTCCCATAAAGGCATCTAAAACTACGTCACCTTCTTTTGAAGAGTTCTTTATAAGATTTTCAATTATGTTTAATGGCTTAATTGTTGGATGCTCATAGCGTGTTTTATCTTTTGCGTTTATCGGCTGATAGTAGACAGTTTTTGCCGCATCATAAGAGCTAGGGTTACAATACCCCCCCCCTACGGAAGTATAGGCAATATTCTTTATCTGTTAAGTATTTGTTATTAAATAGCGGTGTTGCGTTTGTCTTATTCCAGATAAGGATGTCAAACTTGCAGCCATTCTTTGTAACAAAGAAGTCTAAGTATTGCGGTATCTGTTTATGATTGCACCAGATATAAATATTGATATTCTTACAAACTCTTACAAAGTCCTCTAGTATGTCGTTTGTTATTCCTTCTGTGAGAATGCCGCTCTTGAGTTCATTATTCATAAGCTGAATGCTTTTTGACAATGGAGTGTTAAAACCGGCGTTTGTGTTGTCGATAAGATAGGGCGGGTCTGTCACGATCAAGTCAATAGACTTATCGGGAATAGACTTGAGTACCTTGTAAGCGTCTGCGTTGTAGAGTTTCATTTTCTACTTTCAATAAACTTTCTCAAGGCGTTTTCTGCCTTGTTATCTGTAGGAAATAAAGTGTAAGTGTGGCCTACTACTTTTACTTTCATACCCTTGCAGAAAATAAGCTCTACATCTTTACCCATTTTTGCAGCAGCGTCTTTCTTTATTTGTGCTGTAGTCTTTTTCTTTTCTTCGTCTGGAATGTCTTTTCCGTATTCTGCTTCAAGTGTTCTAAGTGCCTGATACTGATTACATACCCACACATCAGACTTACCAAACATTTTAGCAATAGCTTTTTGATTTACATGAAGTCTGTTTTTCAAATCTTCAAATACTTCTACGAGTTCAAAGGCGCTCATATTTTTGCGCTGTACGTTTTCTGCGAGCTGTGCAAGTATGATCTCTTTCTCACTTAGGTCATCTTCCAGAATGTTACACTCAATGTAAGGAAGGCCTATGCGCTTTACTGCTTCAAAACGTCTGTGTCCGGCTACAACTTCATAAGAGCCGTCAGAGAGTTTCTGTACTAAGATAGGATTGATTAAACCTTGCTTTTCGATAGAGTCTGCAAGTTCCGAGATTTCCGCATCACATTCTTTACGAATGTTCTTGCCCTGTTTGATTTTTGTTACTTCAATTAGTTTCTGCATTGTTAAATACCTCTATTGCATTAGTAAAATAAAAAAAGGGTGTGAGAACTTCCCACACCCAAGAGATATTTAACAAATGAAAGATGAGAGATTACTTTCCTTTGTTCACCAAACTAGCTATAAAGGCAACGAAAAGAGCAACAGCGGAAATAATTCCGGCTACAAGTTCTACACCTTTACCAATTTCAGCAACAGAAGTACCACCCAAAATGAGCAATACTACATCAAGTGCCAAAATTACCCAAGCAACGATTTTAACAATCTTGTTGTTAATGAATGCTTTAATTTTATCCATACGATATATCTCCTTAATTTATTAGTTAGAGAGTAATGTCATGTGTACTGTCTCTGTAGTAGTCGTGAGAGTCGTATACAATCTTCTCACCCTCTGCATAAGGTACATACTTCAAGTCACTGAATGTAGCAGCTCCAAGAGTAGCCACAGCAGCCGCCGCTGTTACTTCTGTTCCAAGTGTAACACCGTCAGTAGTAAGAGCAGAAACAAGATAATACTTTGTGCTTGCACCGGTTCCGGTGTAAGTATACCACTTGCCCTCTGTGAGTCCTTCGTCTCCTTCTGTTGCAATATAAACCTTTGCAACGTTTACAGCAGTTCCGGCAGTTCCGGCCGGAGCAGAGCCGCTTGTCATATCTGCATTGTAGAATGTACTTCCAATCTTCCAGATATTGTTTGTATGAGCTGCTACATAGTCTCCTGTAGTTGCCTTTGCAAGAGGACTACCGCCATAGGTTGTTACGTTGTCTACACTCTCAGCGAAAAGCTGTTTAGAATAAATGTATGAAGAAGAATATTTCCAGGCATACAAGCCAAGTCCAGAAGCGTTGAGAGGTACATTCTTGTGATTGATTTCAAGCTGTGTAATTTCACCCTTAACGTTTTTCTTGAGTTTAGTAATATTATAGTTTCCTTCAAAGAATGGCATAATATTTGTCTCCTTAAAAAAAATGGCGTACAAGCAAGAGCCTATACGCCATCTAATTTATATCACGATAGCGTGATATTTTATTGATTATTCAACATTACGCACAAGCGAAGTCTGTTGAACCGTAGAACTCACCAACACCACATACAGAAGGGTTAGTTACAACGAATGAACCGAAGAGGTTCAATGTTACCATTGTAGCTGGGCCGTCTACTGTGTCAGAACCGCCGCTGATTGTGAAGAGGTCATCAACAAGAAGCTGGAGAGGGTCGTTAGCCTTGTCATCAGAGTCCATAGTCATTGGATCCTGTTTACCTGGGTTGTTTCCTTCTACAGTGTCGTTTACTACCTTGTCAGCGTTTGTATATCCCCAGAACTCTACAGCGTCAGAGCTGAGAACATAGAAGCGGCCTTTAGGACAGTAAGGGTCATCAATACAGTTTTCAATGTAGTTTGTAGAGAATGCTGCTGTAATGTCAGAGAAGCCAACATTTGCAGTTTTCTTTTCTCTTGTTGAAGTTGCTGTAAAGTATGTATTTGTTGTTTCAAGTTCTGCTGAGAATGCGAGGAAGTCATCGTCATTCATAACGATCATATCACACAAAGAACCCTGTCTGCGAAGAGCCTTGATAAGTTTTGTTACACAAGACTTCTTTGCTTCGCTTGCGCCTGTTCCGTTGTAGAATGCACCAGCAAGGCGGTCAGGATTTACAGAACGGTCTACACCAAAGAAGAGGTCATCAATAAAGCCAGTCCAAGAGTCACCTGTTCTCTTTGCCTTTACTGGGAGCCAGCCGTCAAGACCTACTGGAAGAAGTGGAGAGTTACCACTCATAGAGCCGGCAAGACAAACAATGTATGCCTGTGTTGCGTCATCATTTCCTGAAGGTGTAACAGTTACAGTAGTACCGTTGATAGCGTTTACTGTAAGAGTATTCTGTGCAGAAGTTTCAGCAGTTTCACGAGTTGCCTTTACAACAAGTTTACTTCCTACATCAATTTTCATAATTGCATCTTCTGGAAGTGTAATTGTTGTAGGTGTTGAAGCTGTGAAAGTCCATCCGCCTGTAGGTACAGCACAGATTTCACCATATCCGGCACCATAGAGAGCAGCAGCCAAAGTCTTACGGAAAGACTCAGATGCAGCAAACATCTTAGCACCACCAACGCGCATATAAGCACCGGCATTTGAACGAGAAGCAGCTACTTCTTTTGCGTTCATTGTGTAAACGCTGAAAAGCTGTCCTGGTGTTACGCAGAACTCTGCTGTCTGTGCTACAGTAGCAGCCTGTGTCTTAGCGGCTGTAAAGTCACCACCAGCGGCACCACCGCGAGAATACATAGCAGCAAAGCGCTGTTCCTTACCCTCTACGCGCTCTTTATTGATTTTTTTCAAGAGTGGAGAGTTTCTGAAAAGAAGGTTCTGAATGCCTTCATTCCTGTAATAAACCTTGAGCATAGCAAGGATAGAAGCATTAGCTGAAATAGCCATAGTTATTGTCTCCTTTTATTTTATGAATTGAGCTTTTCAAGCTCTTCTTCAAATTTCTTTACTTCTTCGGGGTCATCTTCGGTTTCTTCTTCTTCAAAATCGAACTCACCCTGAGAGCCATCTTCTTCCGGTTCTTTTGTTTCTTCTGTCTTTTCTTCCTCAGTTTCAGAAGCTACAACTTCACCATCAGCCTTGATTTCGGTGTCTCCGTTTTCATCCTGTGTGATTTCAACCTTTGTATCAGGTTCAAGTCCCAGGCTCTCTTTGATACCGTCAATCTGTTTCTCAACTTCCTCAACAAGTCCGTCTACGAATACATCTTCATCCGGTCTAGGTTCTGGGATGTTTTCGTATTCGTCAAACGCAGAGCGAGCCATTGAGAACTCTGGGTTACCCTCAGCCGCACCGAGTACCTTGTCGAATGCTCCGAGTCTTTCCCCATATTTTTCGTTAAACTCACCAAAGCGGCGCTCTCTGTCATCAGCTTCAAGCGCAAGGCGAGCCGGTTCAAGGATTTCATCAAAAAGAATTGACTCAATCTTGTTCTGTCTTTCCTCAAGTGCTTTATTCTGATTTACAAGCTCGTCACATCGACTAAGTAAAACGTCAATGGCTTCTTTGTAACTGTTAAGGATTTCATAGACTTCTTTTTCATCCATGTTTTTTTCTCCTTTGATTATTAGTATTTTTATGTAAAACTATAGTTAGGTAGTTTTATCATAAAACTATTAGACTAAAATAAAATGACTACCGAGTGATAGTCATTCCTTAATTTACATGGCCGGTGGAGCGTTCCACTGTCCGGCGGCTGCGTTTCCGTCTGGTGTTTCCATAGCCATATCAGCGCCGGCAGTCATATCACCCATTGGCGCGGTAGGTGGTACTTCTTCCATCTGTGCTTCCTGAGTGAGTACATTCATACCAACCGGTAAGCCTTCCGGTGTTCTTCCGCCTTCCATAGCAGCCATCTGACTTTCAAGTTCCTGGTCTGCTTGCCAGTCTGCCTCTTTGGTCTCTACTGCCTCGTAAAGTTTTGTAAGTTTTGCTATATCTGCCTGATTATCATTTTCAGCACTTGCAGCGGCCTTGAGTGACAACTGAGTGTTAATGATTTCTTCCTTGAGCATAAGGAAAGGAATGTAATCAGGTACGTTGAAGTTATCCTTTTCGATACAGTCATTGATACAAGTGAGAACCGCGTTAATTGCGTTATTGCTCAAACTGTAACCGCTCTGAATGTCTGGAAGTTCCATAAACTGAGCAATACGAGTCTGTGGAATAATACCGGTCTGAGCGAGCATCTGTAACTGCTGTAACTTTGTTGAAGGGTCTTTAGAAAGAGAGTCAGCAGCAGAAAACTGCACAACCATTTTGTTAGACTCTTCTACAATGTCTTTCCACTTGATAGACAAGCGCTGATTATCTTCTGGAAGAATAGTATCTTCTTCTGGGAATACCTCAATACAAGTTTTTGCAATATCAACATACGCCCTGATAACCTGATTAAGCTGTGTTTCAAATCTGTCACTTTCAATATTCTCCATTGTGCTAAGTGCAACACCGCTATTAAGTCCTGTTGGTTTTGTACTCATAGCAGATAACTGAGAGATACCAACAAGCTCGTAAGCACTCTGTTTAAGTTCCTCAACAAGCTGCATATACTGTCCGTCTATGAAGGCCGGTGTAGCAACTGTTACCGGTGAGCCTGTCATGTTAGGTGTAGCGTTGTATTCAAGTATCTGACCAACTCTGTTATTAAGCTGTGAAGTTTTTACACTTGATCCTTTAGGAACACAGAAAGTTAAAGCCGGATTTAACTGTGAAGCATCTTTAATCTTCATCATCAAGTTATCAATTTCCAACTGGATAGAGTTGAGCATATCGACAATAGACTGCGAAGTATCACCCACAATAGGTGAGCAGTAATGCAAGAAGATAAAAGGCACTTTTGAAGGTTTATAAGGTGTAATATCTACAACCTGATTATTTATCAGAATTGCTTTAATGTGGTTGAAAGTATCGTAGTAAATACCGTATGCAACATAGTCCACGTTTTCACATTTAGCCTTGCTCACAAGTTTGTTATCAAGCAAGGTTGTAGGATAGTCTTTGCGCTCATAATAAACGCGTGTGATTTTTCCATAGGTAACTTCTGCCGGTCTTACATAAACTTGCCAAGGAAGAGCCTTTATAATTTCCTTTGTTACTTCGTCAATGTAGATGCAGCCTTTTTCAAAGATACAAGAGTCTCTGAAAGCCTCACTTACTTTCTTGTTTACGTTCTGTAAATCATAATACAAGTCAAAGAAAGCCTGAGCCTGTTTGACTGTCTGAATATCTTTGAAAGTTCCGTTCTGGGTATTGAAGAACGGTCTAACTTTAGACTGTGCAATTTTAGAGGTAAGTGTATCAATACAAGATTTAATAATATTAATTTGTGGTGTATTGGTTGTATCTTCCTCAATTTCTGCCGGCTGTTCATAGTAACCGACAACCGAAGGGTTAGAGATGTTTTCAAGGTCTGCGAATGGTGTGTAGTTATATCTGCGGTAGTTTCTGTAATACTTGCCGCGCCTTGTAGAGCCGAATACTTCTAATGAACTTACGGCACTTGTTATATCACTGTCTTTTACTTTTCTCATTGTGCATTTGCTCCCCAGCCGTTAGGATTGCTCATGGCCGGCATTGGCTGATTTCCGCCCTGTGTAGGAAGGTTCAAAGCGCCATTAACAGTAGACTGCATTGACATTCCTGTTTTAGCCTTCTGTTTCTGTTTCTGTCGCATCTTTTCCAGGTCTATATTAAGATTAATCTGCATGGTTAAACCTCTTGTGATATTAGTTATTATGGGTTTATAATTAGTGAAAATATGTGTGAGGTATTTTATGAAGAAGCTGTTTTTAATATTCCTTTTATCTTTTACTGCTTTTCTATTTGCAGAAGAACTCCCCAAAGGTCAGATAATACAATTCAATGAAAAGGCAAACGAAGAAATAATTGTGACAAACAATACTTTTTTCAAAGATGCTTTTAAGATTTCAATTCACACAACAGACTCAACAAGTTTTCATTTGAATGCTTTTTCCGCTAGTGTTGTTAATTCTGATGAAGGATGGATATATCTTACTAAAACACCAGAATTGAAAAATAGAGAAAAGTGGAAGAGTTCTTCTGACTTTGAATTATTGGAACACGCTGACTATATTTGCATAGAAAGTAAAACCGGCAATAAATATAGTTATTCATTTCAGACTAAACACGACAAGTTATATATAACTGTTTCCGAGTTTAAAGAAAGTGATGACTGGTAAATAAAAAAAGGCGCGGTATTTCACGCGCCTTTAATATTCTCAGATAGTTTTATTTACCTATGCCAAGTAAACCCTTGATAGCGTTTTTAATGCTGCCTTCTGGAAGTTTGTTATAGAGTTCCGGTGTTTTAGAAACAAGTGAAGCAACACCAACAACTACGGCCTGCTGTTCGCTCAAGTTACCATTAAGCGCCTGAGCCGTAATGAAGTTAGAAAGTTCTTCAACGTTCATGTCTCCAATCATTTTACCGATTTCTCTTGATACATTGATTGCATAGAGCTTCTGGTTCTGATCCATAGCATTCCAGCCACTCTTAAGCATATTGTCTCTTGTGAGCTGTTCAACGTATATTCTAGCATCCTGTTCGTTATCTGCTTCCTTGTTTGCAAGTTTAATAACTTCCTCAGTTTCTGCATTGTTCTTTTTCCACTTATTAGCAAGTCCTTGCTCAAGGTTAGAGTTCTGATATTTTTCATAGTCAGACTCTTCAAGCTGCTTTCCCTTGATAACGTTAGAAGCATTCGCAAGAGAAGTACCGAGTCCATTAATCATAAAATGCGCAAGGCGGAGTTTAGCATCTTTTCCGTTAGGGTCTCCGAACTCACCATTCTGATAACGTCTAAACATGAAAGTTGGTAACTGCTCAATATACTTGTCCTCAATATTGTTATAGGCGTTCTTCAATCTATCAGAAGTATCAATCATCTGTTTCCAGTTTGAGTCACTGCTGTTTAATAATTTATCAAGAGCAGTCTTTTCTACGGTGTTTGCAATAGCATCATTTTTGTTAAGGTATGCCTGAGTATGTTTATCAAGTCCGTTAGACTTTCCGCCATTTGCACCGATACCGCCTTCACTTGTTTTATCTTCTTCCGCGCCGATAAAGTTACCGTTTGCGCCACTTCCTAACTGAAAGTCTTTATCAGCCATAGAGCCATCTGAGTTAAGGTCTTTAGCCTTTACAGCGGTAGGATCAATTAAATCTTCATTTCTGCCGGTTACATTACCCATAACTCTATCTACAACACCAACCGAAGGGTTAGCAATTTGAGAACGTCTAGCAGCGTTTTTAACATCTGCTCTTTCGCTCGTCATTTTCTGCATCTCTTCTGGTGACATAACAAGTTTATCTTTTACGTTTTTTGCCTTTTCTTTAAAAGACTTTTTAGGTTCTTCTTTTTTGCCTTCTACTTGCTGATTATCAAGAAAAGCCTTAGCCTCTTTGTATTTAGGGTCGTTAGTATCTTTTACGTTATTAACGATTGTCTGTGCTTCCTGTGTTGTCATTTTATACCACCTTTACACCGAGTATTTTTTCAAGAATTAAAATCCTTTTACAGATTTCCGAGATAATAGCAGTATTGGCTGTTGTCAATTCCTTTACATCAATCTGTAAATAGTCACTGATAGGGTCACGACTTACAGCGCTTGCAGTCAATGGATTTTCTGCAATTTCCTGAGCCTTGACTCCATAGTGTGCGTCATCATCAATACCTTTATCTTCTCCGCCTGGTATGTCCTTTGCCTTGTCATTGTAGGTGAACTTGATAGCGTTGATTTTTGCAAAACACTTAATGGCATCTTCATTCTCACCGAAAATGTTCTTCAAGCGCTCGTCACTTGCTGCGTCTGCTGCATCTGCCATATCCGCCATATCTCCGGCATCTGCGCCCATATCCGCTCCACCTTCTGCACCACCACCGGCGCCCATAATACCCTGAAACATTCCGGCCATTTTACCCATTCCATCCCCGCCACCGCTTGTTACTGGTTTACTGCTCATAGGGTCAAGGTCTAAGTTTTTCAACTTACCTTTATTGCCGTTAGGCTGTGGGTTTTTAGCCTTATACTCGTTATATGTGTCTTTAAGGTTTCCGTCACTGAATGTCTCAGTATCTGTATCTATTTCTGTTTTCTCTGCTTCCGGTGTCTCTGTTTCAGTCACAGAAGTATCAACAGTTTCTGTTCCCTCGTTAGGGTCTTGAATAGGGTTGTTATTCTCACCACCGCCGAGCTTGTCACTAACTGCATTACCAGAAGAGCCGGCAAACATATTATCTTTAGAATTGATAGCACCGGCAGCGTTTTCAAATCTTCCACCGGCCTCTTTCAAAATCATTCTCACTATATTCATTGATTTACTCCTTTTTTGCTTCGTATTTCAATGCTTTTATTTTTGAAGGTGTCTTATACACAACCTTCTTTGAACATTCCTGATAGTGTTTAAGTTTTTCATCAGAGAAGCCTTTCAAGAGACTTCCACCAATTCCAAGCGCATTACCCCAGTTACCCCATGAGCGATCATATTCAGCCTGTCCTTCTGTCTGTGCTGCGCCCATTTGTGTACCACTAGCACCAAGAGCAGCCTGTCCGCTCTGCTGTGCCATCTGCTGTTGAAATTGCTGATTTGAGTTAGCCATCTGCTGCTGATTGTTTATATTTGAGTTCATGCGGTTTGCGTTGTTCTCGAATGCGTTGTTATAGTTTGCAAGCTGTACGTTCTGATTATTAGCCGCGTTTCCTAACTGCTGGCCGTATGCGTTGCCGTAGGCATTCTGGAAAGCGTTTGCGTTCTGCTGGCTTCCCATCATGGCGGCCTGTGCTTTATTCATTCCGGCTGCGCGTGCGGCGGTTGTTGCCTGACTCTGAGCGCCAGCGGCGGCGGCACTTGCCTGTTGTCCGGCATACTTCTGCGCTTCTGCATTCTGTGCGGCGTTCATCTGAGCGCCTTTATTTATAGCACTGTCTGTACTTGCCTCTGTCTGAGACCTTGCGCCTTTATATCCGGCATTCGTTGAAGCATTATTTATAGCCTGTCCGTTCTGTAAACCACTATTTACAGAAGTAGAAGTCATCCGAGCCGAAGTATCTCTTGCCTGGTTTATTGCGTTCTGATAACCTTCATTACCAGTATATTTTTTCTTTGCCTTTTCATAAGAACTAGCAGCGCTTGAATATTTATCATTTTTAGAACTAGCCATAGTATTAAACCTCTTTTATCATTAGTTATAAACATTACCCATTCTAGGGAACTGGAAAGCATCACTTCCGAGAGTATCTTCAAAGGTCTGTGATACCATTTCCAACTGACTAGACAAGAGGGTAATATCCGCGCCCTGTTTACATCTGAATGCAATAGCAAGCAGATAACTGAGCATCTGGAAATAGAACGAGTTAGGGAAGTTCAATTCTGTATCTTCACAGTATGCACACACCCACACTTTGTTATATTTCTTTGTTGCGTAACCATAGCCGGTGTTTTCATTAATCGAGATAAAGCCTATAGGTGTACCAATTCCGACTTTAATAACATTGTTGTTTCCTTCTTCGTCAAAGTAACCGGCCTTATTAATTGCAACGTAGTAACACTTTCCTTTTGAGTAAATAATAGAGGTTGTGTTCTGCTCTGTTGCTTCTTCTCCACGATAGAGAACATTACCGCCTACTGTTTCTACAATGCAGTAAAAGTCATCAAGATAATTGCTACAAACATAATAGATAGCGCTAGTAACAGCAGTAAACTCTTTAATCTGTCTAAGTTCATAGGCATCACCAATAAATACAAGTTCATTAATATAACCGTCATTTATTACAAGTAAGTCTCCGCCTTCTGTAACAAGCGGTATACTGTCTGTATAAGTGAATGTATTACCGGTTGCAAGATCATATACAACCAGGTCACCATCAACAAGAGTAAATACAAAGTCTTTGTTTATCCACAGAGCCGACTCTTCAAAGGTCTCAAAAATGTCATAGGCATTCTTGATACCGTCAAGGTCGTAAACACAGATAATGTCGTTCTGTTCTTCATCCTGTGTCTTATAAACAAAGGTATGCTCACAACAAGCAAGGATAACCGCGCCTTCTGGAAGGTTCATGCTAACTTCCTTGTCACTAGGCGGCATAGTAAGAGTTTTAGGTTTTTTGTAGTACTCTACAAGAATGTCGTTAGGGTTTCCAAAGAAGTAGAGTTTTCCGTTTTTCATTTCATAAGAAAGGTGGTGTATACCGTTGTTATCGGCGCGGCGGTTTATTGTCTGCAAGTTTCCATTGTTCCATAAGAAAACGCCTTTAAGCTGCCAGAAGTCCTTCGGTAACTCAATTTCTTTTTCTTTAGTTCTGAATGACTCCATAAAGGAATTATCACCCATATTAATGAGTTTTTCATAAAGTCCTATATGACTCTCATTTACATTATTGATTGCTTCATTCCATGAGATAAAGTCCGAGCCTTCCAGGTCTGCAAGCTGTTTAGCACGTCTGAATAAATCACTAGTTTTCATGTTCTATAACTCCTTTATTACTACCAATCGATAGTTGAACTTTCATTGTTGAAAGGCGCGTTTATTGCGCCCTTAGATACCTTATCTACAAGTATCGCATCAGGCTGACTTCCTACACTCATAGCAGCAATTTTGAAAGGTGACTCAATGCTAAATGAAATACCAAGTCCGCGCTGGTTCTTCGGCTGATACCTCATATAGATGGTGTGTGTCAATTTATCCCAGTCACTAGCCTTATATTTGAATGTAGTCTCTTCTGTCTTACGGCCTTTGAGTGAGATAGTTGAAGCAGAGATTTTGACTTCTCCCTCTTCGTGTTCCTCACTGAATAAGCGTAAATACAAACAGTCATTAATTGTTACCGTCTGGTTATTCATTCCGTAAAACATCGTCTCAAGTTTGATATTCTGCTTGATGTAGTCCTCGTCTGTGTCCTCTATGTAGTATCTGATATAGCGGTAGTGTCCTTCGTCATCACAAAGAATTACACCGTTATTGAGAAGGAACATATTCTCAGCTTCCGGCATATCAATCATGTAAATACCGAAAAGACTTGATACGATAACGCCTATATCTGTAAGTAAGAAAATAGACTGTGTGGCCGGATTGTATTTATAAGCCTTTACTATGCTTATTTTATCTACAATCTGCTTTACCTGTAGGATATTTGCACCTGTGAAAGAATAAAGGCATCTGTTTGTTTTTGAGAAGAACAGAGCTTCATAAGGTGTGTTTCCGCAGAATTGCAAGTTTTCAACAGATACAATGAACTGTGTACCAGCTATAACACCATTCTGATAATACATTGAGAACAGATTTTTATTAATAATTCCGTAGAACTGACCCTGAATAATAAACAGCTCTTCAA